>OGQC01000387.1_pt1 | contig 25663 bp, 18 predicted proteins | sample 1553081 | NCBI WGS metagenome assembly OGQC01 (sample SAMEA2580267, study PRJEB22360) | human gut metagenome | biome: human gut; feature: human-associated habitat; material: faeces | place: Denmark | collected 2008/2010
GCATTATTAAGATGCCTGACGGTCACTATGCTCTGCTCGAAATTAAGACCACAAGTTTCTTTAATAGAGAGGCATGGGCAAACAACGCCATCCCTGTTCCTTACGAGATTCAGCTTCGCCACTATATGGCTATCATGGGTCTGTGGGAGGCAGTTATCGTATGTATGGTTGACCGCGATACATTCTATATTCGTCATTTGGTTCGTGACCTCGATGCGGAATACGCGCTCGTGAAAGCTGTTGATTCCTTCTGGAAAGACAATGTCGAGAAGCATCACGAACCGAAGCCTTGCGGTACGCCGGAATCCATCATTAAGGCGCTTCGCAAATACAAGCTCGGCAACGGTATCGATAAAAAGATTCCCAATATCAAGCTCGGCGATGAGTTTTATACGAAATGCGTTGAGTATGATACGGTGGATGAACGGTACCGCGAAGTCAAGGCGGAAGCCGACCGTTTGGATAACTTGCGCAAGGAGATGACGATTCCGCTGATTCAGGCGATGGGTCAGGCTCCTGATGCGTATACCACAAGTCCTGACGGACAGACGATGTTTGTGCTGAAACAGACAGTCAGAAAGACTACTTCTTCCGACAAGAAGTACGCGGAAGCAAATCTGCCGGAGGATGTCTACAATAGAATCTTTACGACGAAAGTCAGCGCACCGTCGCTCTCTATCAAGAAGAGCAGCTGTGCTGGCAAAGTGGGTATCCCGCAGATGAATCCGTAAAGATACTACGAAAAGAGGAAATGAATGTACAAAACCTATGAAGTTGTTTCTGCGTATGCCGAAAAGAAGGAAATCAAGGCTTACGAGAACGGAAGGCGTGTTGCTGATATCGTAGTTTCCGATTGCGATGTCGATGGTGCGTGTAAAATTCTGGAAGCACTCGGCTATCAGCAGTTATACCGAGCGCGTTAATGAAAGGAGAATAAAAGTGGCAAAACAGAAGACGAAGACTAAGGCAAAACGCCACGTCAACATCTTCTGCATTGCTCCGAACAGTGACGCTTCTCAGCGGGAAAAGTTTGGCATCGGTCTGGCACTTAAAGGCATTCGGGCCAAGTGTTTTACAGAAGACGATGCCAGACTCGCTGGAGCGGATTACATTATCCGAACCTCGATTATCGAGGGGATTATCCGTGCCGCCGATATCGTCACCGTTGACGGTGATGAGGTGACTCCCGCTATGCTGAATCAGATTCAGAAAGCGGTTGAGATGAATAAACCTATCTGGTGTGCAGAAAGCGTAAAAGCAGCTGTTCGAGACAGCAATGTGAAATGTTATCCCGGCAAACTCGATGAGTTGTGCTGGTTTATTATAGATAACTGAGGAGAGAGAAGTGGCAAACATTGGAGATACGGTTAGTTTTACCGCGAGTAAATATAAAAATCTATTTGTGAGCGACGATAAGCGTTATACGATTGCCTATTTTACCGTCAATGCACGCGATGCGAGATTATATCTCCCGCAAGACGCAAAGACAAAACAATACGGCACAACGCATATGTTTATCGTAAAGGGTTTTATCCCGGATGGAATTGATAATATTGCGTATGAACTGACTGGCTGCTGGAGTATCGATAAAAATCGGAACCAGCCGTACCTTGATGTTCAGAAAGCCAATATTTCAATTCCCACTCGCAAGAAAAGCGTTGTTGCTTTCCTTCGCTCCAACTGTAAGGGCATTGGAAATGTAAAAGCAACAGCTATCGCCAATGCGTTTGGCGAAAATACTTTATCTGTTTGCGCAAACGAGCCAGAGAAGCTGAAAAAGAAGGTTCCAAGTCTTACAGACAAGGACCTTAAGGCTTTAAAGCACGGGTGCCAAGCATTGACATATAAATACGATATTCGGTGTTTTCTTGATGACAAAAATGTTGTCCTTCCGGATTACCAAATCGATGCGATTGCAGACGAGTACGGCGCGGAGGCACTTAATGTCATTAAAGAGAAACCGTATAAGCTGATTACGCTTCTGCCTTTTCAAACCTGTGACAAAATCGGACTTGCAATGGGAGTCAGTCCCAATGCTCGTAGACGATATGTTGCAGCACTCGTAGAGGCTCAGAAGCAGTTATGTCGGCAAAACAATACTGTTTGCGTTCGTGAAGATTTGCTGGTTGCGGAAGCTTATAAGCTGCTGAACCATCACAACGACGAACTGATGAAAATGTCGGTCAAGTTGTTGGTCGATAACTATCGGTTCATTCGATTTGGTTCTTCTAAAAGCGGAAATTGGATTTATTCCAAAGACGATTATACGGTTGAACGGAATCTCGCACGCAAACTTGCCGCGTTCATCAAAAGGGGACCCAGCAAGCAAAAGGAAATCGATGCAGCTCTTGCAAAATGGAAGAAAAACTCTCCCATTCAACTTTCCGAAAAACAGGAAGAAGCAGTACGCAATCTTGCTTATCCCATCTCCATCGTAACGGGTGGTCCGGGTACTGGTAAGAGTACAACGCTTCGCGCTTGTTTGGAAGTGTACAAAGAAGCATTCAAGAAAAACGCAACGATTCTTTGTATGGCTCCGACCGGACGCGCATCTAAGCGTATGGCTGAATGTACGGGTCTGCCCGCACAGACTATCCATAGCGCCTGTGCGCTTGTTCCTTCTAAGGCTGCTGGCGGTTTTACCGCTCAGGACGATTGCAAAATCAGTGAAAATCTGATTGCTATCGATGAAATGTCTATGGTCGGTATTCACCTTTTTGATTTCGTTATGAACGCAATCGAAAATGAACCCAACAAAAAAATCATCCTGCTCGGCGATGTGGACCAGCTCCCTTCGGTAACACCCGGCAATGTACTCTTCGATTTGATTAAATGCAATCAAATCAAGTATACTGTTCTGGATAGAAACTACCGTCAGGGCTCCAATTCCACTATTGCGGATGCAGCATACGCTATCAATAATGGAATGTCCAATCTTCCGACTGATGAAACATTTCAGTTTATCGATTGTCATAATCCCGATAGCGAAAAGGAAACGGAAGATATCTCGAATATCATTATTCAGAAGTATCAGGAGGGAGTAAAAAAGTATGGTCGCGATGGATGTATCGTCCTTAGCCCTACTCATTACTACAAGAGCAGCAACAGCTCTCCTCTGTGTACGGATATTATGAATAAGAAAATTCAGGATATCGTAAATGAAGCTGAGAAAGGAAAACCGGAATGGCGAGCCAAATCCACCAAGTCCAAGAACGGCGTGGATGTAAGCCGCGTATTCAGAAAGGGCGACCGCGTAGTCCAAATTAAGAATACGCCCGAAATCATGAACGGCGACCTTGGCACTATCGATGAAATCATTGATGATGATGGTGTTTACACGTTCAAAATCACATTCGATGACAAACAAGTCGAGTACGATGTCAAGGATATGCAGAATGTGGAACTTGGTTACTGCATTACGGTTCATAAAACGCAGGGTTCTGAATTTCCCTGCTGTATCATGCCCGCAAGTATGACTCAGAAAGCAATGCTGCAGCGCCAGTTGTTTTATACCGGCGTTACTCGTGCAAAGAAAGAGTTTATCTTCGTGGGTGACAAGAAAGCACTGGATTTAGCAGTTCGGACTAAGACCGAGGAACGTCGGTCGATGCTCCCGGCGCGAATCTGTAAGGAATGTGTTTGAAGAGTGGGTGGCTGCAGCAATAGCTGTGGCTGCCCACTCTTTTTTGTTTTCGGCAGTGGAGGGGAGAACATATAAAAGTTCGTTTTGTGTAAAGAACAAATACGTTTTGCTTAAAGAAATCCGTATTGAAATTATTTAAAAATAAAGTATCCTAAATATAAGGAAATATTATGTGATTTCCTTAGTTACACAAGCTGACACCTCTATGTGGTGTGTAATAGGCAACGCGACATATAACGTGTATGTTGTGGCAAAGGGTCAGCAGAATGTGATGATTTTTGACGAAAGGAGGAATATACCAATGAATAGTTTGGCTGTTCGTAAGAACGATACCAAGAATGTTGTGGCGTTTATCGCGAATGTTGTGGCGTTTATCGCTATTGCAAGTCTTGCTGTTTGCACTGCGGCTCTCGTCAGCGTAAATCCGGCTTTTGCAGCTCAGGGTATTTCAACGCTGTTCGGTGAGGCTGGCAAGATTGCAAATGCAGTTATGGCTGGCTTTCAGGGCTTGGTTCTGACCGTTGCTATTGCCGCAGGTGTTTACACGATGATTCGTGGTCTGATGGCAAGTGACCCCAAAGAAACGGCACAGTACAAGAACCGCTTCATTGCAATTGTTATTATTGCGTTTGTGGCGTTCTTTACTCCCTCCATCATCAGTTGGGTTCAAACTCTGGCAACTCAGATTAAGCTCAGCTAAGTCAAAAACAAAATTGGGCAAGGGCCCAGCCCGTAGCGGTCTTCCTACGAATGGGAGGACCGCTTTTTTAGGTGCCAAATTTAAAAGAAAGGTGGAAAATAAAGCATGCAAATAACTGCTATTGAAAAAAACAATAGAAAAAAGAAAAATATGAAAAAAGCAGCAATTTCAGCCACGGTTATCTTTGCGATGATGACGTGTCTGTCTTTTGCTTATGCTACCAGCATCTTTGAAGCAGTCGGTGATGCATTATTTTCGGGGACGCTCATCCAAAACCCATTAGATGTTATTGTTTCGTCTTTTTTACTGCTTGTTTTTAAGACAATCATCCAATGTGTCGTCAATGTGCTTGATATTGTTATTTCTCCAATAAACGAAATAACAACCATGAAAATGGCAGAATTAGCACAATATTTGCCATTTGCAGAATATAAGGTCCAAATCAATGAAGGCGAATTTGCGTTCGATTATACGATTGCGTCAAAAGTAAACGACTATATTATCGGTATAGGTGTCCTTATCTGGATATTGCTATCTTGCTTTGCGATTTTAATTGATTTTTATTATGTCGCATCTGGTGATAAGCGAGCAATTCCTGGCAGCAAGTTGTTTTTGTCTATTACAATTACAGGTGTACTGACATATAAAGCGCAAGATTTAATGTTTTTCCTTTTTGACAACGAAATCAACCCGTTAATTTCGGAATTTTTGGACATCGCGCAAAAAGACCAAACCGGAATCTTTGAAAACATGGGAAATAGTGTTTGTGCAAGTTGGCAGGGCGTTCCGGGTATACTTATAGCACTTGTTATGGTCTTGATGATTGGCATAAATTACATTAAGCTTGCACTGGAAATGGTGCAGCGATATCTTGTCGTTGCTGTAATTTGTGTTTTGTCACCCCTTGCTTTTGCTACAGGCAGCAACCAAGAAACAATAGACATTTCTAAGAAATGGTTCAGAATGTTTTGGTCGCAATGCGTTTTGCTTTTCTTGAATGTCTGGTGCGTTTATGTAGTACGAGAAGGCATGATGGCAATAGGAGACAAAAAAGCAAATCAGTTGCTTATCTGGGGTCTTATTGTATATGGCTTCATTAAGGTAGCACAGCAACTTGATGATTTGCTGCAAAACGCCGGACTTAGTATTACCCGTCAAACATCTGGCATGTTGGAAGATTTCCTCATGATGGGTAAATCCATGATTGGATTGGCTAGTACAGCAGCTACCGCAGCGGCAAGCGGATTCCAGTTCAAACAGGATTCTGCGAATCTTAGAGAAGGTCTCGCAAACGGCACCAAGACAATGGATGATTATAAGCGACACATAGCAAATACCACAGCCAATATGGCGAGAAATCCGCTTGCGCTTGCAATGATGGCTCCTCAAATGGCAAGAGAATATGCTGCTGCAAAGGGAGCAGAAGCAGAGTATAAACAAAGCGTTGGCGATTATTTGAAAATGAAGAGTCCTGACAGAAGCAAAGCAACTGCACCAAATTTGAATTCTGCAGCGGGAAGAAGCCAAATTAAAGACGCACTTGCGAATAGCAAGGATAAAAAAATTGCCGACGCCGCCAAAAACGGCGAAGTAACAAAAGCATACACAGATTCAAATGGTGTTATTCATGCTTCGCTTCAAACCAAAGATAAAAATGGCCGAGCAAATGGTATGTACGATGTCGCCATTAGCGGCAACGGAAAAGATGTTATGTCTCAGGTTGCCTCTGGTCGTGAAGTGACAACGGATGCAAACGGTAACAAACTTATTAAGGATGATAAGCTTGGCACATTTGCCTATAACAAAGAAACTGGAGCCTTTGAACAGATAAAGGATAAGGATGGAAATGTTCCCCAAAACCCGTTGTCTGTACAGGTTCCTGATAAAGTTGACAAAAACAATGTCGAAGAAGTCGCGGATTGGGCAACCAAGACAGATGGATTCGATAAAGCTGTTCAGGAAAAAGAAGCAACAGACAACTATTTTAATGCCACCGACGCAGGACGTCTGAACATGGATTCAAGCGATGTCAATCAGGACCAGATGAATAATATGGCACGCCAAGAAATCAATGACCAATTCATGCAAGAAGGTGCAAACGGAGAACAGCGGCCTGCTGTTGGAGAAGACGATAAGCTTGATGTTTCTGTAAATAAAGAAACAGGCGAAATGACAGCAAAACACGCTATGACCAATGATGATGGCACTATTGCTATTCAAAACTACAAGAAAGACGAAAATGGAAATTGGCAAACTGTAGGTCAATCCGAATACTATACTGCAATGGGAGATAAGCCTTCTTATCGAAACAGTGAGGGAGAAGTATTCGCTGGCACACAGGTTGGCACTTCTGCAGACGGCAATGCTATTATGCGCTATAACCAAATTGGCGCAGACGGCAATGTCCTCGAGAACGGAAAATCGTTTGAAGTTACGCAGAGCGGAAGTCTTGCTAATTCGGATGATGCTGCAAGTAAGGTTGAGATGGCGCGTCAGGCATCCGAATCGCTTGGTGCAAAAGCAGTTGCTGCTGATTATGACAATGCAGCAAGACTTTATAACGGCAATGGTGCAAATGTACCTGAAAACACGAATTTCAACAGTTCCGAAAATCTATATGCTTCTCAGCAGGCTATGATGGGCGCAAAAGGAACAAGTCAAGATTTGAGCCTTCTCTCAGATTATACAGCTGTGCAAGCAGACGATAACGGTATCCGAGATGGTGTTCATACACAAACCTTCCAGAACGACGATGGTACGCGCGTAAAAGTTCAGCGTGATATGTCTTCTGGCGCTGTTAACACAACCATGAGCGCGGCAAGAGTACAGGATGATGGTGCTGTTAAAGTTGAGAGACTTACAGAAGATTCTTCCGGCAATGTTTCAAACAGTCATTATACCTGCACGCCGAATATCAACCCGCTTGATGCAGATGCAAAAACAACACCTGTGACGGTAAATGATTCTGTATCCGGACAATGTTATCGGGTTGATGTACCTACAGAAATTGCAAAGGACGGAACTGCTCTTGCAAATTATATGGCAGGAGACGAGGGTATTCACGCTATTGATACCGCTAAGCAGGACGCCGCTACATTGAAAAATGCTGTTGTTAATTCTGATACTCAACCTATTCCGGAAGATACCCGCATCAACCCTGCTGCCGCTTCGTCTGTATTCTATGAAGCCGCAAGCAGCGGAAACTGCAACCTTGAAAGCTTGTCGAAAGCTGCTCAGAACGGAGATATTGAGGTTTATCCCGCAGAAAGCGTTGTAGATGGCAAACCTTGTGCCCAGATTATTTATCGTGACCCCAATACCGGACTCAAAACTGAGGTAGGCGGCTGCTTGGAATACAAAGACGGTAAGGTTTCCGTTACCACGACATCTGCACCTATGGCAACGCAGTCTCAGGCTCAGGTTGAAAAAGACATGCAGGAGATGACTACGGCTATGATGACTCCGGCAAATACCGGAGACGGGAATGCTGACCGTGACACATTGATTCACCAGCAGGAAGCGTACGATAAATTCACTGGCGCAAACAATGCTAACTATTCTGGACCTATTGGCGCAGCAGCTATGGCAAAGGCTGCAGGCGTAAATACAGAAGGATATGTTCCTACAGCATCGTTTATTACTGGTCAGGACGCAACCCTTGTTCTTGAAAAAAGCGTTCCCATCCCGGAAGATAAAAAGCAGGACGTGATGCAGTGTAAGGAATACACCTTTATGAAAGCCAGCGGCAGCCCTGAAATGAAAGAGGCCGAGAAAGTTACAGTTTCCAATGGTGTTGGCGGTGTCATGCGCTTCGATATGCAGAACGGAGATACATTCGAAGTCTTTGGTATCAACACTGAAACAGGAACTTGCAGTGCAAGAAAGCGTTCCAAAGACAGTGACGGCTTTGGCGAAACGGTTGCTCTGAATCTCGGAAAAGGCAAAGCAACAGAAGAAAATATCCTTCGGTCTTTTATGGCTGCAAAAGCAAAAACACAAGAGAGCGATATCGATACTTTCTTCGGAAAAGAAAATTTTGACAATTTGCCCAGCAAAAAAAGAAATGCTCAAAAGAGCAAAGGAAAAGGCAGAAAAAAGTCTGACAACAAGTAAACGGTAAAATGCCATGTCAGAAGTCATTCTTGGCTTCTGGCATGGAAACTGCACAAAACCAACAGCCTTCACGCGGCGTGCAGTGAGCAACGTATAGTTTTATACGGCCAATGTTGAAATGACAGAAAGGTGGAATGGTTAACATGGCGCAACAACAATATGGCGACAGTATGGCACAGGATGCATCCAATGTGGCGAATGCGGCTGTACAAACAGCAAAAGATGTAAAAACTGTTGCTGCTGTTGCCGGAAATGTCGCAGCGGGCAATGTTGCCGGTGCTGTAAAAGAAGTCATAAAGAACCCGGAATTCTTAAAAAAATTACTATGCGTTGCACTGGTAATTGGATTTTTCCAATTTATGCTTATCGCAGGGCCTTTTATCGTAGCAATCGCTATGCCCGGAAGTATTTTTTCCGCTGTAAAAGATGCTTTTAATCATAAAGAAGAGAATGTCTTGGAAGGATGGGACATGAGCGATGCGGATGATTCCTTAAAAACAACAGCAAACGGGTTTTATGATTACCTGTCAAGCGAAGGAACCGAGTCAGAACAGTCATTTTTTACATCGAACACGGCAGATTACGGAGACAGCCCTTCAACAGATGCTTTTTGGGGGGAATCTAATCTCCAAATAACAGCTTTGGATAAGTATTTTAGAAAGTCTTATAAAAATGCTGCAACCAGAGCAAACAATAAATATAATGACTTGGTAGATGAAAATGCTCTTACACAACAAGCACTCGATGATGGAATTGAAAGTGCCGATTATGTTAAGTTTGTCACCAATAATATGACAACCGATGATAATAAAGGATTCCAAAGAGTTTCTTTTTACATCATGGCATTGGATTCTTATAAATACACAACCAGCAACGATGAAACACAAGAAGATGCTGATACAGAACGCTTAAAACGAATGATAAAAAAAGCAAAAGAAATCAGCCCTAATGGTCTTCTTGATGATGCTATTACGGCACTTTCTGCATTGGGTATCAATATTGATTTAGGTAGCGATAAGCTATGGGTCGTAAGTACAGACACTACATATGATGATGTACAAGATGTTGTCGGTTACGAAACAATCAAAGAGTGGGTTGTAGATGAATATGACAAAAATGGTAAACCAGTAAAAGGTCACGAAGAAGATACAGGTGAAATAGACCCCCAACGCCCCATTATGAAAATGGTTCGTACATACACCACAACAATATCTCTTGAATTGAACTCAAATATTAGAAATTCGCTTTATGAGAGTTATGGAATTGACCCAACAGAAAACATTGGTGACCACAGTGATGCTTTTAAAAGCACGGAAAGCCCTAACTATTCAACAACAGAAAACCTAAATGGAAAAACTATGACTGCTGCTGATATTATCGAACAGCAGGTGGAACAGTACATGGAAGTATATAATGTTCCCAGAACAGCCGGAGGAACTGGCACAGACATCGGAACTATTGGCCCAGGTGGCTCTGGTCAGGTCAGTAATATGTCTGATGAAGAAATCCAAGCAATTCTGGCAGCAACCAGCAACGGTAATTATACACCCAAACAACAAGCGCTCGTGAGTAAATTGCAGGACGCATTAAACAGTCCTCTTGGTCTGACAGGATATATGAAGAGTATTGGTTGTACTGTCGCCACAAATTACTGTCAGGCTTTCGTTGCAGATTTCTATTCTAAGTGTGGTCAAGCGCGTATCAGCTTCGGCTCCGCAATCAACGCATATAACACAAGCGCTATTTGTAAGAAAGGACAGCAGGGTTACGATACGCCCCCTGATGGTGCATCTGTGTATATAGGCGCAAACCATGTTGGTATTTACATCGGCGGTTGTGTCATCGACAGCGTCTATGGACAAATTCAGGTAATGCCATTTGAAAAGTGGAAGAGCCAAAAATACTACCAAAGTGGTGGCGGCTACTTAGGTTGGGGCTTCAATGGATGGGATGTCTCGTAATATTGACCAAAACACAAAAATGTGGTATAATATATACATAGAAAGGAAGTGAATACGCGATAATTCGCGTAAAATTATGAAAAAAAGAACAAATCCTATTGCGATTGTTGCAGCAATCATTGCAGTTATCGTTATTATTCTTGTTTTCGTTGGCATGAATCGTCACAAAGATGATGCCAATCATCAGAATAATGAGTCCGTTACGTCGTCCGCAGAAAGCGAAAGCGACGGTTCAGACATGGCAAGTGCTGAAACTGCAAGTGGCATTGATAACAGTGACATTTCTACCTCGCTCCCCGGAAATATTGTAAAAGAAGTTTTAGAATCTGATGATACGAAAGATTCTGAGCGTGCGAAGGCGAATGTAGTTGCAGAAGCAACCAATATCCCAGACGGAAGTGACACTTCTTTCGTGGAATTCTCGTATGAAAATCCGGAAAGTTCTGATGTATTTCGATACGATAAGAGATACGTACATATGCTGGACAAATCGTACTTTGATTTACAAAAAGAGCGACAAGAGAAATACAACCTAACATTGGCATCGTCCAGTGACGGGAATCCATACATGGTTTTTGGCGGGAATTGCTACGTTTATGACGGAACAGATGAAAATGGCAATGCAAAAAAATACATCATTTCCGGTGCCGATGTGGTCGAATATGATGGAACATTGAATCCGTTTAATACGCATCCCATTCTTCGCAAAGAAAATACCTGTGAACGCATTTATCTTTTCGACGATGAAACAAAGAAAAACGAATTCTTGGAACGTCGCGCACAAGGAAAAGAATTTCTTCAAAACGGTTCAACTGACAATGAGTGGAAAGTCATTTTGAACGGAGAATATCTGCCTGATGCGTACCCCATTATCGATGATAACGGGAATTTAAACCTGTCTTTGGTACAACTGGCAACTGCCTACAATCCCTTGTTTACAAGAATAGATAAGAATTACGTTTATGTGGCTACTGATTGGGGGCTGTATTCTGTGCCTAGCACAGAGTCCGACCAAGCTACAAAGGGAAGCTGTGACTTCTCTAAAGATGAAGACGGCAATGATGTCTATTACGTCACCGATATGGGATTTGGCGGAGTATCTGGCTCGTATGGTGTGGCAGCTAAAGCACCCAAAACGAGAGAGTATTATTGGGTCACGCCTGATGATTTAAACACAATTCTTGGCTGGACAGTTTCCATTAAGGGTCGTGTTATCAGTGTGTGTAGCAATCCGCTTGATGATTCTGACTTAACAGGTGTTATTCAGAAAGTTTCTAAAACATACTACGACCTCAACGGGAACGTCATCACCGACCAAGAATAAGGCAAAACATAAATCGACGTTTCTGTGAAAAAATCTATTCGTTATTTCGTAAAGAAAAACATATAGCAATTCAAAATCATTCGATATATACTTATTATAAGCGAATAGTATATAAGCACATTCCCCCTCGGAGTAATTCGAGGGGGATTTTTTGTTGTTTTTTACAGCAAGAGTGTGCTAACGGCATCAAGTAAGGAAGATTATTAAATGAGTAGTTATATGTTGATTCACGGAGATTGCATGGATTCATTCGGGTTGATTCATGACCATTCTGTCAATCTCGTTCTGGCTGACCCACCATACGGAATAACGCAAAACACATGGGATGTTGTGCTGCCGTTTGATGATTTTATCGAATGCGACGGAAAAAATCTCAATTATGAGAAATATTTACTGCATTGCTTCAAAAAGAACATTCCCTACAAGGACGCCAACGAGGAATGGAATAAAAGAAAACAACAGGGAATTTGGTCACAACTGGACAGAATCCTTGCCGATAGGGGAGTGGTGATTCTTTTCTCGGCCGGGATTTACACGAAAACATTGATGGAGTCTACTACAATTCCTTGGAGATACAATCTTATCTGGCAGAAGACGACTCCGGTTGGATTCCTTAATGCAAACCGAATGCCGCTTCGAGCACATGAAGACATTCTTGTTTTCTACAAGAAATTGCCGACCTATAATCCTCAAAAGACAACAGGACATCCGAGAAAGGTCTCAACGGTCGAACATAAACGAAATTCTAAGATGACAGAGGATTACGGGAAATACACAGCAAAAGGTTATGACAGTACAGAACGATTTCCCACGAGCGTGCTGACATTCGCTACTGATAAACAGAAATATGCGGCGCACGGCACACAGAAACCGGTGGCATTGTGCGAGTGGCTTATCAAAAGCTACACAAACGAAGATGATACCGTTCTCGACTTCTGTATGGGAAGCGGCTCGACAGGCGTAGCAGCGAACAATACGAAAAGGAATTTTATCGGCATCGAAAAGGATGCCGATTTTTTTGATATTGCAAAAAAGCGGATAGAGCTTTGAGGAACGATTATGAGCTTTGATATACTTGGCAAAGACATTGCTGTATTATTCATATTGGCAGTAATATTTGGCGTTGCTACATATTTTTATGTGTTGCACAAAGGGAAAAAGGAAAAAAGAACAGCAAGCATAGAGGATAAAATTATTCTTGGTTTCGAAGTTCTTGCATTTTCTTTTACATTTTTTATCTTTTTTCCTTTAGTAGTCGAAGACATGTTTGATGCCGATGGAAGCAATTCTGCCTTATGGCATAATCTCGCCGCAATAATTAGCTATGGTGGTGCAGCGTTTTATCTTTTCTGTGGTCAAATTAGTGGTGACTATTTTACAATACAAAAGTTTTTGAAAAAACATAAAAAACATAAAACAAGAGCTCAAAAAAAGAGATGGAAACGGAAAAAATAAGTCGAAAGCATTCTGTGCATTTAAAAATTAAAGCCGAGCAGTAAAGAAAAAGAAATATTCGACTCCTCCGATGTTACAGCATTGAAGGTTTATTTTTTAGGGTATTGCAAAAATGGGTGGTTTGAATAAAACCATCTGGTTTTACAAGTATCCGGGATATCGAAATCCTAAACGCAACTTCCCCGGCTGTGCGTATAAGAGGTGAAAAATGCAAACTGCACTGACTTTTGTGGCAATACTTACCATGGCGATGCTGCTCCTTTGCGGAACGCGGCCTGCATTTATCCTTTTGGTTGTTCTTGCTGTAGTATCAGTGGTCTGCTACATTGTGGTTTCCTATATTTTGCGAAAGAGAGCTGACGAAAAGGACGCAAAAGACGCAGTGCTGCAAAAGAAAATTGCAAATTGGCGTAAAGCCCGGCGTAGGCAGCTCAGAAGTAATGCTGATAGCGATGATATGTTCGACGCCTGTGGTATAACGCAAGACCTGCGATTGTCTCTGGAAGAGGATGAGCAATTCTGTGAGAAGAAGCACAAAATAGAGGAGCTGGAAACTCAAATCAACTTGTGGAATCGAATCGGAGATGTTTTCAAATACTTGCTGAATAGCTGCGTAATCCTTGTTTGCCTCTTGGCATTTTCGTCTTTCATCGCTTTTGCATATAGCTATGTGTGTCGTTTGTGGAGGTGAAGGAACTATACATAATAGCATTTTAAATGCACGCGTGCGTTTTTGTGCATTTCCGCGTATTTATCGCTCATTTTTTGTGAGGAGGAGAGACAGTGACTCAACCGATTCAGGCTGTTCAGATTTGTTATGAGCATCCATTTGGTGCCGAAAGAGAAGTGTTAAGAGAGTTCTTCTCCTTTGTTGGCTGCTTAGTTAAAACGACTATGATGCCAGTAGAAACTATGCTGGAGAAGCACAAATCGCTTGTCAATCCGGAAAGTGAGCGAATCACACATCTGTTTCTTACGGACCGACCACCAGAAGACATCGTACTATTAAAAAACGAGATGTGGTGCAGCTTTCGTATCTTGAAGCGAGAACTGACAATAAACGGAAAAGCAATTCTGCGCAACGCTGACCAGAAGATTTCTGCTGAACAATTCGAGAAGACAGCGCTTGATGCGATTATCCGCCATATTTGGAAGGATGAGGGAGCAGAGACCCAAAGTCTTTTGCACATCAACGCTGCTTTCTGGCAGTTCGACCTATTTGCGTTTCTACAAATCAAAAGCACATTCCAAGCACTCAAGATGGGCGAGTTGATGACTCTTCCCATGAGAGGTCACTACTATCTTCCGGAAGCTGTTTACCTCAACAAGATGGCGGACACTTTCATCAATATGGCAAAACAGTGCAACGTGGAACCGGGCAGTATCTATGCGGTCTATGCCTATGTAAATGCACAGCGACATTTACGAGAACTCCTTGCATCGTTGGAAGCACATGCTCCGCTGCGCATAAAGCTGTATGCCGCTGTAAAGCCGGTACAAGAACTCCTTTCGGAGCTGAATAAAATATACCGTGTAGACCCAGACTTCGTTTCTATGTACTGCTTGGCAGCAACATTGTGCAAAGGACAGGCACAGTTTGCACTCGATGCACGCCCATATCTTAGAGATGCAATAGAGCACTCGCCGGAAGAATTAAAACCTTTCACAGCAGGAATATACCTGCGATACGGAGTGTCCGAAAAGCAGATGCATCCAGATAACGAAAGAGCATTACAATGTTTCAAAAAAGCGCTGCAACTGAACGAAAACTATTATCCTGCAATATTCCAGATAGCTTGTCTTTGTGCGATAGATAAGAAATATAGGGAAGCAAAAATCGGATTTAGGAAAGTGGCTTTTCTCATTCAAGAAAATTACAACCACCGCGATTGGCGGGACTTTTCTTTGGAAGAAGTTCTTTATGTGTTTCGCTGCTATATTTGGCTTGCAAAACTTGCATTGATAGAAGGTAGGGAGAGTTCCATTGGTGTTTCCATAGCATTGGCTAAGAATACCGCTATTGTGTTTGCAAAAACGCCCATCCTTGAGAAATGCTGTGATATTGAACACTATGGAAAAGCGAAGAGCTATCACCAAGGCAGCATCACAGTAAGAGCAGTTTTGACGGTGCTGCGAGATATGGCGGGCGACTCGGAAATTAACAGAGACCTGCAGGAAGAAATAGACGACTTAATCAGAATAAGTAACAAGGCATCCGATGCGGAGTAATTCTGCATCGGATTTTCTATTAGAGAAAAGCGAAAAAGCATGTCTGCAATCAAAGGGATGGCAGTAAAAGCGTCTCGAACGATTGAAACGAGATGGCTTCCGTTGCTGCCAGTATGGAAGTCCACACGATATCCAAGTACATTACTACATGAGTGATTTGATTCCGGTGCCTGACGAGATGGCAGAGAAATACCGGTATGTGACCAGCCTTGATGAGTTGCTGGCAATTTTAACAACAAATGATTGATTTTGAAACCCCCGATGTTACGGCATCGAGGGTTTTGTTTTTGGAGGATACGAAGATGGCAAAGAACGATAATTTGCATAAAGCGAAAGACGCTAAGAACGACGAGTTCTACACCAGAATTGAGGATGTTGCAGAAGAATTGCGGCACTACAAGAAGCATTTCGCAGGCAAGGTTATATTCTGCAACTGTGACGACCCGACATGGTCCGCTTTCTGGCGGTATTTTCACCTGAACTTTGCAGAACTTGGCTTAAAGAAGCTGATTTCCACGCACTATGACCGCACCGAACCAACCTACAAGATGGAGTACGAGGGCGGGGATGATAATGATGTGGAAGTCGGTGTAAAAACCCCGCTGGAAGGCAACGGCGATTTCCGGAGCAAGGAATGTCTTGACTTGCTGGATGAGTGCGATATCGTGGTAACGAATCCGCCGTGGTCAATGTTCAGAGAATATGTCTCGCTCTTAATGGAGCACAAAAAGCAGTTTGTTATCATTGGCAATAAGAACTCCATTACATACAAAGAATTTTTCCCGCTTTTGAAGGACAATCATGTTTGGATTGGCTACATGTCCCCGTCGGAATTCGATACGCCGTCTGGAATAACAAAGAAAGTCGCCGGTCTTGGGCGTTGGTTCACCAACCTCGACATCCAGAAACGCCACGAAAAGCTGATTCTCTGGCAGCGATACTATGACGATAACGGAAATCCTCTGCCGGATGTAAACGAACGGTATCCGAGGTATGATGAATTGCCAAAAGTAATAAATGTAAATAAAGTTGATGAAATTCCGTGTGATTATTTTGACTATATTGGAGTGCCGATAACATTTTTGGATAAGTATAATCCAAAGCAATTTGAAATAGTCGATGCCATAAATCGTTATACTGACAGCGACTATTTCGGCGTAAATGAAAGTGTGAGGAGTCGGCATTCGCATTGTTGCAACATCAATGGGACAGCTGTGTACAAAAGAATTGTTGTTAGAAGACTGAATTAAATACTAAATTTCAGAGAATTCGAACAGAACAATTTTTAGCTATATATCAATATATGTTCATTCCGTAAACGAACATCAAAAACGTGTGGAACACAAAGTAGGAATCCTATGTGATTGAAATTATGAATGTACAAGATGCTACAAACATAGTCAAAGATTTAACTGGCGTATTGGATTCTTTATTTAAGTATGTTTCTTTCGGAGTTACATTGCTTAGTATTGACGATTAAATATGCCATAGGTGAAGAAAAATAATTTAGAACAGGATTTTAATCTGCAAGAATAAAGATAGTGAAAACGAAAAGCAAAGATTGATTGCAAAAAAGGATGTCACAAAATGAGTTACTTCAGTGTTACAAATTTTATCAAATCAGGAAAAAATGCTTTAGAAAATAAAAATTATTGGAGTGCTTTATCGGTGGCGTTGATGCTTCCAAGTATATGTTCGCGCATTATGTTTAACTCCAATGAGTATAAGGGAAAGAACAGAAACGACGAGGCTGGCTATTGGTATGAATCTAATGACGGAAAAGCGTATTGGCACGATAAGAAATGCTATATTGACTTTTGCAAAGAAGTTATGCGTGTAAATCGAAGTTCGTCAAATCCAGAAGGCTGTTATGATAGCTGGTTGGTTAATACATTAGGTTACAAATTTGCAGATGTGTTATATCAACTTCGCTGTGATATTGTTCATGCGGGAAGTGCCAATATTTATAATGACGGCATAGGAATTTATTTGACATTAGGTGAAGCGCTTCCATCAACAGAATTTTCAAGATACAGAATTGTAAATGTAAAAGATTTATGTGAAACGTTGTTCGCTCATATAAGCACGTGGTGTTCTTGCAATAGTGCAGATAATTTCAAGTATACTTATGTGTTTGACGCAGAAAACAATGATGACGACAGAATTTTATATAATCGTTTGTGTGATAATGAAAGAGCGGATATTTTGGAAAAAGAATTCCTTAAAGAAAATGAAAAAAGGATGATGACATCATGAAAATCACAGAAACCAAAATCAAGGTATCCGACCTTGTAGAAAACTATTCGGATGACGGAGACGGCGGCGTATACGGCTACAACAATCGACTGACCGTACGCCCGCCCTTCCAGCGTGAATTTATTTACCGAGAAGAACAGCGTGCTGCTGTCATTGATTCCGTAATGAACGGGTTCCCGCTGAATGTTATGTACTGGTCCAAGACCGGCCCGGATTCATACGAGGTTCTCGACGGACAACAGCGGACGATTTCCATTGCGCAGTATGTCAACAAGGATTTCCCCGTCAAAATCAACGGCAACGACAAGTTTTTTCAGAATTTGACCGATGAGGAAAAGCAGACGATTCTGGACTACGAGTTGACCGTAAATATCTGTGAAGGCTCTGAGGCCGAGAAGTTGGAATGGTTTAAGCGCATCAACATCGCTGGTGCAGTGCTGACCCCGCAGGAACTGCTGAACGCTACTTATACAGGTCCGTGGCTGGCGGATGCCAAGAACTATTTCTCGAAGCGCAACTGTGTTGCTGCAAAAATGGCTGACGGATACCTGAAAGGCAACCCGATTCGGCAGGAACTGCTGGAAAAAGCACTGGCGTGGATTGCTGACCGTGACGGTCTGGAATCTGGGCAGATGTACATGGCGGTTCACCAGCATGACGAGGATGCCAATGACCTCTGGCTTTACTTCCAGTCGGTAATCAACTGGGCAAAAATGCTGTTCCCGACTAAGCGGAAGGGAATTACTGATGCACAGGCATGGGGACTGCTCTACAACCAATATCATTCAAAGCAGTACAATAGCAATGCTCTGGAATCTGACATCAAGAAGCTCGTGATAGACGATGATGTGACCAAGAAGGCAGGTATCATCCCGTTCATCCTCTCTGACCGTACTTGGCGTGATGAAAAGCATCTGTCCCTTCGTGCGTTTACGGAATCGCAGAAACTCCGTGCCTACGAGCGGCAAGGGCATAAGTGTCCATTGTGCGTTGCAAATGGCATTAACACCGAGTACGCCTTTGAGGATATGGAAGGCGACCACATCATTCCTTGGAGTAAGGGCGGGCATACCACGGATGACAATCTGCAGATGCTATGCAAGGAATGTAATTCGGCGAAGTCAGATAATTGACGTACCGCAGTTGCTTTTGATGAGCAATGTGCATCTTTTTACTAAAACCAAACAAACACAAAATTAAAAGGAGCATTATATGGAATATTTAGGAATGACATTAAATCTTCCTTTTGAGCAAATACTTCTCTTGATATGGATACTTATTTTACTCCTTGGTATAATAGTTTTTTATTTTATTGCAAGGAGTAAAGCATATCAAAACAAACCAGTTATTCTTACTTGTATATTAGCTGGAGGAGAATTCCTTTGCGTTTTCCTCATAGGTGCAGCAGGCATTAAAGATGCTCTTGATTTATTAGTTCAAATACTTATTGAAATTGTGCCAAGGTGGAAAGAATTTACTATAGATAAATTTATTATACTTTCTATCATATCTGTTGCGTTAGAATGGGGTGCAATAGACTTATTTTTTTATAAAATTCAAAACGAATTTGAAAAAATAGATAAAAATTTACGAAAAACTACAAACTACAAAAAGCAAGTAGATAAATTTGTAGTACCAGATGATTATTACAATGTAGCCAATGAGCAAATTTATATTTACTTTGCAAGCTCCCAAAAAATGAAAACAGAATATGATAAAATAGGAAAGTCAATTGCAGAAGAACAAGTGAATGCATGGCACAATAATATTAAAGGCAAAGAAACAACTACCATTTTAGCAAAAGTGTTAATACTTAGTAATGGTAACGATGGAACAATGATTAAATTACAAGACAATGGAGAAAAGCGCTTATTATTTATGACGGGTGATGCCTTTGACGATGATAATGCAAGACATCTACAATCAAATGCAAATAAAAGAGCTACCCAAAGATTTGAAAATATGAAAGCCAGAGGATTCCTTGAAGGTGACATCGACCATTTCTATATTACACTACAAGGAAAAGAATATGTTCTGGAAAAGAATGCTCTCGCTTTACTTCCTCCTAAATTAGATTCAAATAATCAAAGCAATACGAGTGAACCTATAAAGCAATAACATATATAATCAATTCAAGTAACGAAAAAACAATAGCAATAACTAAGACTATAATAGCTATTCATACTGGCACTGTGACCGTCATCACACCCAAAACCATCGTAGTCTTCCTTCCGGCACTTGACATAAAAGTTGATGTGCCTATCCATGCCAACAACCCTAGCCAAAACATCAAAACCCAAGCAGTAGGAGACCTCGATACCATACAGGTTGCTCTCCGAGATAGTGACATCATTGCCACTACTCTTTTACAAGAGAATACATCAGAGCACTCGGTATTTACAAAGCAATAAAAGAACCTAATGCAAAAGCGGATGATAAGTTTATTGAAATGGCTTTGGCTGATATTGAAGAAGAAATTGCATATGAGGAAAGTCGTCTTCACATTCATATTGTAGGAGATAGGAAAGAATATTTCATCAAACTTACAAATTCTACGCGAAATGTGTAACAAAAGAAAACACAGTCCATGATTCTAAAATGTAATTCAACTTTTTCCGTTGGCTTGTGAACAGGACAACAGCCGTCTTAATTTTGGATAGCTGCTGTCTTTTTTTGTTTTACTTTCAATCAAAAACGTTTGTTATGGCTTTTTTAATGTTCATTATATCGTTAAAAACAAATAACTGAATAACACAAAAACAACAAAAAATGGACATCCTTTCGACTGGTAGAAACCACGAAAAGAAAAATACACGACGGAAAAATTAAAGCGCCTTCCCAAACACAATATTGACATTTTTATCAATATTACTATAATTAAAAATCATAATAAATCATAGCTCCATACTGCAGTTATTCTAAATTGCAGTATGGAGCTATTTGTTTTTTTGGGGAGATGGATATTATGAATATAGATGTCGGTAAAATATATGGCTGCTTGACCGTTTTAGATAACGGAGAAGAATTTAACAACAATGTGAAATTAAGAGAGGAGGTGACATCAGAATTAACAAATCGGATAGCTAACAATTCTAGTATGCCATATCTTTTTGCAAAGAAAAAATCAAACGCCCCCATTCCTGTACATTATAAATGTGTATGCAAATGCGGAAAAATTCATTATTATAATAAGGAAACACTTCTTAAAAAGCCAAAATACTGTATATATCCAATTTCAATTCGAACAAAATACACATACAGCACGAGAGATAGTAATGCGACGTACAACAAAAGAAAAAAGTACGAAAATATAGAATGTGTAATATTGTGTGATAAATCGGAATGCAAACCATCACAAAACTACTGCTTTAGATACAATAGTGATAAAATAAAAGAGTACGAAAAGAAAAAAGACAAAGCAGAACAAATTGTTTCTAATTTACCAAGAATATATGCAAAAAATTATAACTATGATTTCACAGGAAAACAATACGAATCGTTATATATAGAAAACTGTGTCAATGAACACTTTGAACCAGATTATATCCCTTATTATATTGAAAACCCAAAAGCTAAACCAAAGAAAGTCGTTGTCTTTAAACAATATATGTGTAGATGTATAATCTGTGGAAAAAAGCAACTTATCACTTGCGACCAATTCGGAATTCATCCACCATCGAGATATGGGTTACATGCATATAACGGTTATTGGAGCGATGTGTTTTGTGATTGTCACCCCATCTCTTCATTTCAGTGGATTGTGAACAAAATACTATTTGAAGCTAATGCGAAATATCGCGTTGAAGAGACATTCCCAGATTTATATGGATATGGAAATAAAAACCTTTTAAGATATGACTTTGCGCTTTTAAACGATGATGGTAGTGTAAAGGAACTCCTTGAATGCCAAGGAGAACAACATTATAGCCCAATTGATGAATTTGGAGGAACTACACAATTTAGCAAACAAATAGCAAATGACAACTTAAAACGAAAATATGCACAAGAACACAACATCCCATTACACGAAATCAGCTATAAAGACAAACAAATTGACAAGGTTTATGAGATTTTATATAGATTAGACTGGATTAAATAATATTCCTTATAAGTTTTCAAAAGTTGTTTTACGAAAAAGCCTATTCGATTTTTCGTAAAGAAAACCATATAGCATAGCGCAAAAATCAGTATATAATGAATATAAAGATAAGTGTACTCAAAAACACTTATCTCCGCAAAGTCTTGTTCGAGTTCACACATCGGACAAGGCTTATTTTTTATGTTCAGAAAGGAGTGTGGGAGAAACATGGTAATGATTTGTTTCTCTTTCATCGCACACAGGAGGTGTTGACGCGTGAAAGAAAAGATAACAAAACTCAAAGACTGGTATAACAGTTTGAATTCCACAAAGCAAAAGCTGGTCAAATACGGTATCATCGCTTTTCTGAGCTCGTTCCTTGGCGGATACTTTGCAGAAAGTGCTTATAGAGTATCTACGAACGGGTTACTGGGAGCTGATAATACCAGCATCAATTTTCTGCTTTGCCCAATCTACGCACTTATCAGAGCGAACGGTCTGATTTACACCCTCATTATTACGTTAGCCATTTCCGGCTTCCTATTTATAATGGAGTTCAGAAACCAAGACCTTGCGAAGGAAGCGCATGAGGATGACAGAGGTGTTGCAGTCGCCGCAAATCCTCTTTATGGCTCCGCTGACTGGATGCAGCCGGAAGAAATCCATAAGCATTTCGAAATCGGCCCGGTCAAAGATGTGGAAGGAATTATTCTCGGCCAGTTGGATAAAGAAGGCAAGGAAGCCATTTGTTTGGCAAACAACTCTCCCGGCAACAGAAACATCATGATTTTTGGTTCCCCCGGTTCCGGTAAGTCCTACGGCTTTGTTCGGTCTGCTGTATTCCAGTCAGTTAAGAACCAAGCCTCCATGGTCATTACTGACCCCAAGGGCGAAATTCACAATGATATGCGCAAGTTCCTTTTGGATAACGGATACGAAGTAAAGCTGTTCGACCTTGTTGACCTGCTGTATTCCGATTCATGGGACTGCGTATCCGAAATCATTGACCCTAAAACAGGCAATGCAAACGAACTGCGTATTGCCGAATTTGCAGATGCTATCATGAAGAACTCCGGTGAAGGCGATGAGTTCTGGGACGGCGGCGAAGCCAACCTTTTGAAAGCTATCATCTTCTATCAAGCATATCGAAATGAAAGTGCCAAAGTAGAAAAGTTCACCAAGTCTATTATTGAACTCTGTAAAGACCTCTCTATCGATAGCAATGACTGCCAGCAGTTCATTACTATCATTCAGGATGAATCTACTATTATGAATGATAAGTATTACTGCGTAAGAGAACTTGCAAAGAGAAAGGCCGAGCAAGACCTCGAAAACGGGCAGCGTGACAGCGCTATCGATGCCTCGTTGACCAGCGATGAATATGTATCGGCATGGGTCGAAAAGTACATCGCAGACATCGATGACTGGGTAGACCGCCGCGCACCGCTTCATATCGATGAAATTTATCGTCTGCTTTTGAACAATGACCTTGCAAAATGGGAAGAGTGTTTCAAGGACATTCCTCTGGATAATCCCGCACAGCTTGCATGGTCAATTTTCAAGCAGAACTCTGATAATGCAAGACCTCAGTTCATCACAGGACTTGGTCAGCGTATGCAGCTGTTCCAGATGCGCGATTTGCGCCGTATTCTTCGCAACAAAGATATCGACCTCGCTTCGATTGGCGACCATCCTTCCAAAAAGAAGACGGCCTTGTTCTGCGTTATGTCTGATAAGAGTGCAGCCATGAAGCCTATTACTTCTTTGCTGTTCAACTTCCTGTTCAAGGATATTTCCGACGCAGCAGATACCTATGGCCCCAAGACCCGTAATACAGTAAACATGATTCTGGACGAGTTCGTTAACATCGGTATGATTCCGAACTTTGAAGTTCTGATTTCTACCGTTCGTTCTCGTAAAATCGGTATCTTTATGATTTGCCAGACATACTCACAGCTGCAGGAGACATACGGTGAGACAAACGCCGAAACCATTATCGGTTGCTGTGATACTCTGTTGTGCCTTGGTGTTAACGATAAAACGACTGCTGATTTCATTTCTTATAAGAGTGGTGTCATGACAGTCGTATCCAAGAGCGTCAAGGATAATCGTCCTACGGTTCTTGGCTATCGTCCTATGAATCAGGGATATTCCTTATCTCTTGGCGAAGGCAAGCGTAATGTCATCAACCCCGATGAAGTTATGGCGATGCCTTTTGAGAATGTTTTGCTTTTCAGACAGCACGCAAAAGTGCTGAAAGCCAACAAGTTTGGCTATAACCTACATCCGATGTTCAAGGAGTTTGCCGTCAAGAACGAAAAAGGCGAACTCGAACTTGAACAGATGCCTATCATCAGCCTTCTGCCAAGCCGCAAGAAATATGCAGCGACAGAAGACAGAGACGCATTCAGTGCCGGTACCAACAAAGTCAAGACTGGTGCCGATTTCTTGAGTGTGGCAGCAAGCAATCAGGAAATTGCTTCTACACAGAGCACGGAGAGATTCCGTCAACAACAGAAGCGTACCGAGATTCCGTCTGCTGCCGATATGATGAGCAGTACCGTAAAGACCGAAACGAACACAGCAGGGAAGGGGACTGCTGCTCAGTCCAAGAAGAAAAACAAGTTTGGCATCTAATCCCCTTATATAACGCGCAAGACCTTATCCGTTTTTGGGTAAGGTCTTTTTCTTTTGTTATTACCGTCCCCACACGGTAATGTATATAAATTTCTATTTACAGAAAGGTAAAGTTTATCATGGAAGATACTATGAATCTGAATACTCCCGAAGTGGCTGAGGCTGCTGTCGAGACCCCCGTTGACGAAGAGGCCGCTTTCGCCAATACCGCCGAAGAGGTTGCTGCCAATCCCGATTTCGTTGCCGCCGACACCGCTTCCAATGAAGAAGATGGTGATGCTAAGACTGAGGCTGTTGACGAAGATGCTCCCGAGGAGAACGCAGAAGCTGCTCCTGAGCGCCGTCTTCCCAAACTGGGCCGTTATGTCGATTCCGGCAACGACCTGATTGAAGCACAGATGCCCGATATGGTTCAGGCTTCCGATGAGGACGAAATGCATCGTGCTATCCGTCAGCATCGCGTTCTGTATGCAAAGGTCGTTGCTATCGAGCCCATGGGCGATGGCATCAAGATTGTTGCAAAGCGCAATACCATGCGTGTCGTGTTTGTCCCTGAAGATTTCTTCAAGTACAGCCTGATGAAGGATATGGATGGTCTGAGCAACGAAGAGAAGACCATTCGCTACAAGCGCAAGGCCAACCGCATGCTCGGCGCTGTCATTTCCTTCATCCCCCGCGATGTCGGCTACTTCACCGATGATTTCGGCACTCGCATTCCTTTTGCCGTTGGTTCTCGCGCCGACGCGCTTGCTCAGCTGCAGAATCGCTACTTCTTCCGCGCTACTCCTCAGACTCGTGTCGAGGTCGGCAGCACCACTACCGCCAGCGTTCTGTCCTGTGGCCCCCGCTATGTCATCGTCGAGGCTTTTGGTGTTGAAGTGAGCATGGGTACCGGCGCACTGTCTGCATTCGAGTATATCGAAGATGCCTCCAAGAGCTTCAAGGTCGGCATGGGTATTCCTGTTGCCGTCGAAGCACTGGAAGTGGATGCTCGCGCAAAGACCGTCAACATCCGCGTCAGCCATTCTCTGCTGGAGCGTATGTCCGCCAAGGTTGAGGGCGTCAGTGAATCCATGATTGGTGGTCGTTATCTGGCTACCATCGTCAACGTCACCGACAAATACTACCATGTGGTTCTCGATGGCCTGAAGATTCGCGGCGTTATCCCCAAGACCCAGAACATCTCCAACGAGATGCTGATGATTGGCGATAAGGTTTCTATGCTGGTTCGCTACATCAACAAGGAGCAGGCGCTGGTCATCGGCGG
>OGQC01000388.1_pt1 | contig 25640 bp, 35 predicted proteins | sample 1553081 | NCBI WGS metagenome assembly OGQC01 (sample SAMEA2580267, study PRJEB22360) | human gut metagenome | biome: human gut; feature: human-associated habitat; material: faeces | place: Denmark | collected 2008/2010
GAAGTCCATACTCTTCTGCAGCATTAAGGATTCTTTTTATTCCGCTTCCCCATGCTTCTACGAGTCCCATCTGACTGAATATATTGGCAATACCTTTATTCCGGATCTTAGAATGACCATTCATGACTTCCTCATAAGTCAATCCGTTATATAATCCGCCTGGAGAAGTCACCTCCAACCTGTCATCATAAACTGCGACCTGAATACAGGATTCATCCAATAGGTTACGGTGACAATGGGCGTTAATGATCATTTCCCTGATTGCTTCCGGTGGTAGCTCATATTTCTCTTTTCGCACCAATCCATCAATCGTTGCTCCGAGTCGAATATTTCTCAATACAAAGTCTACAGCTTCTTCGATTTGTGTATAGATTGGTCCTGTAAATTCTCTCTTATCCAGAAACATTGCACGATCTGTTCCCTTGAATACCGCACATTGTGTTTTGGAGAATGAAAAATAATCCGATGTCAGCAACGCATAGGCATTCGTTGCCAGAAGCTGTCCCTCGCTCTGCTTCAAAATTTTCCAGTTTATCAGCTGCTCTTTCTTTACAGAATGTTCTGACATTCCTGCTTTCTTCCGGAACTTTTCGATATCCTGACAAAGTTTCTCTGTTGCTTCCTCTGAAACAGGATAACCCACACAAGTAAGCTCATCCCATGAGATTCTGGCCCCTTCCATTTCCAGTTCTTTTATCTTCTCCGGAAATGCCTGTCTTGATGTACCTGCTACACGGATATAAGTGCCATTATCTTTTCCCTTTGATTTTAGATAATACGGTCTGTTCTTTCCAGCTTCTACTGATACAACAATGACCGTTTTCCCGTCTACTGTCTGTGGCTCAATATCAGGAATGATCTGTGGCACACAGGAATCAGAAACTGCATTGGCAATTCCATCCATCAGCTGAAACAACACATCATTTTCCACACCAACAATCTGGTGTGTTTTATCATCTACTCCAACAATCAGCTTGCCACCTTGTGTATTGGCAAAAGCTACGATTGTCTTCATGTACTTTTCACTTTTATCAGGTAAGGATACCTTGTACTCAATATTTTTCGATTCCCCGGAAAACATAGTATCTTCTACCATTCTTTCACTCCTACTCTATACTCGCACCACTGGTACGAATAATTCTATTTCCAGAGCAATCTTCTCTGGATCATTAACACTATTATACGTTCTATTCTTCTTTTCTATCAAGCAAGAAAACAAAACAGTTCATTTCTTCTTACCATTTTCTTCTGTTCTTTTTTGATGCCAGATAAAGTCTCGTCATCTCATCCATGAAAATAGTTTTGTCCTCATTGGTCATAGTTCCACTGGCAAATAAAGCAGCTACCTGTTCAAGAATCTGCCTTGCCTGTTTAGCACCAGCATATTCACTTGGCTCATCATTACCCAAGCACACGGTTTCATTATCATTCATAAGATAAGAAACCTGACACTGAAATGCATCTGCCAGTTTTTGATATAAACTACTCTGCTTCGGATATCGTCCTTCAACTTCCCAAGATCGAATTGTTCTATGAGAAACGCCCACCATATCACCCAGCTTTTGTTGAGTCATTTTTTTCTCTTTTCGCAACTTCCTAATTTTATCACCAAATGTTGTCATAAGTATACATCTTTCTCCTATGAGTTTTGTACATGCTTTATTTTTCTAACCACAATAAAAGTATATCATTATGCAAATAAAAAGAGAACCCGACATCACAAGCAAATTTGATGATGCGGGTTCCCTTCCCTCTTTATAGATCAATACCTTTTATTTTTTCATCTTATGATCCGATGGCAATCTCACTTCTTAATGACAACTGTGGCTTCCACATCCATGCTCGCCACATGTATGTCCTTCCCCGTTGTTGTGCTCGTGATGAGAACATTTCACATCCGGATTATACTCAAGTGTTTCATTGATAAAAGCTTCTACTGCTTCATCCGCATCTCCGGAAACTCCTCCGAAAAGCTTGATGCCTGCTGCCGCTAACGCTGTCTGTGCGCCGCCTCCAATTCCGCCACAAATCAAAACGTCTGCATTCAATGCATTAAGAACTCCTGCCAATGCGCCATGTCCACTTCCATTCGTATCTACTACTTCTGAATGTACTACTTTTCCTTCCTCTACATCGTAAATCTTAAATGTCTCTGTGTGTCCAAAGTGCTGGAAAATCTGTCCATTTTCATATGTTACTGCTATTCTCATGATACCTTCTCCTTTTTCTGCTGCATATTTTTTGTAAATTTCCTGTTTGTAACATCCTCCAAAGCTGCAGTTGCCGCTCTGACCGTCACAGATTCTGAAATCTCCGCCCTCAATTTTGAGTGGATGCCCGTCGATAAGTGCATCTGCAATCTTTTTCCTGGCGATCTCGTAAATTCGCTGGACCGTTGTTCTTGCGACTTGCATAGATGCTGCACACTGCTCCTGACTGTAACCTTTCTTGTCCAAAAGACGGATTGTCTCGTACTCATCTACCGTTAGAACAATGGGTGTTTTTTTCTCAGTATCATCTGCCGGAAGAAATTCTAAAACATTGGGGAAATGACAGACTTTTCTGCATTTTACTGGTCTCGGCATAAACTGCTCCTTTCTCGCTTTTCTTATATAATAGCCCTATAAAAGGCATATGTCAATAATGTTTTTGACATATGCCTTTTATGAATCACCTTATAGTATTACTTCTTTTCATTATTTTTTAATTTACAGATACCCTGCGTCATTGTTCCCATTGGACAAAATGTACACCAGGTTCGTGGCTTATATAACACCATTACGATCAACCCTAACAACAAAGATGTAAGCATCAAACTATAAAATCCAAAACTAAACTGTGCCACCCAATCAGCTACTGTTCCGGCAGTGTATGTCCATCCCCACGGAACACGGAAGGTCCAGAATAATTTGATGGCTTCACGCAAGGATGATGATCCGGCACCAACTAAATATGTCTGAAATACCATATTCCCAAACATTGTAAGGAAAAATATCAAAAAGCCGTATCGGAACCATTTTGAACTCATCCATCGCGGGGTTGGTTTATTTCTTGAGCATTTTAAATCTCCACCAAGCTTACTAAAAAGCTGGCCACGTCCACACAAATGATTACAGAAAAATTTATTTCCACCGAATATTGCTATTCCTAACGGCAACAGGAAATCAATCATCCCAAACCAAGCAAACAAAATATTAAAAAAACCGAGAGCAAAATAAAGGATCGCCCATATCCATAAATAATCATACCAATGTTTCTTTTTCTTCACATCGCTGTCCTCTCTTTCATTTCAATACAACCTGCCGGACAGGACTTTGCACATTTTCCACATCCTACACACACTGTTTCTTCTACCACAGCATAACATCCATGGTAAACTTTGACAGCTGCCAGCGGACAAGTATTTTCACATACTCCGCAGGCAACACATCTTTTTTTATCGACACTTGCCATTCTTTTTGCCAATGCTTTGTTCCCCTTTCAAATTTTGTATCTCTATTGTACCTGAAAAAGGTAAATCCTTCTGTGATATTATTACATAAGAATTTACCTTGAACGCTAATCATTACAATGACATATTTTTATTATACATTACCTTTATATTTATATATGATGTTTAGAATTTCCTCAGTTGTTCGAATAATTTCTTTTTGTTTTTCTTTCATTGTTATAGATTTGCTTTCTTCTTCAGCTAACGAAGAGTAAAGGTGAATGGTATTAGCATGATTCCATATCTCATCGTAAATTTTCTCGATTTCATCAGCACTCCGAAATGCCTGGTCTGTTTGCATTTGCAAGTGTTCTCGTTGCTCTTCCAGATGATTCATCCGTTCTTGTAACTGATCCCTTTCTTTCTGCAATCGATCATGTTGTGCTTGCAGTTGATCTATTTGTATTTTAATTTCGCTCATCTTTTCTTTCTGTCTCCGCATAAGCATCATCAAATATACAACTACAACTACAAATACAAATAATAGTATTATGTACAGCATAAACTTCTCCTCACGACACATATATTTCGACGGTTTTCCGCAAATCAACTATTGATAATGGCATAGAAAGAACAGTTAGTTTTCCTGAATTCTTTTTAATTTCAACAGCATCAGGATTGCCTGTGATTAAAATTACAGGTGTTGTCCTGTCCGCACGCCATGGCTGATTCGGTTGGCTCGTCATATCTTCGGTAACAATCCAAAGATCCGGCTTATGTCTGCCTAATCTTGTTTTAGCACTTTCCGGTGTGTAAAACAGCATGATCTGATCTGAAATAAATTGCAATGTTTCTTTTAATCCTTTTGCATAACGTTCACTGCCACAGACCAGTGCAATAATAGAAGCAGCTTTCTTTTTTTGTGTTACCTGAATAAAATCCAAAACTGGTGTATTATAGAGACTAAAGTCTTTTTCCAAATGAACTTTATCATAATAACTCTTTGCTGCCTTGCACATCCTCAGACAAAACTGTTCTATGTCTATACGAATATCGTTTCCGTTCTCCTGTATGTTCATACTTTCCAACTGACAAACTGACATTCCACAGTTTAGTCCAAGATGAAAGCGTATATTATTTTCATCATTCAAAAATCCTTTATTTTGATGAAGATATTCACATCGAAGCTGCCAACAGCGTTCTCCGCAAATATATGGCTTTTCATCGGATTGAGATAGTTTAAAGTAGTCCCCTGCATATTCATCAAACCAGCGAATATACTGGGTTCCCACATCACGGGTCGGATTCTTTTGCCGATCCAGCATAACCCGGCCATCTCGATAATGTTTAACAATTTCCGGGAAAGCAATACCTCCGCAAATATCTGGCAAAGTCAATGCCAATGCCAGTGCAGACTGCCATCGTCTATCTACAATATTCAGTTCTACTTCTTCAATTCGGTCCAAAAATGTAAAACTGACATCTCCCTGCATTATTTATCCCTCCCTCATATTCACAACAGTCATGTACTATAGTCAGTATATTTTTATTTATGGCATATGTCAATTATATAATTGACGCATCTAAAAAAAGTAAGTATACTATGTTCGTAAAGGAGATAACTGTTATGAGCTTCGAAAATTATTTTCCACTATGGAATGACTTAAATACAGCACAGAAAAAACTAATTTCAGACAATTTAATCACACGGGATGTAAAAAAAGGAACGATCATTCACAACGGAAACCTGGATTGTACTGGATTATTACTGGTTAAATCCGGGCAGCTTCGAACTTACATACTTTCAGATGAAGGACGAGAGATTACACTTTACCGTCTGTTCGATATGGATATGTGTCTTTTATCCGCCTCATGTATCATACGCTCCATTCAATTTGAAGTAACCATTGAAGCAGAAAAAGATACTGATCTTTGGATCATCCCTGCTGAAATCTATAAGGGCATTATGAAGGAATCTGCTCCCGTCGCAAACTATACCAATGAGTTAATGGCCACCCGTTTTTCTGATGTCATGTGGCTGATTGAACAAATCATGTGGAAGAGTTTGGATAAGCGTGTTGCTTCATTTCTTTTAGAAGAGACCTCTATCGAAGGAACAAACGAGCTGAAAATCACTCATGAGACGATTGCTAATCATCTTGGTTCCCACAGGGAAGTTATCACTCGAATGCTTCGATACTTTCAAGGCGAGGGTCTCGTCAAACTCTCCCGCGGCAAAATCACAATCCTTGATCCAAAAAGACTGGAAACACTCCAAAGGTCATAAAATCGTTTTTCTGTAACATATAAAGAAGAATCCTCCATTTATCAGAATTATGAAAGTCATTCTAATAAATGGGGGATCTTTTTACGCTACAAGTAAATTATAAAATTATTGTGATTATTTTTTAATAATCCATACCACATGCATATGCCCTTTCAATCAACGCACGGTCATTAACCACTGCATCATAGAAGCGGAATCCACCGGAGAAGTTGTATGTTTCATAACCGTTTCCTTCCAGAATACGGCTGGCAATGTAGCTGCGCAGACCACTTTGGCATATCAAGTAAACAGGCTTTCCCTTCTCAATTTCATTGATACGTTCCCTTAGTTCATCTACAGGAATATTTCTGAATCCATCCATATGCCCCCTGTTAAACTCACCTACAGTTCTCACATCCAGCAATACAACACTTTTATCTTTAGAAATCTTATCCATATCTTCCAGATGCCATTGTTTTAAGGTACCTTTTGCTATATTGTCTATCATGAATCCTGCCATATTTACAGGATCCTTGGCAGAGGAATAAGGCGGTGCATATGCGAGATCCAAATCCTTCAGCTGGGTTGCCTTCAGCCCTGCATGAATTGCTGTTGCCAGCACATCAATACGTTTATCAACTCCTTCATATCCAATAATCTGAGCACCAAGCAAACGATAAGTCTCTTTTTCAAAAACCACCTTCATGGTCATCACTTTTCCACCAGGATAGTAACCGGCATGACTCATAGGAGAAAGAATTACTGTATCTACCTCTAATCCTGACTTTTTGGCATTGGTTTCATTGATACCTGTAGTGGCTGCTGTCATATCAAACACTTTGATAACGGAGCTTCCCTGACTGCCCAGGTAACGGCTGTCACCACCACAAATATTATCAGCGATGATCCTGCCCTGCTTGTTGGCTGGTCCGGCCAAAGAGATCAGCGCATCATCACCCGTAACATAATGTTTTACCTGAACTGCATCACCTGCTGCATAAATATCCGGTACAGAAGTTTCCATTCTGTCATTCACTACGATACTTCCCTTGATGCCAAGTTCCAGACCGGCTTCTTTTGCTAATACTGTGTCTGGTGTAACGCCGATTGCCAGCACCACCATATCAGCCTGAAGGGATGGATTATCTTTTAATAGAACCTCTACTCCATTGTCCTTTTCTTTAAATCCTTCTACTGTATAGCCCAGTACCAGTTTTATCCCATGCTTTCTCATTTCATTATGGATCATGGATGCCATATCCGGGTCAAATGGGTTCATCAGCTGCTTAGGCCGCTGGACAATTGTAACATCCATGCCAAGCTCCCTCAAATTTTCTGCCAGTTCCAGACCAATAAAACCGCCACCTGCCAATACAGCCGATTTTGGATGATTCTTATTTATATATTCCTTTATCCGAAAAGTGTCTTCTACAGTACGAAGTGTAAAAAGTTTATCAATACCTACTCCGGGAAGTCTCGGCTGTGTTGGCTTTGCACCTGGAGAGAGGATCAGCTTATCATATTTTTCTTCAAATATCTCACCATTCTCTAAATTTTTCACTGAAACCGTTTTACGTTCCGGATGTATGGAGATAACTTCATGATGAATTTTCATGTTAATACGGAAGCGTTTAAAAAAACTCTCTGGTGTCTGTAGTGTAAGTTCTTCCGGGTCTGTGATCACGTCTCCAATATAATATGGAAGCCCACAATTCGCATAGGATATGTATCCGGATCTTTCAAACACAGTAATTTCTGCATGTTCATCCAATCTTCGTATTCTTGCTGCAGCTGTAGCTCCTCCGGCTACACCGCCTACGATTATTACCTTCATCTTATTTTTCCACCTTTCCTGAATAAGCAGCAATGCCACCAATATTATTTACTTTAGAATATCCCATTCGTTGCAACATCCCAGTTGCTTGACGACTTCGGGCTCCGGAATAACAGTATACAAACAGCGGTATTTCTGTATTCTTCACTACCGAAACAACATTGTTAAGTTGTTGCAATGGCACATTTTTACTTTCTGGTATATGCCCTTCCTGATATTCCTGCGGCGTACGAACATCCAGCAGAACTGCACCAGCAGTCTTTTTATATTCCTCTATCCCTTGATTAATATTCGCCTGTTTTAAAAAATCAAAAAATCCCATTAACGCACCTCCTTAAAGCATCTCTAAGATTGCCTTCTTAGGTCTTGCCCCTGAAACTTTTGTTACAATCTTCCCATTCTTCATAACCACCAAAGTTGGAATACTCATAATACCAAATTTACTTGCCAGTTCTGGCTGCTCATCCACATTGATCTTTCCAACTTTGATATCAGGGCGTTCACTTGCTATCTCCTCTATGATAGGAGCCACCATACGACAAGGAGCACACCAAGGAGCCCAAAAGTCTAAAAGAACGGTTTTCTCGGAATCCATTATTTCATTCTGAAAATTATTTTTATTGATATTAATAGCAGACATTTTACAGTCCTCCTTGTTTTTTCTTTTGTGGCTTTATTATAATCTGAAATTCATTTGTTTTCTGTGATATCATCACATTATTATCATGATTAATTTTTAACTAATTTATTTTTTCATCTTATGATCTGATGGCAGTCTCACTTCTCCGGTCCTTTTCTTCATAATCGAGTTCTGTGTCTCCATCTGTGTTGGAATATAATCGCTTTCCTGCAGAAATGCACCTGCCGCCTCAGCATATGATTCATATCCAGCTGCTTTCATCCTCTTCAACATTTTTGCCAAAGCACTGTTCTTGTCTCTACTCACCTGACGTGTGCTGATGCCCAGTTCCTCTGCTGTTTCTTTAACCTGTTTTCCCATGATAAAATAATCGCTCACGATTTTCTTTTCTTTCTCTGTCAGATCGCTGAAGAGTTCTTTAAAGAAGATCTCAGTTGTAATATCCGATGCAATGTCACGTCCACTATCTGCGATAAAGTCTGTCGCACAACCGTTTTCTGATTCTAATCCACAAAATAATACTGTATTATTTCTCTGATGCTGCTGATCAAACATATAATGTTCCTTATTATAAAAAATATTAAGAACTTCCAGCTCTTCTGCTGTAATATTAGCGTATTTCACCTTCTGATATCTGTCGTAAAATGTGTATTTTCTTTCTTCCATGATTGTTTCTCCGATTTGTCGTTTTTGTTGATTTGATTTGTGACAAATCGAAAATCATGGATATCTGGCATAATGCCTGCCTCTTCCCTGCATCTTGATATGCTCTTCCTTTCCGGCATCTACCTGTTAAAAAGGAAGCTTTTTCAAATCTGCAACCTGTTTTTGGGTATAAAAAAAGGCCATGCCCTTCCGGGCACAGCCTGACGCCTTAAAATTTGAGAAAAGAAAAACCTCCGCAAACATTACGTCTGCGAAGGTCTATTTCTCTCAGCATATCAATTCTAACATGCACGTATTTTCATTGTAATACCATTCACATGCCAGTTTACTGTCAGTTCACTGCCACTTTACTTCCACTTTTCTTCCAGTTTATTTCCTCCATCTTATTCTGTATCTTTTCCGGACGTGTAAATGCCCAGAGCATTGTTGCATACAAACGGATTGCTTTCTTACGGTTTCGATAATAAGTAGTGCTTGGCATATCATCCAGCATCAGCATCACATCTTCATTGGTATTTCCTGCTTCAAAATATCTATATTTCAAAAGCCGATAATACAGCTGTCCATTTTTTGGATAATCCCTCAAAGCTATCAGGGAATCTCTCATGATTTCCAGCAAACAGAGATTCATATCATTATTCAGAAGCTTTTCCTGGATTCTGCGTTTCTCTGCAGTCGCATCGAAATCTACCAGATCATATAACATTTCCTTCAGATGCTTCCCTTCCTCTGCATACATTTCATAATCTATATCCACAAGGTTCTTCTCAATACGGAACATTACTTTAGTATACTGACTCAGCAATAATTCCGTATTCTTATAAGCATCCTCTGCCACTTCTTCCATATTGATAAACATATCCTGTATTCTCTGCATAATTGTCCTCCTTCCCGACCGCTTCCGCAGCCAGACCAATCATTGTATTGTTTGTTCCATTCACAGTCTGTCACTGTCCTAACATCTCTTCATGCAGATTCCGCAGAAATATCCGCTGTGGGATAGCTTCTATTTCTGGCTGATCGGCAACTGTATGATCTATTGAAAGCAATCGGTTCTCACGGGAAAGGATGTATCCCCGACTGCTGATGTTCTCATCGAATATCTATCTCTCCAAAGGGGGCCCTGATTCAGGGCTCCCTTTTAGGACGCCGTTATTTACGTTCCATAAACCATTTATAATTTTCTTCATAAGTCAGATGACAGATTTTTCCACCCACCTGACAGGTATAACGATATCCGGTTCCGCCAGCTTTTCGGCTGGCACAACGCTCCGGTTTTGAAACCTTATCAATCGCATACTTACGTCCATCTTCCCAGACAAACGCTGTAGGGATCAATTCTCCTTCCCGGCTGAATACTGCCAGGACATCTACATACACTTTAGCTGTCATTACAAAACACCTGCTCTCTCCTATCCATGAAAATATGCCTGTGGATGAACCGTATGTTCCTTAGCATTCAGCTGTGCCAGTATCTTATCCTGATACATAAATGCTCTCTGAATACTCTGATAGCCAAACCTTCCACGGATCTCATCTACCACCTGGTCCATCTTTTTGATTTTTTCTCTCTTCGTTTCATCCATAAATAAATCAAGCTGATACGGCATCTCTTCTGATACCAGATCACATCCTCGAACACCAAGACTACGAATTGGATGTTCCCAATTATAGTTTTTCTGGAATAACTCAAATGCAGTTCTGGCAATTTCTTCTGTAAGATTACTTGCCCTGTCCAACTTGCACTGTCTCGTGAAATGATACAATCCATTATCCCGAATCGAGATTTCTACTGTCCTGCATTGAAAACCATTTTCACGAAGCCTGGCTCCTACACTTTCTGAAAGAGCCATCAAAATAATCTTCACGTCCAATTCACTAACAAGATCTCTTGGCGTTGTTGTACTGTTCCCGATAGACTTGATCGGTACTTTATATCCTTCTACCAAAACTGGAGTTTCATCCCATCCATTTGCAAAGGTATGAAGTACCAATCCCATCTTTCCAAGATATGTTTCTAATATAGAAGGTTCTGCTCCTGCCAGATCTCCGATTGTACAAATGCCAAGTTTCTTCATCGTCCGTTCAGTGCTTCTTCCGACCATGAGTAAATCACCTACTGGAAGTTTCCATGCAATATCCTTGTAATTGTCTTTGGAAAACTCTGTAATGGCATCCGGCTTTTTATAATCAGAACCGAGCTTTGCAAATATCTTATTCCAGGAAACACCAATACTTACGGTAACCCCCAGTTCATATTTAATCCGACTGCTGATCTCTTTTGCAATCTTCATTCCGTCTCCCTTGATAGAAGTACTGGCGGTCACATCCAGCCAGCTTTCATCAATCCCAAATGGTTCTCTCTGATCTGTGTATTCACTGTAAATCTCCTGTGCCATTCTGGAAAACCTCAAATAAAGATCCATGCGAGGCGGTACAAAAATTATTTCCGGGCAAACCTGCCTTGCCTGCCACAATGCCATACCTGTTTTTACTCCGGCTCGCTTCGCAATATAGTTTGCAGTCAGCACAATTCCATGTCTTGCTTCCGGATCACCACCGACTGCCATCGGCTTCCCGGCAAGTTCTGGATGATGCAGCATCTCAACACTTGCGTAAAAGCAATTCATATCTGAATGAAGAATTGTCCTGCTCATAACATTCACCTACCAGTCTTAAAAATCATAATAAAAGTTCTTTGCTTCATATTGACTTTGTGAAGTTTATAGATTATAATTTCTACTAACTTCACGAACATTTGTTTGTATTTTATACGTGATAATGAACTCTGTCAATAGTTTTTATAAAGTTGATGAAGTTACGATTTCAAAAACTTGGAAAGGATCCCACTATGAATTTTTCAGACAAGATTAAATATCAACGAGAACAAAATCATCTGACACAAAAAGAACTTGCAGAACTGGTCGGCGTATCCCAGCGTGCGATCGCAGCTTATGAAAGTTCCGGCACCATCGCACGAATCTCTACTATGAGAAAGCTCGCTCATGCATTGAATGTCTCTTACGATTATTTGAAACATGATGAGATCACAGATCCTTCTTACGGAATTGAAAAAATGGATTATATTGATGAAGTCAATGGACAGCTTGGTGAAAAAGGAGCCAGGGACATCAATGAGATTCTCGAAGCCAACCGTGCTCTTTTTGCTGGTGGCGAACTCGACGAAGAAGCAAAAGATGCTTTCTATCAGGCTGTAACCAAAGCATATCTTTCCTGTAAGATGGAAGCCAAAAAGACATTTGGACGGAAAAAGAAAAACACTGAAATGGAAAGTGATTCATAGGTGTCCGTATTTTCGTACAGCACTTTTGCTACTCTATACTTGCAGCAAACTATCTTATGAAATATCGAGGTGTTTTTATGAGTTCAAAATGTATAAGAGACACTGTTAATAAAGTAAAAGCAAAATATCAGGAAAGTGATCCGTACCGCCTTGCAGCCGCTATGCATATTATTGTTAAAAAGCTTCCGCTTGGAACTGATCCAAACTGTTGCAAAGGCTTCTGTATGCGGGAATGTCGAAAGACCTGCATCGTCATTAACTGCGACCTACCGGAAATCATACAGCAGATTATCCTGATCCACGAGATCGGTCACGCACTCCTTCATCAGAAACCCCTTCAGATCAAGTGTTTTCATGATTTTGAATTATTCGATGGAGTGTCACAATGTGAATATGAAGCGAATTGCTTTGCCGCTGATTATCTTCTGGAAGATGAAGATGTCCTGGAGATGCTTAACGCTGATATGTCCTTTTTCCAGGCTGCCGCAGAACTGAAAGTTCCACCGGAACTTCTTGATTTCAAATTCCGAATGATGAAACGAAGCGGCGTTCAGATTGTAGATTCTCCGATTACTTCCAACAGTGACTTTTTAAAAGATATCCCTACTTCGGGAATAATAGAAAATTACTAAATATGCTATTTTTGAAAAAGGAGATTTTTGAAAATGATCAACTTAAATAAACATAGAATAGACTTTGGAAAAGGGGATGTAGGCATTGGTGTCATCGGTAACACTACAGATTCCGCACAACTGGCATTTTATAATCAGAGTGCACGTCCCATCCATATACTCAAGAATCCAGATCAGAATCCTGGGTTCGAACCCATGGAATTTAAAGAAGAACCTTTTATCATGAGCTTCTCCAATCCTGAAAGCATTGATGCAGTTATTTCAATTTTACAACGTGCCAAATATATTAATTTCACTTCCAAAAACGAACCGCAAAAAACAGAATAGATGAATGATGTATCTTATAAAGAATGGCTGTCTTTTCTCCAATGAGCAGGCAGCCATTTCTCATGTAATTCTTTAATACAAGTCTCCCACATATCCATCTGCTTCCAGATGCATATAGCACTCATCCACCTTCTCTGATTCCAGAATCCGCAAAACGTGTTCCATACCTGTAGCAAGTTCTTTTGTTTTTAACTCTTCCAGCGGAATCCAATAAACTCTTCCTTCCTCAGAACTCTTTAATTCTCCGGTAAACTTATCCGCTTTATACAAGGTAATAACATAGTGCACTCCGCTCTTATGCCAATGATATAATCCTCCAAGCTTCGGTGCTTCAACCGTAAGTCCTGTTTCTTCCCAGACTTCCCGAATCATAGATTTCTGAAAAATCTCATTTGCTTCTACGTGACCGCCTGGAAAAGTTGTACCGGTATAGCTATCATTTACTTTATCCAGAGCCAGTACATTTCCTTTATGATCCTGAATCATACACATATTCATAAAACAGACCTTCTCAATCTGACTCTCTTCTTTTTCATTCAGAGATTTTCTGACACGTTTGTTGATATCCGATCGTTTGGATTTATAATGCTTGAAGACCTCTCCATACGGAATCCAGATTTCTGCATCTTCAATTTTTTCATAAACAGAATCCACCACTTCTTCCAGATGTTTGTCACTCGGAAAAGTACATTTTTTCATATAATAATCTCTGGTTGCCTGAAACATCCATTCCGCAATCTTTTCTTTCTGCTTCATTTTTAACTGGGAATACTTCTTATTCGTTTGCAGTAATCTCCCATCTATCATCTTATGGTTTTTCCGTGACATCGGTTTGACCTCTTTTCTTCTTTTTCATTCAGATTTTACTATACCACAGAATCATGCTTGCGTCATACTTCTGAGCTTCGATGTCCTCTTTTTCTTCTCTCAGTACCTTATTTATAGAGGGTTCTTTTTTAAGACTCTCTTCCGGCGGCTGTGCCACCGGTAAATAGCAAGGACAGGAAGTGTATATACACTTCCGGAAAACCAGCAATTTAGGGAACCCTGCCCTAAATTAAAAACACAGAAGTCACTACTTCGAAGAACCAAAGAAAGGAGAATCTGCCTATGGCAAAGAGAAAAAGAAATATACAGATTTTGTTTTGTGTTTCCCCGGAAGAAAAGAAGCTGATTCGCAGAAAGATGATTGAATCAAAGACAAAAAATATGGGAGCTTATCTTCGTAAAATGGCAATCGACGGTTACATCGTCAACACCGATACCACTCCACTGAAGAAACAGTATGAGGAAATGCATAAGATCGGTGTGAATATTAATCAGATTGCCAAAAAAGTAAACAGCACCGGTGATCTGTATCCGGAAGAAAAGCAAGAATTAAAAGAGATGGTGAAAGAATTATGGCGTATCTTAAGATCTTCCCAATTAAAGTAACAGACAAGAAAGCTCTGGACTACATCACGAATCCAGATAAAACAGAAGAAAAACTGTTAGTTTCCAGTTTTGGCTGTTCCCCGGAAACTGCAGATCTTGAATTTTCTATGACAAGAGAAATTTTCTGCTTTGTCTGTACATATACATCTGATCGTTATCATTCCAGATAACCCGACTGCAAAAATACAGCCACAGTCTCTGTTTCAGCAGAGGTCCTGTACCTTTCGGTGGTATCATTATTGCTTTGCTCTTCCCATAGGAGTCTTCGCCTGCACGAGCCGGATTATCTCCGGTAAGCATGTTCCTCAAGATGTATCAGCTCCTTCAATTGTCAAGGTGCAATCGGAAGAACTGTCTGAACCTCTTTTACGTTTGTGATTTTTGGAAATCAGAGGATTTTCAATTTGCCTTCCATATACTCTGTATTGGGAGCGACAAAATCGGACATGATTTTAGAAATTTTTTGAAATTATTTTTTGAAGTGTAAAAAGACATAAAAAAAGATGCCAGGATTTCTCCTGACACCGTAGTGACTGTGCCAACTTCGTGCCCAGTGGGCACAAGGTTGGTTGTATTATTCTTCATTTCCTAATGATATTGGTTCTTTCTTTGTTTTCTTGTTTTTAGATATCATCTTATGACCTGTGTAAATAGCCATAATCATACAAAGCAAAGAACTTGCCGCAAAATATTTATGGCTTGATTTTGAACCTTTATATCCGCTATAAAAAGTTCCTAGCATCGTTATCAATGCTCCGACAGACCAATATTCATGAGCTTTCATTCTAACATCTCCTTTTGTGTTAATTTTAATATGTGCCTTTTAATGAAATATGCAAATTGGAAGTTGTCAATTTCTTATATATTTTTGATCAGTGTCAGGAATCGTATCTTCTGACCGATATCGCTCTACTTTCATGTGAAGATTATATTTATCTCTTAACTCCGCAATCTTATTCATCATGGGTGATTGATGGTGAAAGTCAATGCTCTCTTGATTTTCCCAACTGTCAATCAGTAGCACAGTTTCCTCATCTCCCAGAGGGAAAAAATAATCATATCTAATGTTCCCCGCTTCATTTCTAATTGCATCAACAGTACCGCTTGAAATCATCTCCTTTGCAAATTTTCGCGCAGAACCATTTTCGCCGGAATAATATATATTAACAACTATACTCATTATACTTTCCTCCAAATCCCGATTTGACGGTAATTTCTGTTTCTCTACATCCTACAAGCCCAGATAAAACTAATATACACAGACTAAATAACAGTACTCTTTTCAAACTCATAATTTCTTTCCAAGTTCATATGCTTTTTTCATCACATCAGCATGGCTTGCAGCTATATTTGCAGCATCAATTCCACCGCCACCGACCATGCCTTTCAAGGAAGCCTTTTCAAAACAGTCTACCCAGCCTTGCAGACCATTGTAGGCTTTTTCAAATGCACTTTCATCATTCTCAGCGGCAGTTGCAATCATATAAATATCTCTGAATGAATAATCTGTCGAATATAAAGGATTCAATCTATCAAGAAGTGTTTTCATCTGGCCACACATCTCATAGTAATAAATTGGTGTTGCATAGACAATGACCTCCGCATCCTTTACTTTTGCCATAATATCTGCAACATCATCCTTCAGTACACACATCCCATTCCTCTGACAGGATAGACAACCGATACAATATTTTATATCTTTTCCTTTCAAAGAAAGAAGTTCCACATCATGCCCGGCTTCTTTTGCTCCCTTTGCACACTCATTTGCAAGTATATCAGAATTGCTGCCTCCTCGAAGACTTGTCGATATGATCAATACTTTTTTTGCCATGATTAAATTTCTCCTTTTTCAGTGTCTTTTTTAACCTTCCGTATAACTTTCGCAGGCACTCCTGCCGCAATCATATTGGCCGGAACATCTTTTGTTACAACTGCTCCGGCTGCAATGACCGAACCTTCACCAATCGTAACCCCCGGAAGAACCGTTACATTTGCTCCAAGCCACACTTTTTTTCGATGTGAATCGGCTGAAATATCATACCTGCTCTTTTCTCGGGATCTTCCATATGATTGATCGTTGCCAATACTGCATTATGTCCAATCAGGACTCCATCCTCTATATAAATACCACCCTGATCCTGAAACTTACATCCTGCATTAATAAAAACATTTTTACCTATATGGATATTTCGTCCGCAGTCTGTATAAAACGGAGGAAACATTCCAAAACTTTCATCTATTTTTTGTCCGGTAAGTTCCGACATAAGCTGTATAATTTCTTCTTTTGTATGATATTTGTTATTCAGCTCCATCGTTATCTTTAATGCCCTTTGAGACAGCTCATGCATAACCAGATGTTCTTCACTTCCACCATCTACGATATATCCGGGCTTCATATTACTCAAATATTCTTCACACGTCATAATTAACCAACTCCGTTTTCTTTAAAAAATTTCTGAATTTTGTCAAATGGGATCACATCCGGATTATCGTATAGATCTGTATGAACAGCTCCCGGAATTGTCAGCAGTTCTTTATTGGATGTGTACTTGCTGTTCTTGATCATATTTTCATAAGCATCTTTTCCAAAATAATAGCTGTGTGCTTTTTCTCCATGAACGATAAGGACTGCACTTCTGATTTCATTACTGTACTTTAATATTGGCTGATTCATAAATGACATACATCCAATACTGTTCCAGCCATCATTGGAATTCAGGCTCCTTTTATGATAACATCTGCCTTTATAATACTCACTGTAATCTTTTACGAAGAAAGGTGCATCTTCCGGAACCGGAAGGGGAACACAACCACCGCCTCTTGAATATTCACCTTTACGGTATTCTTCTGTCCTGAGGGTATTCAGTGACTGTTTCTTTGCATAACGTGCTTCTTCACTGTCCTCAGAATCAAAGTATCCATTCGCATTTACTCTTGTCATATCATACATGGTAGAAGCAACGGTTGCTTTTATTCTTGTATCCAACGCAGCTGCGTTAAGAGCCATTCCACCCCAGCCGCAGATTCCAATGATTCCTATTTTATCCGGATCCACATCTTCCCGAACAGAAAGGAAATCAACAGCAGCCATAAAATCTTCTGTATTAATATCTGGAGAAGCCATAAATCTTGGATAGCCTCCACTTTCCCCCGTAAAAGAAGGGTCAAATGCAATCGTTAAATATCCTCTTTCAGCCATTGTCTGTGCATATAATCCGGAACACTGTTCTTTGACTGCCCCAAATGGTCCGCTTACGGCAATCGCAGGATATTTCCCAGATGCATTTTTCGGTTTATACAAATCTGCGGCAAGTGTGATTCCATAACGATTTACAAATGTCACTTTCTTATGGTCTACTTTTTCACTCTGTGGAAAAGTTTTATCCCATTCAGATACCAGCTTTAATTTTTCTGTTTTTAACATATTTAACATCCTCCATATGCAAAATTTCTTGTAATTACACTAACAATAGTATATGATATAAATATCTTACAACCTAAAGTTAACTTTAGGTCAAGCATAAATTTGAAAGAAGGTTTTTTATGTATACAATCGGTCAGGTCTCTGCAATGTTTAATCTTCCTGTTTCTACATTAAGGTATTATGACAAGGAAGGCTTTTTCCCTAATCTGGAACGTAAAGCAAATATCCGTTATTTCAGCGATAATGAATTAGAAGCACTTCGTATCATTGAATGTCTGAAGAAATCCGGTCTTGAGATAAAAGATATAAAGCAATTTTTTATCTGGGTATCTGAAGGCAGCTCCAGCTATGAAAAAAGGAAAGAATTATTTGAAACCAGAAAATCAGCTGTTGAAACTGAAATTCAGGAACTTCAAAAAACTCTCTCCCTCTTAAAATTCAAGTGCTGGTATTACGAAACAGCAATGAAAGATGGTAACGAAGATGCTATAAATGCCATGTTGCCTGACAAACTTCCAAAAAATATACAGAAACTATATGATAAAGGGCATGACTGATTTTTGCTTTCTCCATCAAACTGGAAGTTGTCAAACAGCGTTCGTTGTTTCGCTTTGTGGCATTTTTAGTCTTACCTCTTGTTAATCATCGTTCACGGAATCCTTGTTAGAACTACCACATGCAACCAGACAGGCTGTGAGGATAATTTCCAGAATAACTGATAAATATTTCTTCATATGGCTACACCTAGTTCTTTATTATTTCTTTTCATCAAGCAAAATAACACCTTGCGCCGGATTTTTATCAATTGCACCAACTATCTCATGTGGAACATATGGCTCTTCAAGATATGCAAGGTCTTCGGCAGTTAATTTAATGTCAAATGCTCCGGCTGAATCATCCAGATACTGCGTTTTGGTTGCCCCAATAATAGGCGATAGAATTCCCTTTGCCCACTGCCATGCAATGGCTATCTGGGACATTTTGCAGTTATACTTTTCGGCAAGCTCCGCTACACGTTTAACTATCTGCATGTCTTCCGCTTCAGTCTTATCATATTTTCCCATGGCACCCCTATCCGTGGTTCCACGAAGAGACTCTGATCTCCACTGTGGTCTTGCCAGATGTCCGACTGCAAGAGGGCTATACGGCATTAACGAAACTTTCATTTGCTTACAAATTGGTAGCAATTCTCTCTCATCCTCTCTGTAAAGCAAATTATAATGATTCTCCATCGCAGAAAATGGTGTCCATCCATTGTCTCTTGCGGCTAACTGCATATTATAAAACTGATATCCATACATGGCAGATGCACCAAGTGCCCTGACCTTTCCTGCTTTTACCAGATCGTGCAGTGCTTCCATAGTTTCTTCAATTGGTGTATCATAGTCAAATCTATGGATGATATATAAATCAAGATAGTCGGTTCCAAGACGTGACAGAGTTCCATCTATTTCCCTCATGATTGCCTGTCTTGATAAACGACCTTCATTAAAATATACCTTGGATGCAATCACAACCTGATTTCTCGCTACATTTTTCTTCAATGCTTTACCTAAATATTCCTCACTTGTTCCTGCTGAATATCCATTTGCTGTATCAAAAAAGTTATATCCCAAATCAAGTGCATGCTTGATAACATTCTCACTTTCAGCTTCATCCAACGTCCAGTCATGCATGGTTCCAGCTTTCCCAAAACTCATGCAGCCCACACATAATTTTGACACTTCTATATCTGTATTTCCGAGTTTACCGTATTCCATAGTGCTCTCCTTATCTTAATCCAGCGTACTCTTTCTCCGATACCGCCTCACACCACTCATTGGAACAATCCACTCCCGGCACCTCAATTGCCAGATGGGAAAACCATTCATCCGGAGCGGCCCCATGCCAGTGCTTTACATCTACCGGAATGTTAATACAGTCACCCGGTTTCATTTCTACCGCATCCCTGCCTTCTTCCTGATAAAACCCTCGGCCGGCTACACATACTAAGATCTGCCCGCCACCGCTTTTTGCATGATGAATATGCCAATTATTCCTGCATCCGGGTTCAAATGTCACGTTGAAAATGCCAACCTGAGAAGTGGAAATCGGTGCAAGAAAACTTCTGCCAGAAAAATACTGTGCAAAGCCATCATTTGGTGCACCAATTGGAAATACCATCTCTTTTGCATGCACCCGCATTGCTTCCTCTTCGTATGGTAAATCTCCTTCACCTGCCTCCCACACTTCCTTTGCAAGATTGAAAACAGCCCATGCTTTTGGCCATCCTGCATAAAATGCGACATGTGTGATTACTGCGGCAATCTCTTTTTGTGTTACACCATGATTTTTTGCATTTTGAAGATGATATTTTAAAGAAGAATCTGTAATTCCGGAAGCCATCAGAGCAACCACTGTGATGATACTTCTTGTTTTTACGTCGATGTCCTGGTTATTCCAGTTTTCGCCGAAAAGTACATCATCGTTAAAATGTGCAAATTCCGGTGCGAATTCACCAAGTGTATTTCTTCCTGCTGTCTGTACTATTTTTCCCATTTTCTGTATACCTCCATAGCACTGTTATTTATAAAGATTTTACCCACTCACTGATTTCCTGTTTTGTTCCACGGTTTAACAGGCTGCCTTCTGTGATAACCGCATCCGGTGCAGATGGCTGTAATTCCTTTACAGTATTACCGAATCCACTTCCACCGGATGTTGCAAAGAGCACAATCTTTTTGCCACTGAAATCATAGGCTTCCAAAAATGTATTGACAATTGTCGGAGCTACATACCACCAGATTGGGAATCCCAGAAGGATCTCGTCATAAGAACTCATATCCATCTCTTTTTTCATAATCGCCGGTCTATATTTTTTATCACTCATTTCCACACTGCTTCTGGATTTTTTATTCATCCAGTCAAGATCAGCCTTTGTATATGGAACTTTTGGCTCAATCTCAAATAAATCCGCTTTTGCTTCCTCTGCGATCATCTGTGCTACTTTTTTTGTTGTTCCGCTTGCACTGAAAAATGCCACTAATTTTTTACTCATAATAAAAAGCCCCTTTCTATACGTATTTTTCACAAAAAAATAGATGTATAAGATTTACATTCATCTTACACATCTATTTTAAGCTCTATCGCTTCATTATGTCTAATGCTTATATTGAATTTTATTTTATGCCTGAAAAGCATTAATCTCCTCGATCATTTTACGGACTGCCAAAGAATATGGGATATTCCGTCGCCAGGCAATCACCGTACTAGTCTTGATTTCAGGAGAAATTCTTCGCTGTACAAGAATATCCTCTCGCCAATACTTTGCAGCACCCTCAATTGAAATTGGATACCCCAGTCCATTTGCCGCCATAACTCCGGCATTCGTTCCAAGATTACTCGTAAAAGCAATCTGTAATTTTGAAAAGTCTTTCCCAAACCAGTTGGCAAGTTCACTTTGAACGTTCATTCTTTCCGGCAGGATCAAGGGCTTTCCAATAAGATCTTCTTTTTTTATAAACTCTTTTTCTGCCAGCGGATCATCCGGCCGCATTCCGACACACCAGTGATCGCAATCTGTGATCCGGATATAATCCAGCCCTTCGGTGTCCACCGGCTCCATGAATAATGCAATATCTACAAGTCCTTTGTTCATCATCTCATACACTGCATCTGCTGTTGCAGTATGCAATACAATCTGAACCAGCGGATATTTTTCTTTATATGTTTTACATATCTTCGCCAATGTCTCCACTGCTGCAAATTCACCGCATCCAATGGTTATCGTGCCCTCTACAACCTCTTCTTTTCCTTTCAGTTCCTCAAGCGTCCTTTCCTCAAGATTAAGAATCTCCAAGGCACGCCTTTTTAATAAAATTCCTTCATCAGTGAGCGATATTTTCTTCCCGTTTCGAATAAATAATGTTATTCCCAGGTCCTCTTCAAATGCCGCCATTTGTCTGGATAGCGTTGGCTGGGTAATATGCAATTGTTCTGCTGCTTTTGTAAAGCTCTGTTCTTTTGCTACTGTTAAAAAATAGCGTAATAATCTTAATTCCATATCTTTATATTCCTACAAATTTTTCTTATAACCCTTCTATCATGTTGCATCCCAAACATCATCTATATTTACATGTAATATCTGCACAAAATACCGTGGGTTATTTTCGGGTTATTTTCTAACCGCCTATGCCCTCCGGACCGTGATTTTACTGGCTTTTTGGCGAAGCTTTCAAAGAGTGCCGTGGCAAATAAAAAGCACTTTTATCATTGTTGCATATCCTCGCATTTCTTAGTTTTTCTTGGTATTTCGGGCTTTGTGAGCCTTTGTAAATTTTTGCTTTTTGGCATAACCTGGTTTATTTTCGCATAATATCGTCCGCAAAAGGTGTAAAATAAGGTGTATGTTTTTCCATTTTACACCTTGCTGTTTTCAATTAAAAATCGTAATTACACAACCTGAATCCGGGCAACTTCTTCCCTGGCATCCTCAAGATTTACATGCGTATATGTATTCAGCGTTACGCTGATATCTGAGTGGCCCATCAAATATTGCAATGCTTTTGGATTCATTCCGGATTTTGCCATATTTGAGCAATAGGTGTGCCGACATACATGCGGTGTGATAACACTCATCTGTACTTTATAAGTATTATTATACTTCTGAATGATGTGTTGAAAATAATGCTCCCAGTGCAGGGAATAACAGATACTTTCATTTTTATCAAAGTATAAGAATCCACTTTTTCCATCTACCATAGGCTCTGCTTTGGGCGGGTTTCGTTTTTCTATTATTTTCTGAAAGCATTCCTCTACATCCGCAGTCATAGGTATCTTTCTCGTTCCGCTGGTTGTTTTAGTCTCTTGAATATAATATCCGATTTTTGATTTTTTCTGCAATTGATGATCGATGTTGATCGTATGCTCCTTAAAATCAATGTCAGAAATGGTCAAACCACAAAATTCCGAGATGCGAAGGCCGGTTTTAAATAATATGTAAATCCCCTCATAATACCTGCAAAAATGAGGATCCTCTTTCACAAATCGTAGAAACTTACGTTCCTCCGATCTGCTGATTGCTTCTCTTGTCACACTGTCATTCACAACCACTTCCATTAGCTGAAACTGAAATGGATTTTTCCTGATCAGGTCATCATCCACTGCCAACTGAAATGCCGGACGAAGAACTCCTCGGATTGAATGGATGGAACTATAGCTTTTCTTTTCTACCTGCTGAAGATGTATCAGCCAACATTTTGCATCCGAAATCCGAACCGTATCAATCCTTCTTTTTCCAAATGGATCTTTCTTCAATAAATTGATAACTGTTCCGTATCCTGCAACTGTAGTAGGTCTGACACCGGTTTTTGTTGATGTATATTTTTCAACCAGTTCCAGTACCGTCATATTTCCGCCATTTGTTGCAATCTGCTCAAAATGGTCCGCCTGGATTTTCTTCTCCATCTCCCGAAGCGACAAAGTACGGCGCTTTCCTTTCGGAGTTGCATCGTTATGGTCTAAGCGCCAGCTATATACGCAGCGCTCCTTTCCCATCTCATCGACATACTTAAATCGATATCTGCCATCAGATAACTGTATTTCTCCATTGTGTAATATACGTCCTCTATGATCTCTCCTTTTTTCACTCATAATCTTTTAGTCTCCTTCATCAAATGTTCATTTAACTTGGAAGACCGTCTCGGTTTATTCATTATACCACAAGACCTTCTCTTCGCTAAGATAAAATGAACATTATTTTCATTACTATTTTTTCTATTCTGTCACTTAAACTGTGCTGGCTGTATCCAGATAATCTTCAAATAATTTTCTTTTGAATCGGATGTGCGAACCAACTTCCAAAATAAAATCTGCTCCTTCATTTTCACCTGCAATCTGTCTTAATCTCTTTTCTCCGATTCCGTAATATTCAGCTGCTTCGGAAACATTTAAAGAATATTTCTTCCAAACAGGTATTGTTTTTTCTGTATGATTCATTCGCAGTCCTCCTCCCCTCTGTTTGTATTCAACAACGTTTTCGCTTTCTCCATTTTCATACTTGCAATCACTTCTCTCTTACTTGTGCCTCCAACATACATTGGCGTACACATTTCTAAAATACGGTCATAGATACGCCTTTTATCCAACATGGTCTCGCTTTTTATTTCTTTCAGTGGAAGATTAGTCGTAATGATCAATGGTCGTCCCGAACGGATCCTACGATCTATGACACTGAAAATAATTCCTAATGCATATTCTGAATTTCGTTCCACTCCAAGATCATCAATAATCAAAAGCTGATATGAAGCCAATGCATTGATATATTCCGTTTTGTCTGCCAGCGGAAATATATCATCGATAATGGTATTGAAGTTGGTCATCTTTACCGTTACCTCCTGCTTTAGAAGTTCATTGGCAATGCACCCGGCAATATAACTTTTCCCGGTACCAACCGGTCCCCAGAACAAACAGCCTATATGATTTCTTTTCATTTCCTCCCAGTTATCAACATAGCTTTTTGCCTTATGCATTACTGCATCTGACATATCTGCATTCTCAAATGTCCACTCTTCCATTCTGCTCTCGTCAAAACAGATGCTCGTATTTCTGCTGACTAATTCCCGGTGCTCTTTGTCTTTAAAATATTTTTGTTCTTCTTCATACGCTTTTCTGTCACAGGCACATTGCCTGGAATGTTTCTTCATCCCCATAAATCCACCCTCAGGAAAAAATGCTTCTTTCGCTTCCCCACAGACTTTACAGTATTGCAAACCATCACTGCCTACACATACAGTATCTTCTTCTCTCATCACAAACTCTCTCCTTCCCCATAGCAATAATTTACTTCATGATATTTATTACTTTTATATTTCTCAGTTACTTTACTAGGTGCCACATTTCCGACTCCTGCACAGCCATTTTTACGACCAGATGAAGGTTGCTTTTCCGACTCTGTTGCAACCATCTTTTCAACCGCCTTATTCTCAACCAGCTGTAAACCAATCTCATCAGATGGAATTTTTACATATAAATGATTGGGTTTTGAAAATCCACCGGATCTACGAACCAATAATCCCTCATCATCTAATTCCTTCAATGCTGTTTTTACAGAAGATTTGCATTTGTCGATTTGAACAGACAATTCATCTATTGGAAATATCAGATAAACATTTCCATACTTGTCTATCCAGCTATTCTTTCTCGATATCCGTGCCCGGTCATACAAAATCATATAAAGAAATTTTGCAGTTTGGGAAATGCGCAGTTTGAGCAAAAACTTCGGAAACTGGAAGTACTGAAGCATCTGCTCTGACTCCTTCATGTATTCATATTTCATTCTTTTCTCGCCTCGTTTCTGTTTCTAATTGTTGTAAAAATCATTTTTATACCGGCTCAAAAATGTCCTTACACATATTCAAAAGATGAAGGGCATAAATACAGCCTCTTAATGAAAAATTTTTATTTTTTCCTGTCAAAAACACCCTTACACAATACGAAACGCTGAGAGGCATTTTTACAGCCCCCTGATGAAATTTTTTTAATTTTTTCGGTTAATTGAATATTTGAAAACAAAAAACACTCACCTATTCCAGGTGAATGCCTTATCAAAATTTCCTTATTTTGTTGTCTGTGACGCTTATCCAGATATGCCTGCATATCTGCTAAAATATAATTGCCAGCAATTATATTTTCACGTGGGTATGG
>OGQC01000392.1_pt1 | contig 25507 bp, 18 predicted proteins | sample 1553081 | NCBI WGS metagenome assembly OGQC01 (sample SAMEA2580267, study PRJEB22360) | human gut metagenome | biome: human gut; feature: human-associated habitat; material: faeces | place: Denmark | collected 2008/2010
GTCTGATCGTGCTTTGACGCAGATCGGCGGTAATACCGTTATAGAAGTTGCCGGTGCTGGCAGCGCTGCAGGTATCAGCTGCTTCAGTAACGGCGATGTTGAGCTTAAGGGAGCAGCGGCTATAAAAGCGACCAGTACTAAAGGTACGTCTATGGGTATCAGTGCTAATACCGGCGGTAAGGTTACAGTAGATAAAGCTGTTACTGTACATGCGCAAAGCGGCAGCGGGTCGGCGTATGGGGTCTATAGTGCAGGTAGTGCGGAAATCGTTTTTAAAGAAACAGCGCAGATCGTTGCCGAGACTGGTGTAAGTAATGCCAAAGAAACTTATGCTGTCGGTCAAGGCGTAGGTGTTTATACTGCTGGCGGCAAAGTTGACTTTCAAAAAGGACTTATTTTGGATAATAAGGGGCAAAGCTATGCTTTGAGAGCATATAAGAGCGGCGCCAGTATTGCCGTCAACAGCGAAGGCAGCGGCAGTGTTTATCTGACCGGCAACATCCAAGCTCATACCAGTGGGCTGCTGGATCTAAATCTGCTGACTGACGACTCTTATTACGAAGGAGCGGCGGCCATTGTAAGTAACGGACAAATCAATATGAAGCTGCGTAACGGTGCTTTTTGGAAAGTGACAGGCAATAGTGATCTGACCAGGCTCGACTTCGGTGATAATGCTGTTATTGATATGGAGCAGGCAGCGGGTTACCAAAAATTACAAACCGGGACGCTGAATGGTGACAGAGGTACTTTTGTGCTGGGAGCCGATATTAGCACGGGGCAAAGCGATACCGTGTCTATCGGCAGCAGTGATGCAAAAGGCACGTATAATATACTGGTCAGCGAAGTCGGCAGAAGGCAGGGTGACGACTTGCATTTGCTGCTGGTAAATGATGCCAGTGGTGAGCATACTTTTATAGCGAGTGATATTTATAGAGGAGGGATCTATGTTTATAAAACAGAGATCTCCAATGAAAATGATGGCGGTATCAAGTGGTATCTTGAGAGTCTGCATAATGAAACGACAGAAGATGCCCGCAGCATCCTGCAAACGGCAGACAGCATGTATTCCAGCTGGGTGTTGAGCAGTGATATGCTGCAGGGCCGGCTGGCCGAGCTGAAGGAAGCACGGTCAGAACATGGCTTATGGGCTCGTATCAACAACGGCAAACTGCGTGGCGAAGCCTTTAAAAATAATTATCAGACTTATCAGATCGGTTATGACGCTGCATTTAAAGACAGAGCTGGAGGCAGTATGAATGAGTGGCTCGGTGGCGCTGCGTTTGAATATGCCAAGGGAAATATGGGCTATGGCAACGGCAGCGGCGAACAGCAGACAGCTGCTGTAATGCTGTATGGCAGTAAATACAGCCAGTTGGGCGACAGAGTAGATATCGTGCTCAAGCACGGTCAGATGAAAGGCGATATCGATACCTTTGGTATCGCCGCTGACAGACGCGATTATAAGTCCAGGGCCACGGCTTTGAGCTTGGAATATGGTAAACGATTTCAGCGTGAGCAGGGCGTGTATTTAGAACCACAGGCGCAGCTGCTGGTCAGTCATATCAATGGAGAGGCCGCTGTTACTGATTATGGAATCAGAGTTGAGTCAGAAGGCATTAACAGCGCCGTAGGTCGTATAGGCCTGGAAGTGGGCCAAAAGTATCAGCGCAGCAGTGCTTATATTAAGGCTTCCCTGCTGCATGAATTTGGCGGCAGAGCAGACACAGTGCTGACGTTGGGGGACGAAACCTTGTGCGACTGTAGAGATTACAGCGGCAGTTGGTGGGAACTGAATTTAGGCGGCGAGCTGGAGTTGGGCAGAAATAATGACCTTTATTTTGATGTTGCGCGTTCTTTCGGCGGTGCTTTTCAAAAACAGTGGCAGATCAATGCCGGCGTGAGATTTAGTTTTTAAACAAGTAAAAACGCCGCCATATGTATCAAAGTGCATATTGCGGCGTTAATGTTTGCTATTTGCCTGCTAAGATGGATGTCAGCAGGCGCAACCATGTGAGTAATTTTGTGTAATTATTATTGATATTAGACCTCCTTGTTTTTTTGCAGCAGTGCCTGGCTCAGTTCGTTAAGGCAGCTGGTCAGCTTATCCAGCCGCTGCTCCATACGCAGCAGCAGATACCAGCTCAGTACCATCGGGAAACCGAAGTTACCGACGGCGCTGAAAATTTCTTTGGTATCCATGGCTTATGCCAGCACGGTAACGGTAACGACCTTGATGCGGGCTTCGACGAATTCATTCAGCCCCAGGCCGCCGCTGGTCAGCACGCCTGCTTCGATGATCTTGGCGGCTGCTGCCTGCGCTTCGGCTAAGGTAACGTCTTCACGAGGGTCGGCGATGCTCAAAGTTTTTTTTGCGCCGTCGCTTTTGGTGAAGATGAGTTCTAAAGTTTTTTCCATGTTTGTTCTCCTTTACATTAGATTTTTGTTTGCAGGTGGGGTTTATTCTGCTTTGTCGAGTTCGGCTTTTTCGGTAACGTAAACGTTAACTACGGCGTGGCTCATAAGTTCGCCGATGGCTTCGGTAACTGCGAGGCATTTGGCGGCTTCGGCGTCCAGGCGGACACTGCCGACAGAGGTGCTTTTGGTTTGCATGGCGCCAAGGGCGTTGGTGCCGTTTTCTACGTCCATGGAAAGTTTGAGGGAAGTAGGATTTTTGCTGACAGTCATATTTTCTGCTCCTTTCATAATTTGGTTTTGTTTTTGTGGTTTGTAACCAGAGGTTACATTTGTGAAAATACTTTTTAGTTTTCTTTATGCAGCTTTCTTCCAGAAGCAAGCTGCGCAAAGAAGCTTGCGCACTGTGACAATTCCTGTTTAACTTCGTTCGCTGTCCGGCTTCCGGGCAACTCGGCATTGCAGTACAGAGAAAAGCTTTAGCTGGGAATCGTCAATGCCTCAAAAAGTCCCTCCAGCGCTTACAGCTCACAGCGTACACAACGGAATGTGTCACAATGTGCGCTCAAAACCCTTGTACCGTACTATTCAGCTATGGATTTCATAAGCAGATTATCGACCGCCTGATATGATCAATATTTACGGTCTATGGCAGTAAAACGTATGATACAGAGGGTTTTAAAGCGCAATCCAAATCTTAACAGCGCTGAAAGTTCTTTGCTGACTTTCTTTCAAGAAAGTCTAAAAAAGCTAAAAAAGCTTGAAGAAAACATTAAAAGAAAACATCGTGTTCTTTAAAAAGCAGCCCTTTTAATCAAGGGGGCTGCTTTTTGCATACCACAGGGCCTTGCCCCTGATGACCTGCCCGCCGGGCTTCATAGCTCCGTCGCCTGGTGAATCGCGCAGATACCATAAGTCCCAGCGGTTTCCGCGGTTTTATGATATGGATGCGGCACTGCGGGAGGAGGAACGTGTACGCAGCCGCCGGAAAGAGGCGGCAATGCCGCTGGCTGCGTCTGCTCCGGTAGATTATGAGGGTAACAGAAAACGTCTGCGTCAGCTGATAGAAAGACTGACTGTGCGGCGCTGATACCGGGCCATACACAGATTGCCTAAAGCCGTCTGTGTATGGCTTTTTTATTGTTGTTGCAATGGATAAAAAAGAAGTACAGACGAGTGGAAGAGGTTAAAAATAATTATTTGAAATTTATAATTAATGTTTTTTACTAATTGGGTATAAAATATTTGTTTTAGTTATGGTATTATATGTTCTTTTTTGTTAGAATAGTAATAATATATAGTTATTATAAATGGTTTGATAAACGGATTTTAAAAGGAGCGCTTATCTTGATGGAAGAGCAGGGGCAGCCTGGGGAAATGAATACAGTAGCTGAATATAATGTTTTGTTCGACAGTGTGGGGATCAATGTCTGTAAGTTGCTTTTGGATGATGAGTTGACGATTTTATGGGGAAATGACAATTTTTATATAAATTCTGGTTTTACCAAAGCAGAATATCAGAAGTTGTTTCCCAGTATCAAAGCATATTATGCAGGGCACGGGGAAGAGTTTCATAAAATCAAAAATGCATTTGCCGCTGCTTCAAGAAAAGCTGGACGCAGGGCCAAGGTCGATTGCCGCAGGCCGCTTAAAAATGGTGGCTGTGCCTGGATCAATATCGACGCTGTGATTACGGGCGAGGTAGTGGACGGCAGTGAGGTTGCTTTGGCAGTTTATTCTGATATCAGCGACCTGACACGGCTGAAAGCTGAACGCGACCAGCTGCTGGAAGAGAAGACCCGTTATTTTGAGTGGATGATGGACGAATACGTCGGGAATATTTACATTTCCGATCTGGAAACGTATGAACTGCTGTTTTTGAATAAAACGGCTGCCGCCACTTTACATACTACTAAGGCAGAGGTAACAGGTAAAAAATGCTATGAGGTCATTCAGGGACGGACCAGCCCCTGTCCGTTCTGCAATAACGCGCTGCTGACGGAGGACGATGTTTATGCGTGGGAGTTTGATAATCCCAATTTGAAAAAGACTTTTATGATCAGAAACAGAGTTATTAACTGGCAGGGGCGCAGGTCGCGGATCGAGCTGTCGCATGATATGCTGAGCGCCGAATATAAGCTGGCGAAGAAGGATCAGGAGCGGGAAGCGATCTTAAAAACTATTCCCGGCGGTCTGGCCAGGGTCGACGCCAGGGATTGCGAAACGGTGCTTTGGTATGGCGGCAAATTTTTGGAGATGCTGGGCTATACAGCCGGGCAGTTTATACATGAGCTTCATTCCAAATGTTCCTATGTGCATCCTGACGACAGGGAGCGGGCCGCTTCTTTGATGCGTTCTATTTCCAAAACGGGCGAATATACTGTGGCTGAGTTTAAGTTTGTGACCCGCAGCGGCGAGGTAAGGAATTTGACGGTTACGTTCTGTTATGTGAGCGGTGAGGACAGCTGGGATGGCATTCCGTCTATTTACAGCGTGGGCATCGATATTACTGAGGAGCGCAGGGAGCAGGAGCGGCAGCGCCGGGCTTTAGAGGATGCATATCAGTCTCTGCATGTGGCAAATCTGGCTAAAAGCAATTTTTTGTCGTCGATGTCGCATGATATCAGGACGCCGATGAATGCGATCATTGGTATGACGGCGATTGCCAGGGCGAACCTGCATGAACCGGAGAAGGTGAACGGCTGTCTGGGTAAGATCAATGTTTCCAGTATGCATTTGCTGCGTTTGATCAACGAGGTGCTGGATATGTCGAAGATCGAAAGCGGCAAGGTGGATCTGGTGCTGGAGGATGTCAGCCTGCCGGACGTTGTGGATAATATCGTCAGTATCTGTCGGCCGATGATGGTGGAGAAACAGCAGGAGTTCAAGGTCAATATCTTTAATGTACGCAATGAGCATGTGATAACTGATGGAGACCGTCTGCAGCAGGTATTTATGAACCTGCTTTCCAATGCGATCAAATATACGCCTGAGGGCGGTAAGATCAGTCTGACGATCAATGAATTAAAATCGGAGCTGCCAACAAAGGGTAATTACGAATTTATTTTTACTGATAACGGGATCGGGATGCCGGATGAGTATATGCAGCATATTTTTGAACCGTTTGCCCGCGCTAAAGATGAAAGTATCAGTAAGATACAGGGCACGGGACTGGGTTTGGCGATTACTCAGAACATCGTGCAGATGATGAACGGCACGATCGAGGTGCAGAGCCGCCCCGGCGCTGGCAGTATATTTACTGTGTCTGTACCATTGGAGCTGCAGCTGAAAGAGGAGCAGGAGCATGAGGAGCTGAGCGGGCTGCAGGTGTTGGTAGTGGACGACGAGCTGGCGGTGTGCGAAAGTGCGGCGATGCTGCTGCAGGAGCTTGGAATGCGCGGCAGCTGGGTATTGTCTGGTGCTGAAGCAGTAGAACGGGTAGTGGAAGCGCACGAACGGCGTGATGATTTTTATGCCGTTATTTTGGACTGGAAAATGCCGGATATGGATGGTTTGGAGACTGTCCGCGTTATTCGGAAACGTGTAGGGGCCAAGGTGCCAATCATCATTATTTCAGCATATGATTATTCCAATATCGAAAAAGAATTTATTGATGCAGGGGCCGATGCTTTTATCAGCAAGCCGTTATTCAAATCTAAAATGCTGCATGTCCTGCAGCTGTTTTGTGATACCTGTAAAGATACTTGTGACGGCGAGGCTGTTCCGGAGCTGCATAAGGAACTGGCAGGGAAAAGGGTGCTGCTGGTTGAGGATAACGAGCTGAACCGTGAGATTGCTGTCGAGCTGCTGGAAATGCAGGGGCTGCAGGTTGAGTCGGCCGAGAATGGCAAGTCGGCAGTGGAGCTGTTTGTAAGATCGGCACCGGGGTATTATGATGTGGTGCTGATGGATATTCAGATGCCGGTCATGGACGGCTACGAGGCTACAGCTGCGATTCGTGCTCTGTCACGTCAGGATGCGGTCAGGATACCTATTCTGGCGTTGACGGCAAACGCATTTGTTACTGATGTCGGCAAGGCGAAAAACGCCGGTATGAACGACCATATCACGAAACCGATCAATCTGGAGGTCTTGTTTGCTACCCTGTATAAATGGCTGGTGTAGCGGTGATCAGCAGCCAGGGAGGACCGTTGTAAAGGTTATGGCAGTGAGAAATAAAAAGACCGTTCAGGTTTAACCTGAACGGTCTTTTATTTATGCTGGATCAGTCGTTTAAAAGCTGCGCTTTCAAACGGTGGTATTCGCGCGGGAAGTAAGGTGTGAGCTGTGCTTCGCGGTGGTCGTAGCCATAAGCGCGCCGGGTGATGCTGACAATGGGAGGCGCCTGGATACGTTTGGCAACTGCCAGTGTGTGCATCAGTTTCCACCAGTGTTCCAGATCGGCGATAAAACTGCGTGCGTCCGGGAAGGCTTCGCTGATGATGTCTGCTTCACAGCCAAGATGTTCCGCCAGTGTCCCTTCGCTGTACCAGAGCAGGATCTCGGCAGGCGATGTTTTGCGCCACTGTTCGAGAAAGCTGCGGAACAGTTTATCGTGATAGGGATAGACCAGCGGGTCGCCGCCGGTGCCTACTGTCTGTTCGGAGGAAAGTTCGGCGCTGGGACGGATCGTGAAGATCGCTTCCGGCAGTACCTGACGCTGAAATACTTTGTCGTTCAGGTAGCGTCCCAGTTCGTAAACATGGTGCTTCCACAGGTCGCCGATAGGCGCCAGCGCGCCGCAGATGTCGCCGTAAAAGGTGGCGTAGCCGACGGTGAGCTCGGTTTTATTGGAGTTGCAGGAGAAGGCACCGCCAAAGGCAGCAGCCAGGCCTGCTACGACGCGGGAGCCGCGGTCGCGTGATTGAATATTTTCGTAAATCAGCGGCGAGATTGTAAGTTGAAAATCTCGGTGCTGATGATAACTGTGGATAGGTGTCTGTGTAAGCTGTTCGCTGGTATGCAGGCAGCTTTCGGTGATAGGGATAACGGTATAGTTGGCCCCCAGTGACTGAGCTGTCTGTTCGGCGATCGTCTGTGTCATGGGCGAGTTGTAGCGGCTGGGCATATTGACCAGCAGAACGTTGTCAGGACCCAGGATGTCGACAAACAGGGCGGCGGTGACGGCACTGTCGATGCCGCCGGAAAGTCCGATGGTCATTTTGCCGATGCCTGCCTGTTCAAGGAAACGCTGGCAGCCATAGCGGAGGCTATGATAAACCTCATCGATCTCACTGCGGGGATCAGAGGTGATGCCGCTGGTGTCGATAGCTTTGGCTTTGCTGTCCCAGCCGGCGCAGAGCGTTGCTTCTGCATACATGGGCGCATCGGTGAGCAGCCAGCCGTCAGAGCCGTAAACACAGCTGCAGCCGTCAAAGGTGAAGATGTTTTTGCCGTTGTTCTGGATACCTACATTATTGCAGTAGATGAGCGGGATGCCGGCTTTTTGCGCGGCGCTGCCGAAAAGCCGGTGCCGTTTGCTGTTTTTGTTGATGCTGAAGGGGGAGCAGGAGATGTTGCATAAAAGTTCGGCGCCATGCTGCGCCAGCAGCTGAGGCACATCTAAAAAGTAGTTTTCGGTCCAGCCGTCTTCGCACAGCATCAGGCCCAGTTTGACGGTTTCGCCGTGGGCGGTGACAGTGAGCGGCTGGTGCAGCCCGGCAACCTGTTTGTCCAGTTCCAGAGCCAGCTGCCGTAAGCCGTAAAAATGACGATTGTCATCAAATTCGCGGTAGTTGGGCAGGGCATTTTTTACGATAAAATCATAGGGCAGGGTGCCGTTAGTCAGCAGCTTGCCGTGCTGCGCGGCAAAGGCGGCGTTGTATTTGCGGGCGCGTCCGTCTTCATTGCGTTTGCTGTTATCGACGGCGATATTGCCGAAGATTACGCACAGCTCGCCGCAGTTTTCCGTAGCGGCGATGATCTCGTCACCGTAAGCGGCGCAGTCTTCGATGAAGGCTGTTTGCTCCCACAGGTCGCCTAAAAAGTAGCCCGGTACTGCCAGCTCTGGCAGCAGCAGGATGTCAATGCCGTTTTGGCAGGCCATGTCCATATGGTGCAGGATCTTTTTAGTGTTGAGGTCCGGTCGCCCGGCAATGATTTCTATTTGCCCGCAGGCTATTTTAAGTGCCACAGTACACCTCTTTTAAAGTTTGCTGAAAGCTTTTTGTATTTGCGTTTAAAAACCTATGATGTTATTATAGCAGAAGGAAGGCGGTTATGCCACTTCCAGAGGAGGCAGGAAGTTATGAAACAGAAAAAAACCAATGCGGCGCGCAGGCTTGATGAACTGAAGATCGCGTACCGCCTGATGGAATATACTGTGGACGAGGAGCATCTGGACGCTGTGCATGTAGCGGCCGAGGTTGGAATGCCAGCAGCCCAGGTTTTTAAAACGCTGGTAGTGCGCGGTGATAAAACAGGAGTTATTTTTGCCTGTATACCGGGTGACGGCGAGCTGGACCTGAAGGCTTTGGCTAAAGCCAGCGGTAATAAGCGGGCCGAGCTGGTGCCTTTAAAAGAGGTACTGCCGCTGACTGGTTATATTCGCGGCGGCTGTTCGCCATTGGGGGCTAAAAAGAATTATCCTGTATATATGGATGCCAGCAGCAACAGCTGGGACGAGATAGCTGTCAGCGCCGGTGTGCGCGGTATGCAGATCGTAGCGGCTCCGGCTGATTTACAGCAGGCAACACGGGCTGTTGTGGCGTCTTTGACTTTCTAAATACATAGAAAATACTTGTTTGGAAAATACAAATGTGGTATGATTTCTCCGTAGTGAATTAATGAAAGTGAGGTTCCTGCAATGTTATTTGTAAGTACCCGCGGCAAAACTGACCTGGTATGCTCGGCGCATGCTATTACCCGTGGTCTGGCTGACGACGGCGGTCTGTTCGTACCGCAGAAATTCCCGGAACTTTCGCTGGGCGAGATTGTGTCCATGCGCAGTATGACTTATAAAGAACGGGCTGTGGCGATTTTATCGCTGTTTTTGACCGATTATACTAAAGAAGAATTATTTGAATGTGCCGATGCTGCTTATTCGCAGACTAAATTCGGCGCTGAACCTGTGCCTTTGCGTAAGGTGAATGAAAGTACGGATGTGCTGGAGTTATGGCATGGCCCGACTTCGGCCTTTAAGGATATGGCGCTGCAGATCCTGCCGCATCTTTTGACGAAAGCGATAGCCAAGACCGGCGAGAGCAATAAAGTGGTTATTTTGGTGGCTACTTCAGGCGATACCGGCAAGGCGGCATTGGAAGGCTTTGCTAATGTAAAGGATACCGAGATCATCGTTTTCTATCCTGAAGACGGCGTAAGCGCGATCCAGAAACGCCAGATGCTGACGCAGGCCGGTGATAACGTACGCGTTATCGGCATCCAGGGTAATTTTGACGATGCTCAGCGCGGCGTCAAAGAGCTTTTCGGCGATACTGCGCTGGAAGAGGAGCTGCAGAGAAAGGGCTATGTGTTCAGCTCGGCCAATTCGATCAACTGGGGGCGTCTGGTACCGCAGATCGTGTATTATTTCAGCGCTTACAGCGATGCTGTGGCCAATGGCCGTATCAAAGCGGGTGAAAAGATCAATTTTGCTGTGCCGACCGGCAATTTCGGTGATATCCTGGCCGGCTATTATGCCAAGCTTATGGGGCTGCCGGTGGCAAAGTTTATCTGCGCTTCCAACAGCAATAATGTTCTGAGCGATTTTATCAATACCGGTATTTATGACAGACGCCGCGAGTTTTATAAAACTGTTTCGCCGTCGATGGATATTCTGGTTTCAAGCAATTTGGAGCGTTTGTTGTACAGCATTACTGAAGACGATGCCGCAAAGGTGTCGGAATGGATGCAGCAGCTGACGGCCAATGGAACTTATAATGTCGGAGAAAAGGTCAACAACAGGATTCTGGAAGAATTCTTTGGAGCCTGGGTCGATGAGCTGGAAACGAAGGAAACCATCGGGCGCGTTTTCAATGATAATGAATATTTGATGGACCCGCATACTGCGGTAGCCTGGCGGGCCTGCGAAAAGTATCGCCTGGTATCCAGCGATGATACATATTGTATCGTGCTTTCTACGGCCAGTCCGTATAAATTCAGTGATGTGGTGCTGGAAGCTGCCGGCAGTGAGGAGGACGCTAAACTGGAGCCGTTTGACGGTTTGCGTAAGCTGCATGCTCTGAGCGGCTTGCCTATACCGGAGCCAATGCTGGCGATGGAGAAAATGCCGATCCTGCATCAGGAAGTGATCGAATCTGCCGATATGAAAAAAGCGGTGGAGACGGCACTGAAACTGTGATGTACACAGCTTTGATAACAGAATTAAGCGCTTACTGCTTCGGCAGTAGGCGTTTTTTATTTAGTAAAGTTTGATATAAAATGTATGATTATTACTTTTTTTATTTAATATTGAAGGAAAAAGCAGGGATTTTGAGGTAAATTCTCGAATAATTATTGTTATAAAAATTTGTAGAGGTTAGGAGCTGAAGAAAATGCCATATCTGTTTTTTACTTTATTTATCAGTGTTATTGTGGCTGTGTTTGCAGTGCAGAATGCTGTTAGCGTGTCGCTTAATTTTGCTGTATGGACGATGCAGACGAATTTAGTGATCGTTATTCTGGGTTCGGCCCTGCTGGGTGCTTTGGCAACCTTGTTTTTTACCCTGATGATGAAGGCGAAGCATTATCTGCAAGATAAAAAGACCCGCGAAGAGATGGCGGCCCTGCAAAAGGACAATGCCAAGCTGCGTGAGGAAGTTGCGATGCTGATGCATACGCAGAAATTACATAAAGAAGCTGCTGCTAAGGCTGAACCGGCAGTAACGGCGGCAGACGAATGAGGAAACGAAAGATTTGGCAGTTGCAGAAGTGTGACAGAGAATATGCTGCAGGCATAGCTGCCGATCTGGGGGTTTCGCCTGTGGTGGTCAGCGTGTTGCTGAACCGGGGCGTCAGGGAAAAAGAAGAGATCAGAGAATTTTTGTTCGGCAGCGAGCAGCCGTTTCATGAGCCTTTGCTGATGAAGGATATGCAGAAGGCCGCCGAGCGTATTTTAGAGGCTATAAAAAACGGTGAACAGATCACTGTTTATGGCGATTATGACGTTGACGGTATCAGCGCCAGTTCATTGCTGTATTTGTATTTGCAGGGGCTTGGCGCCAAGGTCAACACTTATATCCCTAAAAGAAAAAATGAAGGCTACGGACTGAACAACGAAGCGCTGGCGGCTTTGGCCGAAGCAGGTACGACGCTTTTGGTGACAGTTGACTGCGGTATCAGCGGCGTAGACGAGGTGGCTGCTGCCCCGGCAGGGCTGGAGATCATCATTACTGATCATCACACGCCGCCGGATGTTTTGCCGGCGGCTTACGCGATCGTTAATCCGCATCAGCGCGACTGCAGATATCCGTTTAAGTATCTTTCCGGCGTGGGCGTGGCTTTTAAGCTGTGTCAGGCGCTGCATCAGATGCAGCATTTGACGGAGCCCTTATGGTCGGAGCTGACCGAGCTTGTGGCTTTGGGCACGGTAGCCGATATCGTGCCGCTGCGCGGCGAAAACCGCGCGCTGGTGAAGCTGGGGCTGGCGGCGATGGAAAATACCGGGATCGTAGGCTTACAGAAGCTTATTGAACATAGTGGCTGTCCGCAGCAGAATATTTCGGCTGAGAACATCGGCTTTATTCTGGCGCCGCGGCTGAACGCTGTAGGCCGTTTGGAGCACGCTCAGTCGGCAGTAGAGCTTTTGGTTACTGACGATGCTGCTAAAGCAGATATGGTTGCCGAACAGCTGAATGCTGAAAATGCTTTGCGTCAGGAGATCAGCCGCAAGATATTTATTGAGGCTGAAGCGATGCTGGCACAGCAGGAGCGGATCGAAACGGCGATCGTGCTGGCTAAAGAGGGCTGGCATGCCGGCGTGATCGGTATCGTGGCTTCAAGGCTGGTGGATAAATATCATTTGCCGACGATTTTGATCAGTATTGACGGCGAGGCGGCTAAAGGCAGCTGCCGCAGTATCCCGGCCCTGGATCTGTACAGTGCTTTGAACGAGTGCAGCGAATTGCTGCTGCAGTTTGGCGGTCATCATCAGGCGGCTGGTCTGACGCTGCGCGCGGCCAGGGTAGAGTCTTTTAAAAAGCGTTTTCTGGGTGTGGTCAGGGGGCGGTTGGAACCTGCTGATTATCAGCCGCGCCTGAAGATAGAGTGTCTGCTGGATAAAAACGAGGAGGTTTCGCTGCAGCTGGTCAGGGAACTGGCGATGCTGGAACCGCTGGGCTGTGATAACCAGCCGCCGTTGTTTGCCTTTAAGGATGCGGTGGTGCATTATCCCAAGGCTTTCGGACGTGATAATAACCATCTGCGTTTTTATACCGATTACGGCAAGTACAATTATCACAGTATTATGTGGAACGGTGCGGCTGATTTGGCCTGCCTGTATAATAACGCGGTTGTCGATCTGGCGTTTATGCCGAAGCTGAACGTCTGGAAGGATAAGGAAAGCGTGAATCTGCAGGTGGTTGATTTTGACCAGGCGCTGCAGGTCTATGATTATCGTAACTGCAATGTCAGCAAGGAAACCGTACTGAAAAATATTTTACAAACAAGCAAAAAAACAGTAATATATGTAAATAACACCGACTTTGCGCCGGGATCTGTAAGTATGATGCCGGACGTGCAGGTGCTTGCTTATGGCGAGCAGGCCGAGGCGACGGCAGAGAATATTATTTTTTATGATTTCCCGCAGCGGGAGATATTTATAAACGGCGCTTTGCCTGTGCCTGATAGAAGCGGTAAACGGCTGCTGCTTTTATATACCAGGGCTGAGGCTGATAAATTGTGCGCAGAGCTGGAAAAGCTTTATCCGGGACGAAGCCGGCTGGTACACGCTTATAAGGAACTGGCCTGTACGCTGCGTCAGCAGGCCGTTATCGACAGGGCTGATTTGCTCCGGTCGGCCACCGATATTTCGGAGGAGGCCTTGAAGGTGTTTGAGGAGCTGGATTTTATCCGTGATGAGCATGGTAAGATCAGTTTTGGTAGTTTGCAGAAAAATGATTTGCAGAATTCGCCGACGTTCAGGGGATTGCAGGAAGAGGGACGGGCGGCTTTTGCAAGCTGTCAGAGAAATATACAGATCAGTCCGGAGGAGATCATTGGGCTGTGGCAGGGAAACAGATTCAATAAATAAGGAAGTGCTAAGATGCCTGAAACAGGAAATGTTGTTTGTGTGGAGGATTTTTTTGCGACGATCGAAAGCTATTTGAATAAGGAACAGGTGGAGTTTGTACGTAAGGCTTATGACGTGGCTGCTGAGGCTCATGCCAGCCAGCGCCGCAAGTCGGGCGAGCCTTATATCATTCATCCGCTTGGGGTAGCTACGATCTTATCGCAGCTCCAGCTGGACGAACTGACCTTGGCGGCAGCTTTTTTGCATGATGTGGTGGAAGATACTGAGATCAGCCTGGATTCCCTGAAAGAGAGCTTCGGGCAGAAGGTAGCCGATCTGGTGGACGGCGTTACGAAGTTAGGCAAGATCGAGTATATTTCCAAGGAAGAGCAGCAGATCGAAAACTACCGTAAGATGTTTCTGGCGATGGCCAAGGATATCCGCGTAGTTATGATAAAACTGGCCGACAGGCTGCATAATATGCGGACGATGAAATTTATGCCGGTGCATAAGCAGCAGTCTATTTCGCGCGAAACGATGGAGATTTATGCGCCTTTGGCTCACCGTTTGGGTATTTATACCATTAAGTGGGAGCTGGAGGATCTGGCGTTCCGTTATATGGAGCCGGAGATCTATTATGATCTGGTCGAGCAGGTCAAGGTCAAACGCCGCGAGCGTGAGGCAATGGTCCATTCTGCTATGGGTGAGATCAAAGAGCATCTTGATTCGATGAATATTACGTGCGAGATCCAGGGGCGGCCCAAGAATTTTTACAGTATCCATAAAAAGATGCTGCGCGACCATAAGGAACTGAGTGAGATTTATGATCTGCTGGCGATTCGTGTGCTGGTAGACAGCGTTAAGGACTGCTACGGCACTCTGGGCGTTGTGCACAGCATGTGGCGTCCTATACCTGGGCGCTTTAAGGATTATGTTGCTGTGCCGAAGTCGAATATGTACCAGTCGCTGCATACTACGGTGCTGTATGGTAACGGGCAGCCGCTGGAGATCCAGATCAGGACTTTTGAGATGCACCGCATTTCTGAATATGGTATCGCGGCCCATTGGCGTTATAAGGAAAGCGGCGGCAGCAAGCCTGCTCCGTCTGCCGGCGGTGATAAAACTTTTGATGCCAAGCTGTCATGGCTGCGTCAGCTGCTGGAATGGCATCAGGATATGAGCGATTCACGTGATTTCGTGAATACGGTAAAGATGGATGTTTTTGCCGATGAGGTGTTTGTATTTACGCCGCGCGGCGACGTTATTGATTTGCCGGTAGGCGCTGTGCCGATCGATTTTGCGTACCGTATCCATACGGATGTCGGCAACCGCTGCGTCGGCGCTAAGGTAAACGGACGTATCGTACCGCTTGATTATAAGCTCAGCAACGGCGATATCGTCGAGGTCATTACTTCGAAGCAGGCAGCAGGCCCCAGCCGTGACTGGCTGAATATCGTCGGTTCTTCTGACAGCCGCAACAAGATCAAATCCTGGTTCAAGAAGGAGCGGCGTGAGGAGAATATCATCAAAGGCCGCGAAATGCTGGAAAAGGAATGCAAACGTCTGGGTTATGACACCAAGATTTTGCTGAAAAGTGATAAACTGAAGGATGTCAGCGCTCAGCTGCGTTTAGAGAACGAAGAAAATTTGATGGCGACTATCGGTTATGGCGGGATCACGCTCAACAGTGTGATGTCTAAGCTGGTAGAGCTGTATAAGAAAGAGCAGAAGCTGACGACAACGAAAGACCTGTCGCAGCTGCTGGCCGAGTTGAAGCCGCGACGTTCTAAGGCTAAGTCAAGTCATGGCATTTTAGTCAAGGGCGAAGAGGGCATTATGGTCAAACTGGCGCGCTGCTGTAATCCGATTCCGGGCGATCCGGTTATCGGGTATATCACCCGCGGCAGCGGTATTTCGGTGCATCGCAGGGACTGCCCCAATGTAATGAGCAATAATCCTGAGGAGCAGAACCGTTTGATAGAGGTAGCCTGGGATATTGCGACAGATTCTCTGTATAAGGTCAATATCATTATCTCTGCCGGCGACAGGCCCGGTATGATGGCTGATATTATGATGGTGATGAGCGAATCGAAGCTGAATATCAATGCGCTGAATTGCCGTATCGATAAGCATAAGATGGCGAATATCAGTATGGGTATTGATATCAGTAATCTGGAACAGCTGGATAATATTATGAATAAAATAAAACGCATGAAAGGCGTTTACAGTGTGGAAAGAATGATTTCCAACGGACAGGGAGGCTGACGTGAGAGCAGTTGTACAGCGTGTAGACAGCGCTGCTGTCGAGGTAGAAGGCGCCATGGTTGGCAGTGTTGGCAAGGGCCTTTTAGTACTGCTGGGGGTCGAGAAGGAAGATACAGACAGGGATTTGGAGTATTTGCTTGATAAGGTAGCTGGTCTGCGCATTTTTGAGGACGAACAGGAAAAAATGAACCTGTCGGTAGCAGATGTGGGCGGCGGGCTTCTGGTAGTTTCGCAGTTTACTTTGTACGGCGATTGCCGCAAGGGTAAACGGCCGTCATTTGATAAGGCGGCGGGTGCTGAAATGGCCAATGCTTATTATGAAAAATTTGTGGCCGGTGCACGGGCGAAGGGGCTTAGCGTCGGCACCGGGAAGTTTCAGGCGCATATGCTTGTGAGCCTTGTAAATAATGGCCCGGTAACGATTTTATTAGACAGTAAAAAGAATTTTTAGGAGGTTCGACATGAAGGTTTTAAAAATGGAAGTTGGTATGCTTGGTACTAACTGCTATATAGCGGTCAACGAAGCTACCGGTCACGGTGTTGTTGTTGATCCGGGCGGAGACGGCGACAGGATCGTTGCCGCGATCCAAAAAGAAGGTATCACTATTGATGCTATTTTTGTCACACATGGTCACAGCGACCATATCATGGGTCTGGACGAGGTGCGTAAGGCTACCGGAGCCAGAGTTTATATCAGTGAGGAAGATGCGGAGATGCTGACGAAGGCGACCAGCAATCTTTCGGCATATATGGGTATGGACGCAGCTTTTGCGCCTGCTGATAAAATTTTTAAGGATGGGGAAACTGTTACCGAAGCCGGACTTGATTTTAAAGTGCTGGCAACTCCCGGTCATACCCGCGGCGGCGTTTGCCTTGTCTGCGGTGATGTGGTGTTCTGCGGTGATACGGTGTTTGCCGAGTCTATCGGCCGTACTGATCTGCCGGGTGGCTCTTACAAACAGATTTTGAATTCTATCAAAGATAAAATCCTGGTTTTGCCTGACGAAACAAAGCTTTTGCCGGGACATGGACCTGCAACTACAGTGGGATGGGAGAGGCGCAGAAATCCGTTTCTGCAATAAGTAAGCAAAAAAATGATCAAAAGTATCAAGCTGCTGAGAAACAGTACAACTTTTAAATTGGCAGTAGCGGCGGGCGTATCCTTTATTTTATACGAGCTCGCTACGTTTCTGTTCCCTATTCTTTTAGCGATAGGTCTGGCGTTTGCCCTGTACCCGGTGTCGAATATGTTTTCCAAGATCACCGTGGGACAGGGTACTATCCATTTGTCGCGTGTGGTGGCGATCATCCTGGCCTTTATGGCTTTTGGCATGTTTATGTTTTTTGCCGTTACTTTTATTTTGCTGCCTTTGTTCGGGCAGATCAATGATCTGGTGGCGAAGCTGCCTGATTATACGACAAAAGTCGAGTCTACTAATATGGACTGGTTACTGAAGGATCCGTCACAGTATCCACGGCTGCCATACAATTTTGAAACTTTGATCGACGATGCGATGACCTGGGTTATGGGTTTTATGGGAGGTATTCTCCGGAATTTGTTTAAATCGACGATGGACATTATTGCCAATCTGGTTGGTTTGATCGTCGTTCCGTTTTTAGCTTTTTACTTTTTGAAGGACTGGCGTGAGCTGCGTCTGATGATGATCAATTTGTTTACTTATGATACGCAGCCGAAGGTGGCGCATATTTTGGATGAGATCGGCAGAACGCTGAGCGCATATATCCAAGGGCTTGGTAAACTGAGCCTGATCGCGGGTGCGTGTATTACTGTGGGCGTGGCGATACTGGGGATCCAGTTCCCGCTGGTTTTTGGTTTCCTGGCGGTCATGGCCGAGACTGTGCCGGTGGTTGGTCCATTGATGGGTGCTGTGCCGGCGGTATTTATCGCGTATTCGCAAAATACTTCTTCGGCTTTTTCGGTAGCGCTGTTTTATCTGGTCTTTTATCAGATCGATGGCAATATCCTGATGCCCCGGATCATGGGCAGTAAAATCGACCTGCATCCCGTAGTTTTGATTTTGAGCCTGCTGATCGGTGCCAAGCTGTACGGTATTTTGGGTATGCTCTTTGCCGTGCCGGTGGCTGCTGTATACCGGGTCTTGTATAAAGAATTATGGCATAGTTCTGACGAACCTCGGCCAACAGAAACTGAGCAGTAAAAACGATGATGATTAGTGATTATAGATTAGAGCAGAATTTACCTTATGATTTAACGCGGCCTGTCGCTGAGATGGCCGCGTTCTTTGACATTTTACCGCAGTCTGACAGTACTGATGTGCTTAAAATCGTGCAGGAAGCTGATGGCTGCGTGGCGATTTTGCAGACGGAAGACGGCACCAGAAGAGTAAGCAGGCCATTTACAATTTTACAGGATGTACGGGGCGAATGGGTGCGCTGCGCTAAGCTGGCAGTGCTTGATGTGCTGAGACAGGCTGTGAGACGCAGTCTGGTGATGCCGTGGGGAATTTTGACAGGCGTACGTCCGGGAAAACTTGCCCATAAGCTTTTAGACAGCGGGTTAAGTTGTGACGAGCTTCCGCAGTATCTGGAGCGTCATTACCTGCTGCCTCACGGACAGGCGCAGCTGCTGACAGAGATTTGCCTGCGGCAAAGACAGCTTTTGCCGGCTGCGGAAAAGCAGGTCGGCATTTATATCGGTATTCCTTTTTGCCCTACGCGCTGTTCTTATTGTTCTTTTCCATCGGGAATTGTGCCGCTTGAGGAAGAATTACAGCAAAAGTTTTTAAATTTCATTGAACAAGATATGCTTACTGTGGTACAATTATTAAGTATGTATAGCCTAAATGTTACTGCTGTTTACATTGGCGGCGGTACGCCGACCAGCCTTAGTGAAACGGCGTTTGCACGGCTCATCACGCTGACGGCGCGGCATTTGCTTTTGCCTGGGGTGCGCGAGTTTACAGTGGAAGCAGGACGGCCTGATTGTTTCAGTGCCGAAAAGCTGAAAGTTATGGAAGCCTGCGGAGTGAACAGGATCAGCGTCAATCCGCAGACTTTGCACGACAAAACTTTAAAAGCAATTGGCCGCAGTCATACGGTGCAGGATTTTTATCGGTCCTATGACCTGGTACGGCACAGCGGCATCAAAACCGTCAATACCGATCTGATCATCGGGTTGCCGGGGGAAACGGCTGATGATGTGCGGGCTTCGCTTGACGGCATCAGGGCTTTGGCTCCTGATAATCTGACAGTGCATACCTTAACGCTCAAAAAAAGCGCCCCGATATTTGGTGCGCAGTTCAGCAGTCTGACGGCTGAGGATGCAGAGGCGCTTGTAGCTTACGGCGGCGAAACTGCTGCAGCAATGGGGATGCTGCCTTATTATTTATACCGCCAGCATTACATGCTGGGTAATCTTGCTAATATAGGCTATGCTGCTTCAGGCAGTGCCAGCCTTTATAATATTCAGATGATGGAAGAGCGTCACGTTGTGCTTGGAATCGGGCCGGCGTCTGCGACTAAAGTGCCGCAGGCAGACGGGCATCATCTTAAAAAGCTCAATATGCCTAAAGATATCGGGACATATACGGGTAATCTGCCGCAGCTGGCGCATAAACGCAGCCTGCTTTTTGCGGATGAGGAGGAATAGATGTGTTGACCACAGCACCGAGAGGCACGAAAGATATCCTGCCGCGCGATGTGGAAGCATGGCGTTATCTGGAACGCACTATGCGTGAGATTTGTGCCCAATATGGTTATCTGGAAATCAGGACGCCTGTTTTTGAGCATACCGAGCTGTTTTTGCGCGGTATCGGTGAAACGACAGACGTTGTTGAAAAAGAAATGTACACTTTTACTGACCGAGGTGAACGCAGTCTGACGCTGCGCCCTGAAAATACGGCTTCTGCCGTCCGGTCGTATGTAGAAAATAAAATGTATGCCGATCCGGCGCCGACAAAGCTGTTTTATATCGGGCCGATGTTCAGGTACGACAGGCCGCAGGCCGGGCGTTACCGGCAGTTCCATCAGTTTGGCGTGGAAGCGCTGGGCGTAGAGGGGCCTAATATCGATGCCGAGATCATTTTACTGGCGGTACAGATTTTGCAGACTTTGGGTTTAAAAGATTTGAAGCTGAAAGTAAATTCTGTCGGCTGCCCGAAATGCAGACCACTGCACAGAGAGAAGCTGCAGGAATATTTCCGGCCGCATCTTGGCGAGATGTGCAAGGATTGTCAGTCACGTTTCGACCGCAATCCATTACGTTTACTGGACTGCAAAAATCCGCACGATCAGGAGCTGGCTGCTGGTGCGCCAAGCCTGGAGGAATGTCTGTGCGAGGAATGCAAAGCACATTTTGAAGGCTTGAAAGAGCTTCTGACCGCTGCCGGAGTCGATTATGTAGTCGACCATAATCTGGTGCGCGGCCTTGATTACTATACTAAGACTGCCTTTGAGATCCAATATGCTCCCCTGGGAGCGCAAAGCGCTGTCTGCGGCGGTGGCCGTTATGACGGCCTGATCGAGGAGATAGGCGGGCCGGCAACACCGGGTATTGGATTTGCGATGGGTATGGAGCGTGTGCTGCTGGCAATCGAAAGCCAGAATCTGCTGCCGCAGTTCGATAACAGTATAGATGTCTTTGTAGTTTGCCCGGGCAGTGCAAACTTTACGCTGGCTTTTAAGGAAGCGATCGCTTTGCGCCGTGAAGGGCTGAAGGTGGAATTTGACTTTTTGGGCCGCAGTATGAAAGCCCAGATGAAGCAGGCTAACAGATTGGCTGCCAAATATGTGTTGATTTTAGGTGAAGACGAGGTAGCGCGCGGTTGTGCCGTATTAAGAAATATGTCGACCAGCGAGCAGACTGAGATCCCTATCCAAGATATTACATCAATTTTAAAAACAGAGGTGCAAAGTCATGAGTGATTCTTTAAAACGCAGTCATAGCTGCGGTTTGCTGACTAAAGAGGCAGCAGGCGAACAAGTAGTTTTATGCGGTTGGGTTGCCAAACGCCGCGATCACGGCGGGTTGATTTTCGTCGATCTGCGCGATCGCAGCGGTATCGTTCAAATTGTCGTTGACCCTGACGATGCAGGCAATAGCTTTACGACTGCTGAAGCTATTCGCAGCGAATACGTTATCAAAGTAGCAGGTAAAGTGCGTCTTCGCGATGCAGCTACCGTTAACCCGAATCTTGCTACCGGCGAGATCGAAGTGGTTGCCGCTGATTTGGAAGTACTCAATGCTGCCAAAACTCCGCCGTTTTATATTCAGGACGATATCGATACGGATGAGAACCTGCGCTTGAAATACCGTTATTTGGATTTGCGCCGTCCGGAAATGCAGAAGAATTTGATTTTGCGTCATAAAGTTACTAAATTGATGCGTGATTATATGGATAAAAACGGTTTCTGTGAAATCGAAACGCCGATGCTGACTAAAAGCACTCCTGAAGGCGCGCGTGACTATCTGGTGCCGAGCCGCGTCAACCCTGGTAAATTCTATGCTTTACCGCAATCACCGCAGATTTTTAAACAGATCTTGATGGTTGCCGGTATGGAGCGTTATTTCCAAATCGCACGCTGCTTCCGCGATGAAGATCTGCGTGCTGACCGTCAGCCGGAATTTACTCAGTTGGATATTGAAATGTCTTTCGTAGACGCTGAGGATATTATGGAAATGATGGAAGGCCTGATGGCGTATGTATTTGAAGGCGCTATGGGTAAAAAGATCCAGCTGCCGATGCAGCGTTTGACCTGGGACGAAGCTATGGACCGTTTTGGCAGCGATAAGCCGGACCTGCGTTTTGGTATGGAACTTGTCAATATGTCTGAAGCAGTTAAAGATTCTGACTTTAAAGTGTTCAATGCTATCGTAGAAGACGGCGGTGTCGTTAAAGCGATCAACGTTAAAGGCTATGCCGCTATCCCGCGTCGTGAGCTGGACGGTCTGGTTGAATTCGTTGGTATTTATGGTGCCAAAGGTCTGGCGTGGATGCAGATTCAGGAAGATGGCAGTGTCAAATCGCCAATCGCTAAATTCTTCAGTGAAGCACATTTGGCAAATATCCTGAAAACTGCAGCGGCTGAACCGGGCGATCTGATTTTGTTCGTTGCTGATAAACCGGCTGTAGTTGCTCAGGCTTTAGGTGCTCTGCGTCTGGAAATGGCTAAACGCCGCGAACTGATCGACGAAGATATGCTGGCATTTGCCTGGGTCGTAGATTTCCCGATGTTTGAATATAACGATGAAGAAAAACGCTATGTGGCAATGCATCATCCGTTTACGGCTCCACGTAACGAAGATCTTGCTATGCTGGCTACCGATCCTGGTAAAGTATATGCCAAAGCTTACGATATGGTACTTAATGGTACAGAAATCGGCGGCGGTTCCATCCGTATCCATCGTCGTGATGTCCAAAACGAAGTTTTCAAGGCTATCGGTCTTACCGAAGAGCAGGCAAAAGAGAAATTCGGCTTTATGATGGATGCTTTTGAATATGGTGCTCCTCCGCACGGCGGTTTGGCCTTTGGTCTTGACCGTCTGATCATGATTATGGCTAAACGTGATTCTATCCGCGACGTTATTGCTTTCCCGAAAACACAGAGTGCAAGCTGTCTGATGACTCAGGCTCCGAACGATGTTGACGAGAAACAGCTGCGTGAATTGCATATCCGTGCAACATTAGTCAAAAAAGACAAATAATAAGAGTCGGACTCTGTAAAAAAGGACTGCTGCGGCAGTCCTTTTTTTATAGTAAACTGATTCTGGTAAAAGTGTTTTACTTAAAGGCGAACCGGTTGTGAAAAAAAGAAAAAATATCTCTTTAAAAACAGAGAAAACCGCTTTATACCTTGTGATTTTAAACAAATTTTGGTATAGTATAGATGTAGTAAGAAATGCTCTTACTGCATTAAAAACGCTTTTTACCCTGCGATGTTCGTTACGTGTACCTCTTAGTTTTGAGCCAACACTCTTACCTAGGGAGCCTGACTGAGCTCCGCCTTTTAAAAAACTGCCCCCTTGAGGGGACTTTTGCGACTGGCGGGAAGGCACCCACCTGCACTTGCAGGTTCAAAACATGAGGCTGGACGGCATTGTGGGGCAAAATATTTTTGGGGGTAAAAATGGATCTGTCACGTGTTGCGATGGTTATCGGTAAAGACAAGCTGCCTGTTTTAGGGCAGGCCCGTATTGCAGTCGTTGGGTTAGGCGGCGTGGGTTCATATGTTGCCGAGTCATTATGCCGCAGCGGGGTAGGTCATTTATTATTAATAGATGCCGATAAAGTGGCGGCAAGTAATATCAACCGTCAGTTACCGGCGCTTACCAGTACCTTCGGCAGGTTTAAAACCGAGGTTGTCAGACAAAGATTGCTGGATATCAATCCGGATTGTGAAATAGAAACGGTCAGTAAATTTTATGAACCTGGCGCTTTTGCCGAGTTTTTTTCCGGCAGCTTTACTTTTATCGCCGATGCGATCGATTCGACGCCGTCAAAGGTCGATCTTTTATTAGAATGTGTGCAGCGCGATATTCCTGTCATTTCTTCGATGGGCACAGGCAATAAGCTGGATCCGACGTATCTTGCAGTGGAGGACATCAGCGGTACTTCTGTCTGCCCGCTGGCAAGGTCGGTAAGGAAACAGCTGCGTGCGGCAGGTGTCAAAAAAGGTGTAACTGTAGTTTATTCCAAAGAACCGGTACAGCGTGCTGAAGCAGGCGAGGTTCCGGGAAGCATGGTATTTGTTCCGGCGTCGGCAGGATTGCTGATGGCATCGTATATCGTACGTCAGATTATTGCAGAAAATAGCTAACCGGCCTTTAGAGCCGGTATTTTTATCAGATCCTGGAGGTGGATGATGGATAGTTTGTTTGCACAGCCGCAGAAAAAACCTTTGGCTGATCGGATGCGGCCTACAAGGCTCAGCGATTTTGTCGGGCAGGAAACTGCAGTAGGCGAGCGCAGTCCTCTGCGCCGAATGATCGAAAAGGATCAGTTGCAGTCGGTGTTGTTTTACGGACCGCCGGGTACTGGTAAAACAACTTTGGCACAGGTCATTGCCCATATGACAGGGGATGAATTTGTTGCTATTAATGCCGTTTCATCCGGTGTACCTGAGCTGCGAAAGCTGATTGCTAAGGCGCAGGAGCTGCAGCGCGGCGGGATGGGGCGCACTATCGTGTTCATCGACGAGATCCATCGCTTTAATAAAGCTCAGCAGGATGTATTGCTGCCTTATGTGGAAAACGGTACTATCATTTTGATCGGTGCGACTACTGAAAATCCTTTTTTCGAAATCAATTCACCGCTTTTGTCAAGGATGAAGGTTATTCGGCTGGAACATTTAACGGCAGACGGTATCAAAAAGATTTTAGAGCGTGCGCTGACAGATAAGGAAAAGGGTTATGGATCAGAGGGTATTACTGTAACTGCCGAGGCTTTGGAAGCTTTGGCGGATTTTGCCGGTGGTGATGCGCGGGTGGCTCTTAATTTGCTGGAACAGGCTGAATTTATGCTGCCGGACGGCAGTAAGGAAATTACGATGGATGTATTGCGCAGCGTGGCAGGTAATGCTTTGCAGCGCTATGATAAAAAAGGTGATTATCATTACGATATCGTTTCGGCTTTTATTAAAAGTATGCGCGGCAGTGATGCCGACGCTGCTCTGCACTATTTGGCCCGTATGCTGGAAGGTGGAGAGGACGTAAGGTTTATTGCGCGCCGGATCGTTATCTGTGCGGCTGAAGATGTAGGCAACGCTGATCCGCAGGCCTTGGTAGTAGCAAATGCTGCGGCGCAGGCGGCGCATTTTGTCGGGCTGCCTGAAGCTCAGATACCTTTGGCTCAGGCCGTTTGCTATATAGCTAACGCTCCTAAAAGCAACAGCTGTTATATGGGTATTTTCAATGCTCGTCAGGAAGTCAGGTCAATCAATACCAGAGTTCCGAAGCACTTGCGTGATGCGCATTATCCTGGTGCTAAGCAGTTTGGCCACGGGCTTGGATATAAGTATCCGCACGATTACCCAGGTGGCTGGGTTGAGCAGCAGTATCTGCCGGATGAACTGGTAGGTCATAAATATTATTATCCGAAAGATATTGGTGAAGAAAGCAGACTGCTTAAAAAAAAGAATGAAAAAGATTAATTTGAGCTGCTGATAATAATAAAACCCCCGTACTTTTTAGTACGGGGGTTTTGTATTGTCCGATATCATGGCTGACGTGGAGTGGGGACGTTGCTGACAACAGGTTTTTGGTTGCCGGTATTATTTTCGCTGCCGTCTAAGATTTCCTGAACACGTTTTTTCATGCTCGGCTTCTGCGGTTCAACGTCGCCTACGTTTTCACGGATACGGTCTTTTTTGCTGGGTGGTTTAGGCGGTTCTCCGGGAACGGAGGTGGCGCCTTTTTTATCTTTGTCTTTGTCCTTATCTTTATCCTTGTCTTTATCTTTGTCCTTATCATCATTCTTGATATCTGGTTCAGGCGGTATTACTACGCCTGCCGGGCGGACAAAGTTAGCAACGGGAACGTTTGCAAGAGCGTTAACCATGAATTCATGCCAGATGCTGAGCGGTGCGCCGCTGCCATACATATAATCAAGCGGACGGCCGTTATCATCGCCGATCCATACGGCAGCCGGCAGATTGGGGGGGGAGGCCACAAAACCCTGCCTATGG
>OGQC01000402.1_pt1 | contig 25245 bp, 23 predicted proteins | sample 1553081 | NCBI WGS metagenome assembly OGQC01 (sample SAMEA2580267, study PRJEB22360) | human gut metagenome | biome: human gut; feature: human-associated habitat; material: faeces | place: Denmark | collected 2008/2010
GATTATCTTTAGAACTCTTCATCATAGAATCTAATACTCCAGAATACACTTCATCATATTGTTTACGTTGTTCCCTTGTAAATTCCGTACATCTTTGCCTTTCGACATCGCATTTGAATAATGCTCTACCGGAAGGAAGACCATCCCTTTGTACTACTATCTCAGCTCGAAGAATATTATCTTTTTCTTCTTGCTCAGTAGAGTTAAGACCCATGATAACCTGGGCATTACGAACAATGGCAATTGAACCAGAGATATCATTCTCATCGTATCTAGTAAGCCTATGCTTTTTACCTTCACGAGTAATGTGATGGGCAGTCCATATAATATCTAAATGTAATTCTTCTGCCAAGTTCTGAAGGTCTACGTATACATTAGATATCCTTTCGAAATCTTCTCTATCACCCGCTATTGATGCAAGTTTACCAGCGTAGTCAACCATAAGAACTTTAATATCAATCCCTTGATTACGAAGCTGAATTATCTTCTCTCTTATATAAGTGGTATTAGTAATCATCGCTGGTACACGCTCAACTACTAATTCGACTCCAAACCTTGCAAGTTTCCTTAAATGCTTTGACTCAAGTTTATCATACTCACCAGAGTATAATTCCTTCTTAGTTTTATTGATACTGGATTGAATAAAACGGTCCATAATTTGTTCTTGGCCATTTTCTGTATCAATATATAATACTGACTTCTTCATTCTGAGATAACCTCTTGCAAGGTTTACCATAAAGAAGGTTTTCTTTGCCTTGGGTTTATCCAATATCACGTTAACTGAATGCTCTGGATAACCTCCTGCATTAGTTAGTTCATTCAACTGCCTAAATGGGCAAGGTATAACTGAAGGTTCTGATTGTCTTCTAAACTGTCTCTCGGTAATATCCCGAATCATATATAAAGGTTCATCTTCTTTCTTAGGTTTACTTTTCTGAAGTACCTTTTCAATCTTCCTCGAATACTCTTCGTATTGTTCAAAGTTATCCAAATCGAAGGAATCATTTAAGTTCTTCATCTCAACATAAGTAGAGAACTGATATATCTTTTCTTTTATATAATCAGAATCCGATAGGGGTATATGATAGAGATTACTTATTAGTTTATTGATATTGGGTATATCATCTTTAGTTACCAAATCCACATAGGTTTTAGATTCTAGTAACTCTTTTAATACTTCCTTTAAGATATTCTCGGAGGGCATTCTGCCTTGCTTCTTAAAATATTTTGATATACCCTCGAAGATAAGGGAGTGTTCTATGAGAACCAGGTAATTGGATTTAATCCTTTTGAGTACTAATCCTCCTTCCTTATCTTTTAAAACAAACCTAAGTATCTCAAACTGAAACTCAGGAGAAAAACTGAACTTGATGTTGTCTTTAAATTTCTTCATATCTATATTGCAATATTATATAAACTAATAGATTTTGATAGTACCGAGATAGTTCTAAGTATGTTGACATCTATCTAGAAACTACTAATCCACTACCTTAAGCTCCCGAATATTTAATATTATTATTTTATATAAGAAAAAATACTTATATTTGCATAACGAATATTTAAAAACATGGGAAAAAGTAAAGGAAATAACGGCTCAGAGCTTCATCGATTAAAACCTATGCAAGAATATGATGAAGCTACTTTCAACAGACTTTATAAAGTTTGTAAGCCAGTAATTAGAAACCTTACCAGACAGATTGATTATAAACGGTTTAATCTTACACCGGATATTATCCAATCTTATTTCTGGGATAAGATGTTATTTGTTTTCAACAAATACTATGGTGAATGTACTGAAGAACATCTTAAAGCAAGAATCCTTGCATCACTTAGTACATTCAAAAATAAATTGCTTCGTTCTGCATACGGAGAACAGGCAGAGTATAATCAAAGCCTCTTTAAACTCGATGACTTATTCGATAATGATAAAGAATTAGAGGATGATACCGAAGAAGAGAAAGCTAAATCGGAAATGCTTGATATGATGTATACTTATATGAAGGATAAGCTTTCTCCAGATGCCTATCTTTTGTTTGAGGTATTAATTACTCCTCCCCCTTTTATCAAGGAAAGGCTTGAAAATAGTACTCGAATAACTAATATAATGCTTATCGAATTTTTCGAAATGCCTAAGACTAATGAATCTATGAGATATATATCAGAACTTAGACAAGATATACAATATTGGGAAGACCGAGCTAAAGAAGAACTTAAGTATTAACACAAAAGAAAAGGGGCGTTTCCCAACGTCCCTCTCCCAATTAATTTTTACTACGCAAAACACAGATTGTAAACAAATGTTTACTCTTAAACAATACAAATAATACACATGAGTTTTAATACTACTAAAACTAATAACAACTTTATGATGATATCTTTTGGATATATCGTAATGTAATAGTCGGTGGCAATTTTTCAATATCCAAAGTTTCTACCGAAGTTTCTTGTAAGAAAGATTCCCCTAATAGGTTCCAGCTTACTACGATAGCACCATCTTGAATACCCTTGGTAGGAGTTCCTCTACCGAAATCTCCATTCAACCCTGTCTCCCTATTAAAGAAAGATTGAGGACGAACGTTCTGCCAGCTATTGGCATCATCTTGTTTACCTTTAGATACACCAAGAGCATGCCTATGCTTAGGAAGGTCATCACCTTTAATTGAGATTAAGAAGTTACCCTTAGTGGGTGTATAGTAATCTCCGACATTCTGTAACATTACTTCATCCCCAATTTGAACACCTCCAGCTTGGTAACCAATAACTATTCTACCAGCTGCCTTAGTATATTCTGCCCAACCATCGGGTATTACATCGGTTTCCCAAAGAATAATAGAACCGATTGGTAAGTTAGCAGTACTCAGAGATTCAGAGAATTCTTTTCTGATAGCCTCAATTTGACTATCAATGTATTGCTTGATATTTAACTTAGTACCAGATTCATCTACTACTGGAAAGCCTGAATTTATCTGTTCTACTCTTTTCACTGATTCTTTCATCATACTCTGGGCAGCAGTAGTATAAGGGATTTCTTGGAACTTACCCTGATAGGGTACGATAGCAAAGTTCTCATTTCGTTTGGTCATGGCATCAGTACCCTTACCATATACTCCGATAAGAACAACCGAAGTTTTATTATTAGAGTAATAAGGGCAAGCACTCTCTACCATCTCTAGAAGATTGCTATAGGTCATATCGTAATTAGAATATACATCATTATTAATGATATCCGGTGTACGATTCTCTTCGGCAATCGGATAATAAATATCCAGAGACTTTTTAAACAAGGTGTAGAAGCTTTCGGAGGATTCATTCCAATAAGCTACAAAGTCTACTGGATTATCTACTGGTTCAGAAATAGTAGTATGTACTGCAAAGAGTAATACTTCTTCTGTTGAACCTTGGGTACCTTGGATGTTCTCAATAGTAATCGTTTGTTCATCGGATATAAATACATACCCATCTCTTGAAATACATCCAAAGTTTACATCTGGCAATTCTCCATCTTCTGAAGCCTTTGCCATATACCTTGCCATAATCCTATCCTTGATTACATTGGCATACTTACTTCCAGCAACTCCCCGAGGAGATACCACTAACTTGTTACCATTTATGGTAGCCGAGCCAAATCCACAGAATGGCCCTAAACCAGAAGGAGCAGCAATTGCCTCTGCTGCTTCCTTTGATTTAATAATACCTTCATACTTAAAGTACGTCTTCATTGTCCTTAGTATTTTTAAATTGATTTTTCTGTTCTGACATATCTTTAAATGCTTCACCTACATCCTTGAACTTGAGGGTTAACAATTTAAAGAGTATTCTCCATATACTGTACCGTTTCTTAATACCATGTATTTCACAGATGTGTCCATATATACTATCTACTTCGAAACAGTAGCATATTACCATAACCGTTATTGATACCACTATTGGGTTCATCCCATAGGGTTCCCCAATAGCTTTACCAAGTACAGCACCAAGTAGAACATAGCAGATATAATCTACTATTTTGTTTAGAGTTCTTCTTCCAGCTCTAGATTTTCGAATTTCGATTTTCTGTAACCTACTTGCCGATAACCCAAACCATAAATCTGATAGGATTAGAATTATTGCAAGAATTATCATCCATCTCAAATTATACAAGATTTGTGTACACTCTCCCAATATACCCACAGTGAATGCCTTGAATAAAGACTGAGTTGTGGTCTCTGTTATTCTATCGATTGTTGAATTTATCATTGTTCTACTATTTGCCAAGATTGATTACTGTAAGTTGTAATGGTAAATGTTTTCTCTGAGAGGTCATCATGTTCCCATTCTAACTTTTGAGGACTAACACTTAAAAGGTCTGCATCTACTACGGTGAACTTAGTTCTCTTCGAAGTATCTACCACTGATTCGAATATATACTCTCCAGCTTGTGCAGTTACAAATTCATAACCAGCACCACCTGCGTCATAAGTAGTTACTTTACCAACTTCCCTTATTCGACTATCGAAGTCAGGTTTATTAGAAGTACACTTGATTAAAGTAGATACTTGTTTAACATTCCCCTTTAGTTCTGCATAAGTAGGAGTACAAGAAATCTCGATGATTGTAGGATAATCTTCCAATATTACTTGGCATCTTAAAGAAGAACCATCATCCGCTACAAAGGTATAAGTCCCAGCCTTGGTAAGAGTAATCTCTTCATCAAGGTTATAGGTTTCCCCGTTCTCATCACAGGTAGCAGTACCACTTACATTGACCCCATTTTTCATTTCCTCAAGATGGAACTTACAAGCAGACTTCTCATCCAGTAATTGGTATACTGCATAAGTATCATCTATCTGGTCTTCTGGTAATGCCCAGTTGGGTTCTTTCCAATGACTGTCTGTAGCATCCGAAGGTACTATCTTTAACTTGTCCTGATATACTACTGGAGAGTTATTAACTACCAAAGTAGTCTTAGCAGTAGGGTAAGCTACAGACTGGAAGGTATAAGTCCCTGCCCTATTTGCAGTATATACATAACCATTCTGAGCATCAAAGGTTTCCCCAGTTTCAATTACCCTTACTCTGTAATCATCCCCATTACCAGAAATACGTTGTATCTTTACTGTAACTTTTGCAGAGCCATTGAATAATGTGACTGTTGGTGGGCTAACAGTAATTCTATATACTGCAGTCTTACCAGATACTACTTCGAATATACCTACACCTTCATCGGTTTCCCTTTTATCCAGTGTACATTTAAACTTATAAGTACCATAACTATTAGCAGTAAACTTATCACCGTTCTTAAACAACTTGGTATCACCGATTAACCTACAGTATAGTTCACCAGTAAATGATTCTGGGTAATTCGATTCGATGGTAAGAGTGGTAGTAGCATCCTTGATACTTTGCTTATCCCCAACTCTAAATTCAGAAGGTGTACATCTTACCTTATATGTAATCTCTTCTCGAGTTACAACAAATGAAGTTTGCTTTACTGGGAACTCTACAATCTCAAAGATGTAGGTACCAGGCTCTGAAAATTCCCAAGTTGAGCCAGAGACTTTCACTATATCAGTACCGGATAATCGTACATTACGGGTTTTCACGGTACCCTTATAGGATACGTTTGCCCTTACTACTGTACTTACTTTTAGGTTAGTAGGAGTTATCTTTCCAGTAATAGGGTCACAAGTAATAGAATATACTCGATTATAAGATTCTTGATTAACCGTGATTTGAGTTACCTTAGTAGGGTCTCCCACACTTCTAAAATAATAAGTACCTGCTCTGGGTATATTAAAAATGGAACCACTTTCGTGTTTAGTGTAACCCCAATTTATATTATCACTGGATATCTGATATCTTAGGTCAGCATTTATCCAATCTGAAGTTACAGTTACCTTTACCGGTACTTCATATACCTCTGAAGTAATAAGATTGGGTTGGTCCGGATTTACTAACTCAGCTTTAATTGTATACCCATCATTTACGGTAAACCCATATTGAATATCGAAAGATACATGATAGGGTATGAATCTTTTAAAGAAAGCCTCTACGGCTTCTCTAAATTTTCTGAAAGCTGCCGAGTTCGAAGTATATCCATGACCGGTAAGTCTAAAGGTTACCGGTATACATTGAGAACAATCGAAAGTATTATCATAGGTATACTTATCGTCATAATGGTAATACTGGTCAAAGTGCGGATTACCTTTTACCCAACCATCATAACTATCAGCCTTTGCAGGGTCAGTTACTACGCAGGTTAACCCATACAGCCTCATCATTATTTCGAAGAACTCAGAGGTACCTCTTATTTTAAAAAGAGATATCGAATACTTCAGGATGTTTCTTACTTGAGTACTGGTTAAAGTAAAGGGTCCCTCCTTTGGTATTATCCAAAGCTTAGATAACTCTTGGAGTTTAGCATCGGAGTAGAACCCATTAAAGTACTCTGCCCATTTCTGTGCATCTATAGTGTTCCCATAAGCAAAGGGCATTTCTCCGAGGAATTGCCAAAGGAAATTGAGATACATATCCGGAGCCTTATCTATATCAATAATGTCTAAGATATTCTCAATATCCTTTGTAATGTAATCTTCAAAATGCTCTCCACAAATTTCTAGAAACCTCTCTAAGATGCCTTTGCCATTTACCTTATAGGTATCTTGAGCTTTATACTCGAATGGCAAAAAGTCGATTAGATTTTTGAGGTTTATCATTATACAATTTCTTTTACGGTTAAAGTCAATTGTGAAGCGTTTTCAAATACTGGTAAATTAAAACCGGGGTCTTCATAGTCATGGTTAGGTTCTGATACCGTAATAGAATATCTGTAACCAGACTGATAGCTATTGTTCTGAATATCCAAAGAGAAGTCAAAACCATTAGCCTTATCTATTACCTGTATAGAATTACCTACAGTACCAGTAGCCATATACCCATTTGATACAGAACGTACAGTAAAAGTAGTGGATGAATTGAAGGTAATATAGTAAGTCATAGACCCTTTAGCCTTATTCAATTTAAACTGACCCAAGTTCAATTCTTTATTACCATAGATGGTAGTAGGCCAAGGTTTAATATAGAATTTAGTAAGGTGAAGGTAATCTACTGTTGATAAGTTATCTATTAAGGCATAGATATCTGATAACCTTACGCTTCCTCCTATCTGAGCTTGCTCTGGAGAATAGGCATTGTATAATGCTGTAAGAATTTGAGTTTGTATCTCGGGAGTCTTATAAGACTTCTTACCAGTAACATCCATCTCTAGAATAATCTGAACCTTGCCTGCAGATTTAACCTTTAACCATGTGGTCATAGGAGCCCTTTGGGATAATAAATTATATACCCTATTAATTAATTCAGAAGAAGCAACTGCTCCACCATCGGGGCTAATATATACGGTAAGCTTTCTACCGCATTCATAATCGGCTTTAGCTTTGTTTACCCCATCAACCAACATGGCCAAACTTTCGAAATCCTCTTTGGTAATTGCTACTCCCAAAGTCTTTACACTCAAAGGTATATGTTCTTTGAGCATTGTAAAGTTTTCATAGTTTGAACCACCTCCGGCATCGTAAGCATTACTTACGGTAGCATCAGTAATTGAAGAAGAGATTACTGAAGGTACAGAAGTAATAGTATTACTCTTTACATTACCCTGAGTACCATTGGTTAAGTAGAATACCACATTGGTTATTTTTGCTCCTGCTGCAGGCTTCTTACCAAAGGTACCATCCCCAAACATTATATAGGGATTAAGTGCCTCATCTACTGAAACCATAAAGTGTTTGTCTGTAGGTTTGGATTTTGCAAATGTATCTACTAATACCCAAGTTTCCCCACCTATCTGCAATGACATAGAACCTTGTTCATAATACTTACCATTGGGTAGAGTACCAAGATGAATTATAACTCTATCTCCAGTGGGTATTACCATATTATTGAGAGCGCTTGCAGTATACTTCTCATGTTGTATAATTGGTACTTTACAAGTGGTTACATTTGAATACCAAGTTACGTCTCTGGCAGATAACCAGGAATTACCACTAGAATCTGTAAATAAAGTTCCTTGAGGTATAGTTAATTTAGCTCCGATAGAATTACCAGTAATACTTCTGGATAAGATTACATCTACTGTAGCAGCAATTGCTGCTCGAGCATGATAATCTACCAAAGCTCCATGTTTAACTACCGAATCATACCTTCTTGCCGTAGATAGGAAAGTTTCCCTTGCCATGTTATCTACATAGTAGTGAAGTACTTCGGCAATTGCCGCAAACAATGAGAGGATGATAATTAAGATGTTCCCCTCCGAATAATCCGTTATGAGTTTCTGACCTTGAGGGTCTTTGAGTCCCATAAGGGATTCAACCAGCTTGGCCTTAATCTGTTGATAAGACCTCTGGTATGGGTTAAGCCATTTATTTGTGATTCCCATATTATTGTGTATTTAATGAATTATCCGACCGGTCATAGGTGATATCGAGGTACTGACTAGAATTTGTTCCATTTACTACATAGGTTACTTCTATGTGTATTTTTGCATCAACTCTAGTAACTGTGATACTTTGGAAGGTTATTCTCTGTTCCCAAGCACCTATGGCTTGTTTTAAAAACTCTTTAATTATAAAACTCAGGGCTTGTGAGTTTGGTTCCTCAATACATTGCCATAGTTTACTACCAAAGTTTTCCTGTCGAAATCTCTGGCCTATCATGTAGTATAATATCGAACTTATATTATCTCTGATAAGTTTGAAATCTCCGTTCACTGGGTACCAACCTCTTTCACCCTTTTCATTAGTTGTAAGTTGGATAGGATAAGTTACACCTATACCAACTAAGTCTGTAAAGTAATTCTTTTCCATTAGTGTATGCAGGTTTTATCCTCATAATCGTCTACAACGAATTGTGAGAAAGGTTTAGTTACTTGAGTTACTGTAGGACCTGAAGAACCTGGTCCAGTAGTTACACCTGAGTGTACATGAGAATTGAACATACTGCGAAGTTGTTCTAGCTCTTGGATAGTTTGATTTAGTTTTTCAGTTAGTTGAGCAATATTGATTAACCCCTGATTTTCTCCGGTATTTAATATAAGGGTATCACCTGAAGATACATTGATATCCTTATTAGCTGATACCACTACATTAGATTCAGAATAAACTGAGATATCTCCATTAAAATAAAGATTTAGTTTCCCATTATCATCGTCTATTACAATGAGATTACCTTCTGGAGTAACTATCCCCATCTTATTTGGGCCATCCAAGGGTTGGGGTACTTGATTCATACTCCAACCATGATATTCCCATAAGGGTTTAGTAGGATCACCAAATTCAAAAGTAATGAATACTATATCTCCTACCTTAGGGGCTAAGAACTTAAATCCACTACTTATTGAACCATGTTGTCCTTTCGGTAAAGCCCAAGCAAAGGTACCTCCCATTACTTCTGGTATACATACTTTTACTCTATTCATCTTCTTTTCGGTATCATTATTATCAACAACTATACCACGGTAAATAGAGTAGTACCTTCCAAGACCCTCTAGGCCTTCTTCGGTTATTATCTTTGCAGTTTCATAGCCCATAATTACCTCACTTCCTTATTCTTGATATATTCTTTGAATCTCTTTATGGCTACTCCCATGTAATCGAATTTAACCCAATAATCATCTGGTACTTGAATATCCTTGATAGTTATCTTTCCAGGTATTACTTTACCAGAAGAAGTAGTTAAACTACCAGAACTTACAGCTATACCTTCTGCTTTCTCGATTGGAGTCTTAGCCAATACTTCAGTATAATAAGCCTTCTTTCGAGCCATCTCATCTCTACGTTTAACATCTAATACATTTCCTTCTTTGTCCATAATACCAGATTCGATGAAATAAGCAACTTCATTGTAAGTCCAACTCAAATCTAATTCGTTAATATTACTTAAAGCCTTCTTATCTTTACCCTTGGAAGTTATAGCATTAGCTTTAGCATCATTAGCTACAACTGTTTGAGTAGATAGACCAGTTTTAGAAGTGGTAGAACCAGCCCTACTTGAATTCTTTACTAACTCCAAGTTAGTTACGTATCCCTGACCTGCATCCATAGAGTGGGTACATTGTTTTATATACCAAGGACCAGACCATCGTTTACCCACATTCTCTAAGATTAATACTTGAGAAGAAGCTAGTAAAGGCCTTCCAACAACTTGCATCTGACAAACAAGTTTACTCTCAGTATGCTTTAAACCACCATTAGCATTAGCATTAGCTGCCCATGCCCACTTATCTATCCCACCATATCTACTGAACAAGTTATGATAAAGTTTGTACAGTGGTATTTCAACATCAGCTTTTTTCCAATGCTGAACTTTCACTGTAACACTATAAATACCCAAACTCTTATTTAAGGGATTTTTATATTTGATAACCGGAGTGTCATCAATCACCATGGTATATGGACCTTTCTTTAAAGCCGATATACCTCGATAAACACTTTCTTCATCTAATCCCCAAACATTAGCTCCACCCTTGGGAGTATGTTCTGGGTCAAAGTCTCTTGGGTCCAGGTCTTCTATGACCATGTATTCCATTTGGTCTTTACCCTCAAAAAGGTATCTTTCGTTCTTAAGGATATTGTATATATCTTCATCTAAGGTCTTACCATTAACCACATTCTTAAGGGCTGCATTTAAAGCTGCACGTCTATCAGCAGGAAATTCTTCTCTTTGAATAGTTTTATTTATGATACTTCTTACCTGGTCTGTACTAAGTTCATTAAGGAATTTTTCTTTACCTTGTCTATATGCTTCGGCTGGGCTAGAAGCAGAATATTCTGCTACATCTTGATTCCATTTGTCATTCAATTGTTTCCTAGCTTCAATTAAAGCTCTTAAGTTAGGGTCGGTATTTATAGTATGCTTTAATCTCATTTCCATAATAGTTGGTATATCTTGAGGATTATTTTCAGCACCATATTTACCTACTGAGGTATGCCAGTTCTTATAATATACCCCATTATTCCCATTAGCTACTATCTCGGGTAATTTTTCGGTATCATCAATTCCAGTACTTAATATTTCTAAGTCTTTACTTTCAGGATTAATAGCAGGAGAGAGTGTAGCCTTAACTCTTTTAGTTACCTTCTGAGTAGAAAATTGAACACTAAGTACTTCCCCATTCCCACCTTGATAAGTATAAACAGTTACGGGTTCTTCGTGGAATTTCCTATTATGTATATAGATAACATTATCTCTTGAATCTATATACCAAGGACCATTAGTATAACCTCTCATCTTCTGTTCTAATTGAACTAAGATATTCTTGCCAACTAATCCAAAGTCACTATTAATCAAAGCCTTCAAATCTTCTGGCATAGCCACTTCTGCTACTCCACTGTATTTATTAGCATAAAGTACCTTTCCAGTAGTAGTACGAGTATTCTCTGTAGGTACCTGTAGTGACTCATATACTTTATTACTTATTATTCGTTGTTCCATTACTGAAAGATTTCTATGATTACACCTACACCATTATCACAACCCCCATCTAAATATGAAGATAAACTGTTCTCTGAAGCTTCAGAGAAATTATAGGGTGGCTGATATCTTAAATCCCCGATAGAGTCTATACACTTGATAGTTACATGAGTACCAGTAGAATCAAACTTTGCCTCAAAGTCCCTAACCTTGATAGTTTTAATTGGACCCGATATGAATTGACCGTCTGGGTATATGTATCCCCACTGTAAGCATATCACACTACCTTCTTGTAAAGCCTCTATGTCTACAGTATCGGGGTCTCCAGTATCAAATGTAATTGTAGCAAGATTTTCTTTTTCTTCATCATACCTATAATTCCAGGTACTAATATAAGCTCCAAGAGGTATACCAGTAATGGGATTCATTATTGGCATACCTCTAAAATCGAATAGAGCCAAGTATGGTTGGCCCATCCCATTATATAATATAGGTTTTTGTTTAGCTGCCATAAACTGGGATTCTTATAAGTGTTCCACTTTCTACCTCTTTAAAAGGATTTAGTATACCATTAGCTTCTGCAATAAGATACCATTTACCAGAATCACCATAATATCTATAGGCTATATTCTGTAAAGTCTCCCCATCCTTAACGGTATGTTGAATATCGTTTGAGGATGAAGGTACAGAAACTACTGGAGCTTCTAAAGAGTAATCACCATCTCCGTAATTTAGAGCATAGGCATTATTATAAGGACTAGCCCCTATTAGATATTGGTTAACATCAATCATATTTAATACCTCCTGTCTTTTTAAGTGAATCAGAATTTATAAAATCTCCATAGGATAAGTTATATGCACTTACTCTCTTGAAAATCAATTCTTGAGTTGCTGCTGCAGGCAATAACCTACCATTACCAAAAGTAGCTGGCTTTCCTGGTACCCTTACCCTATAACCATTCTGAAAGTTCTTCAGAGTATAGGTTGCTGAAGTAAGGATGTAGTTGTGATTATCAAAGATGCCCGAATCCCCCCACTCAATCTTAACAATCGGAGGGGCAGCCTGATAACCATTAGATTTAGTCCATGCTTCTAATAACCTACATTTATTGATTACCTCCTCAGGATTTTCTGGGTCATTACAGTACCAAGACACATTGAATTGAATAATGTCTTCAGCTCCAGTAAAGTGATACATTGGTACATTGCGACCCATTGATTTAATGGTGGCCCATGTGGTTTCTCCTCTAAAGTCTATTTCTGGAGGTCTATTCTGTAGGGTAATATATTGAGTGGGGTTAACAGTCATATTATATATCCTTACCTCATTCTGATATATAACATCTGCTTTAGCCTCGAAGTTTCTGTAATTAGTAGTATTCTTATTCCCCTTTGCTGGGTCTACTCCCTCACTCTCCTCTAATCTCGGGAATTGTAATTCCATTCTCCATTTAGCCTGGAGTTGTTTGTTTAGAATAGGGTTCTTAGAGGATATCTGAGCTTCTCCCATTACCCCATTGGGAGTATAGAGTTTACCCTTTGGAGCATCATCTTTGGGAAGAGTAGAAAGAGTTCGATTGAGTAATATCCGAGCTCTCCATAGTTTATTTAATGGACCCGTAAGAACACCTGCTGTATCTCTTGTAAGGTCATTGTACTTTTCAACAACCTTACCTGCTGCTTTATTTAATACTCTAGCCATAGTGTTTTTAATTTTATAATCCTAATGCTACACCAGTATAATCTTGCTGAGAACCCAAAGAATAATCTCCCAATATCTCACCATCTACACTGATGTTAATCTTACCATCTTTTAATCCATCTCTAATAGCTGCTCTCATTGCATTCAAGAACCTTTCTTCATTCTGAGCCCTGATTGCAGATGGGTCTTCTTTACTCTGAGCTTCTGTATTCCTATCTACTGACTTAATAAGACTGCTTCCTACCTCTATTAATAAGGGAAGACCGATAGTAATAGCTAACCCCACGGGTCCACCAAGTAATCCCATAAGTCTACCACCTACTGAAGCTAGCCCTTTTATAGCACCTTGCCTAGCCACTTGACTACCAACTTGGGCACCTGCTCCAGCTAAAGCCCCTCCAGCTAAATTACCCGCCATAGTAGTTGCTAATGGTACTCCAGGATTTGGTGTCTTAACATATCTTCCGGTTTTAGTGTTATAAAATCTACTAGCAGAATTCATACCAATACCGCTTGACATCATTTGGAGTTGAACCATGGTTCTCATAAGGTTAACCATCCTTACCAGGTGTGCTTCCATAATGGCAAACTGAGTATTAGTTTTTATTGCTGCAGCAGACATACCTTCAGTAGAAGCAGTAGCAATAGTCTGTAAATACCCAACAGACCTAATAATACCTCTTACAGTATTAAATCCTGCAACAATAGTACCTACTACTACTGCAGTAGCTCCTACTCTAAGACCAAAACCTCCAACCCAAGTTTCTGAGATAGAATTAATTACTTTGATTATAGAGTTACCCACCTTTAGTACTGGGGTAAAGATTCTACCCAAAGCTGCACCTGCGGTAACTGTTAAGTTCTCTATACTTGATTCGAATTGGTCAATTACACCTGCATCAGTTTTAAGACGTTCTTCATTGAGTCGATTTACTGCCCCAGTGTTTTGGTCATAAGTAGCAAGTATCTTACCCATCTTATCTCTACCAGAAGCAATATCCCTAAGTACGGGGAGCATACCCCGATTACCTCGAACTCCGAATATATTGAAGAAGGTTGGTGTTTCGATTCGTGAAGGTAAATCTACTGCGGCCTTAGCAAACTTCTGATAGATAGTATAAAGGTCTATAAGATTACCCTGAGCATCGAAGAATTCATCGGGACTTAAGCCCAAGTCTGCTAAAGCGTTATAGCCTTTCTTTTTTTGGTTAACAAGAGAGAGCTGTAAGTAACGTATCATATTGGCCAGTGAGGTACCTGCCATAGAACCCTGTATACCCATATCACCCAATACACCAATAGCAGCAGCGGTTTGCCGAAGGTCTACTCCAGCAGTTGCCATATCTGCTCCTGCATAAGATATGGACTGGGCTAAGTCTGTTAAAGATATATTTGCATTAGTAACTGCAGTATATAAATCATCGGTTACTCTAGCGGCTTCTCCCATTGGGATTTGGTACATTGACATGATATTGGTCATCAAGTCAGCTACACCACCTTTCTGTCCCACTGGCATTGTAAAGATTGAAGCCAGCTTAGATGCTGGCCCAATCATTTCTTTAATAGCATCGAATTTATTACCCGCCATAGCCAGGTATCTTTGTCCTGATGCAACATCCGAAGCAGTAAGAGGAGTTATCTCATTGACATCTTTTGCCAATTGTAACATTTCTCTTTGTTCTGCAATGGTAGCACCAGCAATTTTCGAAGCAGTCCAAACTTCATTCTGAACACCCGCAGAGTATTTATAGGCCCTTGCCATTCCCCCTACGAGCTGCATTCCGAAGTCCATTGTATTAGAAGCTGACATCTGTATACCTCTATTCCAGGTATTCATATCATTCATCATTGTTCTGAATGACCCAGATATCTTGCCAGCTTCTTGAGAGAATCGGTCTTTTAAAACCATGGCAACACCGACCTCTACTATACTCCTACTGGTATTCATAATTTATTTTCTTTTCTTTAATTGTTTATAATATTGCTCGGCCATTTCCTTGAATATTTTCCTTATTCGATACGGAAGACGTAAAAAGCCGAAATAGTCTAAGGCTATCTCGGCTCTGGTGATATAAACAAAATCACTCTCTAACATTACTCTTCCGTCAGGTAGAAAAAATTCGGTGCCCAAACTATAGGATAAGTTCTTTCCTCTCCAGTGGTTGGATTAGTGATGTGAGACTCACCTTTGAAAATGGGGTCCATAGATAAGATATACTTTCTCATCTCAGCCATATCCTTTGCAGTAAATGGAGTAAAGTTTTCTACCTTTTCCCAACTACCATCAACTTCTAAGTAAAGGTTCCTACAAAGAAGAGGGGCATTCTTAGTTTGTTTATCCAAAGGCAACTTCATGAACTCTTGTTCTCCCTTACCAGTCATACAATCGAATTTAATTCTCTTGCCAGATGAAAGAGTGTATTCATGGTCTACCAATCTAACTCCCTCTGGATAATAAGGGATAGCATCTGGCTTCTGATTTAAATCCTCTACAGTTGGAGTAGTACCGTAATCGAAAAGGAACTCATGAAGGTCTTGGCCATAAGTAATCTTACCACCATTCTCTTTGCCCCAATCATATTCGAATTCTACTTCCTCTCCCAAAGAGAAGATACGAGAATTGAAGATAATAGCATAACGGTCATTGACTGGTAAGTTAAGGGCATCATCTACGGTTAATTTCCCATTAGGGGTAGCAGTAGTTCTAATTACAATTGCTGCAATGAACTTGGTAAGGTTCATCAAAGTCTTCATGTCTGAAAGGTTACTGAGAATATCTTCATCAGCACCATTCTGTTCTCTGATTTCATATTCGAAACCAGAAGGTCCGGTAAATCTAAATGTTCTAAATTCCATAATTTGATATATTTAATGTTTACAAATGTTCATAGTACTCCGTATAACAACAAGAAAGGGGTGAGCTCCTATCACAGGAATCCCACCCCTCCACCGAATCTTAGTGAAAATAGACTAAGGAATTAGTATTTATCTGCAGTACCAACTGAGAACTCTATGGACTCAATGGTATTCTCTGAAGCCATTCTGTCCAAGTCTAAGCCGGTAATCTTACATGGCCATACCTCTTCGAAGACATGGGTATTAAGAACTGAGACTCCATCTTCGGCAAGTTCGTTTACAATTGCCGTTTCCCAGTATTGGCTTGGTACTAAACCACCACCAACTATGTGGTCCTGGCAAGAGTATAGCCAATCATGAAGCCATGTGTCTGAACCTGCAGTAGTCATAAGTTTCTCTACAATAAGATTACCTATAGTAACCCTACCTGCAGTTTTAACGTCTCTATTGACGTCCCCATGAGCAACCTGGTCAATCTCAATATCCGGCAAAGTACAACTTTGGAATAGATAGGTATTGATAGGGTGTTTGGGGAACATGATGCTCCACAAGAATTTCTTCCGTGGGTTTTTTACTTTTGCTCCCATTGTGTTATGAGTTTATAAGTTATTACTTGTTTCTACGATTGATACTGCCTTAGAAGCTGCATCGATTACAATCTCCATAGTTACCTCTTGCATAGGAACTACATCCTTATACTTAAGGATAGCACGGTACTTACCTTGACGGGCATCTGCCTCGTTATTAACCGAAAGGTCATCCCAAGAAGTTGCATCTTGGTCACCCATCCAGGTATACTCGGTCATAGCATCTTCGTCTACCAAAGAATCCAAGGTAGGTTTAACCTCCAACCAGATTCTCTTCCAAGTACTCCAAACGTTTGGTTCTTCGATATATTTGTTGAGTACCGGGCGAAGGAACTTCTTCAGGTAAAGGTTCAGTCTTACGATTGAAAGGAATCTTTCAGAATCCTGTTTCACTTGAGAAGAGAAGCAATGCCATAGCATGGTTTGCTTACCTGCATCTGGAGTATCTTTGATTACCATCTCATTGATATAATTCTGAGCAAGAGTGTTCAGTTCGTTATATCGAGAAGGAGAACCATAGTTGGGGCATACTGGACCAACTGCATCTCCAATAACCCCTCGGTTCATACCTGCAAAGGATTTCCAAGGACCATGTTGAGTAGCAGAGGCATCTCCCAAACCAACAATAGTACCCACTACATCGGAATCCTGAAGATTACCATTTTCATTGTAGTACTTAAGTCCACCACCAAAGTAGGCAATGTACTTAGAGTTACCTACAGTACCAAGGCAAGTCTGTACCCAAGTTACCTGAGCTTTGTAATCTCTTGCCTGAGTACCTTGAGTATAATGGGTTAAATGTTTGGGAACTTCGATATACAGTACCCATTCCATCAATTCTTTTGCCATATCGGCAGCAGCCTTATATACCTTGAGTACATCTGAATCGGTAGTAAGGTGTTGAGAGATATGTGAAATAAATAATTGGTAGAAGTCTGTGTAGTCTTTTACCAAGTCCAATGAAGTAATCCATTCTTCGGCAGTTGGAGTGGAACCTGCACTACCGATAGTACCATTAAACAGTTTCTCTGTTTCGGAGGGTGCAGCATCTCCCACGGTAATAGTGATGGCATTCTTAGTACCATCAATATCATCGGTAAGCCACTTAATTAGGTTTTCAAAAGAGGAACCTGCAGTAATTACCGGCTTAATATATTCCGAGTTCTTAGCAAATGCACTAAGAGCAAGGTAATCTACCGAAGTGTTATTGTTATCATCGGCAGTTTTGTAGGTTATTACTGGTCCCTGTTCAAGTACTTGCCCATTAGCTGAATATATTTTATAATACAAGGTATTAGCTTGCTTATAAAAACCAACCTGGAAAGTATTTGCACTACCAATTGGATCTCCATATCCCTTGGTTACTAATCCAAAACTATAAGTAGTACTACCAGATTTTAAAGTAATCAAAGCAGAGGGTTTAGCTGGGTCAGTTACAGCAGAAGTAACTGAGATTTCATCTTCTGAATCTTTAGCTTTTCTTGCCGCAGCCCGAGAAGCAGTTACTGTACCTTGAGTAGCTCCTTTGCCAAGTACTCGAATAACACGAAGCTTAGAACCACCTTGCAAAGCCTTTTCGATATTTGATACAGAACCATCGGGTACAATTTCAGAACCATAGATTCTTTGGAACTGAGAGAATGTAGAGATGATTTCTGAAGGGTCATCGTATGGACCTTTAGTAGTTCTAGCCAATACACAAGAAACTCCTAACATGGGAGTAGTTTGAAGAACATTGTTGTTCTTAAACTTAAAATCAACATGAGGTGAAGTTGGCATAATTCTATTGTGATTAAAGTTAATTACTCGTTTAATTTATACCCTAGAGTATTGTACCTATACCTTAGGTACTTTTAACTCTAGCATCTCATTTTCGTTTTGTTCTAACAATCCAATAAGAACCGATATATCCTTGATAGGTGTAAGAGTACCTTCTCCCAAAGCTTTTTCTGGAAGAATACCGTCCTTACATACATAGGTGTATACCTTCTCAAGTATACCATGCTCTACATCTGGATGGTCATAATAATTACCAATCTCAATGAATAGGTTTCCGGTGGGAGCAAGCCTGCCCTTTTCCCATTCCTCTAAATCATTGAAGTATGGTCTCACGTATCCTCTAGCAGGTAAGCCAGTATATAAGATTGTATGTAGCAATCTCATATCTGATTGTGTTTGAGAAACCAGATGTACATCTATGGTAATATCCTTAGTTTCATAAGGAAACTCTGAAGCTTGGTAATTACCATCCTCAAGTTTATCACCAATGATGTATTTATTCACACCAATATCTCCAGCATAATAACCCTGTAGTTCTATGGTTATTCTTGGGAGAGTCTTTGGGCCTTTTACTTGATTATTCCCTATACCAAAAAGTGGTATAAACTTCTTCATACCTTTGATTGCCTCTTGAAATCTTTTTTCGTTTTCTTGAGACAAAGGTAAGAAGTCTTCTGGGTTTAAGGTAAGACCCATTTCCAACATTGTACTAAGTAGAGAGATATAAAAAGTTCTTTCTACTATTTCTTCTGAGTTTACCATTAAAGTCCTAATCTAATATTTAATTGAACACTTCGATTGCCATTGTCATTAATATACCCATTATAAGTTACCTGAATACCTCCAAAACCACTCATTATGGTTTGTAAATGACCAACACAATTTAATTCACTAACCCATTGAGTAGCAATATTTGAAGGATAATCGGTAAGCCATACTTTAAAGGGTATTGGTTCAGAACCAATACCTCCAGGGAATTGACCCTCTATTGTCTTACTTATATCGGTTATCTTAAATTGTTTTATAAATTTAGCAACTTGAATACCGTTGATAAGGTAGTACTGATAACCCTTTACATTACTAATCTGAGCAGTACTAGTATTTTGACCAAGATTTGGGAATGGTATATTCGGGGTTGGTTCAAAGCCATACTTAGTAGTTCTAGTACCTGGAGATTGAGTTATATTTAAAACTATCTCAGTGTTAGGTTCTTGCTGTGAGATAATCTTAACCGTAGTAGTTCTTTCTAATGGGTCATAGTTACTTGGGTTGTGATCTTGATTAGTAGATTTAGTTTTGATAGTAAGCTTACCTGCGGCATTAGCTTCTCCAATTTCTTGGGTTACCTCTAACCAATCTGAGGAGCTTTCAACTTTCCAATCCACAGCACGATATTCATCTTGAGGCTTATTATCGATAAACTTCTGTTGGTAACTGTATACACCTATTTCTAGGGTCTCACCCCTTTTAGTACCATCGAAAGTATGGGAAGTAGTTTCTGGAGTGATACTAAAATAAGTTCCCCAGGTCTCTACTATTTTAGGAGCGGCCTTTTGTACCAGGGTTACTTCCCTTTCTACACCCTGAACTACTACCTTGAGGACCTGCTCTTTTAAGGTCTGTTCTGTATTTACTGCTTTCGGTTTTACACGAATGGTAGCAGTACCAGTTCCTGATAGTGAAGATATTTCAAAATCTACTGCCATTATATAATCCTCCTTATTTCTTTTCTAACTTCATTACGTATTTCCTTTTGTAAGGCAGCTTTTCCACCAGCAGCCTTAAATGCAGGAGCCCAGAGAGGACGAGGTGGTAAATTACCATCTCTACTACCATACTCTAACATGATAGCTATCTGATTCAAAGTTTTTCTTGAAGTCTTACCAGTATAAGTAATCTTCTTGATTCCAATTGGTAAACCAACGAAAGTTCTTTTCTTACCTTTTACTAAGGTAACTGACCTGGCATATTGTCCAGTAAGATTTAGCATGGTATGGTCCCCATACTTCTTTATGGTACCAGGAGCATGTGGTGGCCAAGATACTCCGGAACCTCTTGGAGGTACACCAGTATTCAAACTTCGTCTTACTATACGAAGAAGTTGATTACCAAACTTTTCTGTACCTTTCGCATAACCCTTAGTTAAGATACTTGGAGTTTTAGCAATCAACCTTTCTGCACGAGCTTGTTCTCGTTTATCTACGTATATTTCTAGAGGACCAATTGGAGTCGATAGTGTAATATTAACCGACTTACTTGGCATAATTCTTATTATTGTTTAGGTTTATCTAATCCCAATTCTTGAGCAATCCTTAATAAAAGGGTTTCTTGGTTAGTTAACCTCTCATTCATGGATAACTTAAATTCTTCGAAATCTGGAGCAGGATTACGGGGTGATTCTGAACGATTATTAATTAGACCAAGAATATTATCGCATTCAGAAACAACTGCCTCAAATTTGGCTTTGTTATTTAAAATATTTAAAGCATTCTGTTTCTGCATTGATACCTCATTAATGATATTATCTAGATTGGTCGTATAATAGGTACCATTATAAATACCTTCATTTACATTAGTTGGTAAATAAATGGTAATTTGAGATATTGAATCTTGGATTACCAATTCGACACTGTTAACAAAGCCGTCTTTAGCACCAGAGGCCATTGGTTTACTTTCTCCTACCTTTACGATTCTTGCTGTATCAAAGATAGGATAACCAGACCGACGATCTTTCTCTAAGGTGAAAATCATATCACCCTTTTGTACTTTCTGAAAAATCAATTCTTCCATAATCATTTTCTATTTATTAAGTTTAAACCAAATGAAACTGCACCTGGATTCCTTTGCATGAAGTCTACCAGGTTTAAGAATTGATAGTATCCAAATTGATTTGAGTACCTGAGCTTTGTTTGCTACTTCTTGTGCAATCTCTATATTGGGAGCAGGTAGAGCTAATTGTATCTTGAATTCGGTGAGTTGTTCTTGTTCCATAATTCCTTAGTTTAATGAGTTAAAACGAAAAAAGGAGTACACCTAAAACAGATGCACTCCTTTTAATCATCTCGGTATTTTAAATTACTAAGCTGGCGTTGTAGTACCGGTCTTCAAGGCAGCTACCACTTGATTGACGATGTTCTGGTCTCTCTGAGCATCTATCACTCGATTGAGGCGAGCAATCTCGGTGTCCATAATGTTTTGGATTTAGAAATTAATAAATAAAATTAACTATCTTATATAAAAATGTTCTAGTGTTGTAATTAAACCTATGCAATTTCGAATACATACTCATAGGTTATAGTTGCAGCATTCTGAGTTATATTGACTGTAAGCTCCCAACCATTATCATCATTTTCTGCTTGCCTTAATTTAATGGTACCCGACCTTGTTGATTCTACGGTATTCTCTGTTAAGGTTAAGGTTAACCCATAGTTTCCATTATCACTTGATAACGTTGTGATTGCTACATTTGTAACCCAACTTGGTTTTGAGGTTACAGTTAAAGCTAATGGGTATCTTGTACTTATTTCAGAACCGTTTATTACCTTAGTCTTAAAAGAATAAGCTACATCAACTGTAAAGTTATTACCTCCCAAAGCCGATAATCCAGTTCTAGAAGTAGTTCTAGAACCAGTAGGGGAAGTAAATGCCAAGTAATAATTATAGTATACACTTGCACCACCCTGAGTGATATCCACATAATCAGAAGCCCCTCCATAAGAAGCCGTAACTCTAATAGACCTACTACTTGTACTGGTATTCTCAGAAGCACTAAGTGTAGTACCTGATAGACTAAACCCTGAGGTACCATTGGTACTTAAACTTGGAGTAGCACTATCAGAGCCATCCCTTGTATTTGAACCAGAAGTATAATTCGCATATCTTGGTCTACTAGCACTTGGGTACAAAGTTACACTACCTCCAGTATTACCGATGGTATAAGAACTTGCAGTTAAGCTTACACTCCAAGAGCCATAAGTATACCCAGTAAATTCGTTTGCTGCCTGGTATACTGGTACACTTACAGATTTGGTTTTACCATTTAGTGATAAGGTACCAGTAAGGGTTCCTACCTGGGTTCTAGATTTAACGGTAGTACCCAAAGAACCTGCACTAACTGCAGTACCATAACTAATGCTAGCACCGCTTGTAATTGTGCCACCTCCAGTTGTAGAACCATTCCATCCCCAAGTCTGAGAATATGATGGCATACTTGAGAATGAACTTCTACTTCCTCCACTTGCAGGTATATCGGATACACTTCCTCCACTTGCAGTGATTTCACTGTAAGTCCTATAACCTGCAGATTGAGAACAACTAATAGTTGCCTTCTTATTAGTTTCAGCTTGGGTTAAGGTTACCGTACCACTTCGTGTACTGGTAGAAGTATTATTACCCATAGTTACAGAAGTACCACTTCCGGATACGCTACCAGAGTTGGCTCTAGTATAACTTAGAGTAATTTGGTTACCATAATTATGCCCATTTCTTAATTCTTGCTTGTAAGAAGTAACTGAAAAGGTTTTGGTACCTCCAGTAGCCCCAAAAGACATAGATGTTGGATTCACTGAGAAAGTCTGAGTCCAACTTTGAGAGGCTGCTGCCTGAGACCAACCGATAGCAAAAGTTTTACCAGAGCCCTGTTGGAGTATTACTCCATCAGTCTTGGACCTTGCAGTTAAATCTAAGTTCTCTTGAGCAACCCAACCTCCGGCATCGGACCAAGATATCCAAGAAGGTAATCCAGAAGTAGAGTAATTTACATCCTCTTTAATACCAGTAGCTACACCATCTAAGTACTTTTCCCGATTAGAGGTTCCTCCAAAGCCTTTATCTGCATTGGTAGGAGACCCACCTAAAGCAGTAAAGTTTAGAGTAGTATTAGCAAGGGTAAAAGTATACTTATAGGTTACCTTATGAATATCTTCGAGTTTAACACCCTCGTTATTTCCATAGGAACTAGCATTGGAGATTTCCAAGCCAACGTAATTTTCCCCCGTTCCTGTAGGGGTGAGTGCTAACAATTCAGCCTTGGTAGGGCAGTCGTTACCTGTCTTACCAAGGCCTACTTTACTTTTGACAGCACTCCAGGTTGCTATCTCTCCCATAAGATTTATTTGTTTTTAAGTTCCTGAATCTCTGCCTTCAAAGCCTTGATTTCATCATAGAGAAGTTTAACACCCTCGATTGCCAAGGTTGACATCTTGTGATATTTAACTTGTTTTACGAGTACGTATTCTTCTCCGTTGATTTCCAAGGTTTCGAATTCCTCTGGATTGGGTACCGTAGATTTCTCTACTGGAACTTCTTCCACATATTTACCAAAGCCTAAGCCCTCAAGGTTCTGAGCAATAGTTCCCTCATCTTCCTTACCAAGCATACTAAATGACTTAGTAGGTATCTGGCAAATCTGGTCTAGAGTATGATTCAAATCTCGGATATTATCTTTGAGTCGAATATCTGAAGACTCTTTCCAGAAACCGGAAGGAGCAGTAGTCTTAGCAAATACTACCTGGTCAGTAGTTGCCAATCCCAATTGAGCTCTAGTTACTGTATGAGGATTATCCTTTCTACCTGCATGGTTATTGATAGAAGTTTGAGCAGCAGTACCTGCAGCCTTAGCATCGGCAATAGCAGCAGCCTGAGCAGTAGATACCGGTTTATTGGCATCCGATGTATTGTTAACATTACCCAAACCAACCTGGGATTTGGTAACTCCATGAGGATTAGATTTATTGGCAATATGGTTATTTACCTTAGTTTCCAATGCAGTTACATCTGAACCTGTATCGGAGATTTGATTATCAATATAGGTTTTTAATTCTGTACGAAGAGCATCGATAGCATTAGTTCTATCGGTAATCTCATTTGCCAGGCCTTGTACTGTATTATCAAGGTTAGTCTTATCGGATGCAGTCATTACACCAGCAGCAGTTTTGGTTGCTGCAGGGATATTAACATCTACATCAGTACCTCTAGCATATGAACCTTCTTCAGTATTCTTTACCCATCTAAAATATTTTAGAATGAGATAACCCGCAGCTGGATTAATAGAGTTAATTACCGTCATTATTTTATCCGGTAAACTATTAATCAGCTTATCATGAGCATTATCTTTTGCAATACGGGCCTCTTGTTCAGCTTCAATAGCATCTGGTAAAGTTTGATTAAGCTTTATTACACTATCGGCATCCATCAGACCAGCTTCTTGAGTAGTGGCTGGGGTTAGAGGGATTACCATCCCATCGGGTTTATCAATGTAATGCCCTTGACCATCCGTAGCAGAATAGTTACATAAGATAATAACATTACGCTTATTTTTGTTAGCTATTGAAACCTTACTAATTAAATTTTTAGGCATGCTAGATACCACATCCTCAAGATGCTTACCTCTACTACCTTCGAAAGCAGTACCTGCGATTTCCCCAATGATAAGAGACGAAGTATTATTGTCTACGAATTTAGTACCTGACCAACGGAATTGGTATGGAGGTTCACCATCGGCAACATTTATATAAATCTTACCAGATTCTCCAACTACGGGAGTTTGGTGACCTGCATCCGTATACAATTGAACATTAGTAAGACCTCCAGTGGGGCTTACATCATAGGTAGCATATACTTCAAGTACATCATCTACATATGAAGGCAAATGGTTAGCAGGTACTAACCCATTCCCATCCAATGGAGCAAAGCCATCAGCCTTACCCTTAGTTGCTACAAAGGCATCATGCTTAGCTTCTAGAGTGTTAATGTTATTCTGCAGTTTAGTATCAAGGGCAGTGTCTGCCGCAGTTCTATCAGCAATCTCTTTATCAATCCTTGCACCCAATGCAGTATCAGCATCCGTACGGGCTTTTGCTTCATCGGCTACTG
>OGQC01000411.1_pt1 | contig 24566 bp, 18 predicted proteins | sample 1553081 | NCBI WGS metagenome assembly OGQC01 (sample SAMEA2580267, study PRJEB22360) | human gut metagenome | biome: human gut; feature: human-associated habitat; material: faeces | place: Denmark | collected 2008/2010
AAGGGAAAGAAATAAAAAGTTAACATTGACTTTACCAGATAGCGGTGTTAAACTTGAAAAGCTACACTATCTAGTGTGTAAAAGAAAAATAAAATACTACATCTAGTATACAATATAATGAGTGAAAGATAAGAGAATCTGATAGAGAAGGGAGAATTATGATCAAGGTAATTAAAAAAGACGGAACAAAAGAAGAGTTTGATAACAACAAAATTATTAACGCTGTAAAAAAATCAGCTACAAGAATGTTAGTAGAACTAACAGATGTGGAATTGAAAGAAATATGTGACTTCGTAGATAATAATGTTGTTAAGATGAATAAGACAGAAGTAACCATTGCCGAAATGCACAATCTGGTTGAAGGTGCTCTTGAACATATTAATCCTAACGTTGCTCACAGCTACAGAAACTATAGAAATTATAAACAGGATTTCGTGCATATGCTAGACAAAGTTTATCAGGAATCTCAAAGAATTATGTACATTGGTGATAAAGAAAACGCCAATGCTGATTCCACGCTCGTTTCAACAAAGCGTTCATTGATATTCAATGAATTAAACAAAGAATTGTATAAAAAGTTTTTCTTAACTGTTGATGAATTGCAGGCTATAAGAGACGGATATATTTATATTCACGATATGTCAGCAAGACGTGATACAATGAACTGCTGCTTATTCGACGTAGCGTCTGTTCTCAAAGGCGGTTTTGAAATGGGCAACCTGTGGTACAATGAACCAAAATCACTGGATGTTGCTTTTGACGTAATCGGTGATATTGTAATGGCTGCAGCAAGCCAGCAGTACGGCGGTTTCACGGTTGCGGAAGTTGATAAAATTCTTGCTGTTTATGCGGAAAAAACTTTCCAGAGACAGTATGATAAGTATTTGTGTTTAGGCTTGTCCTTTGAAAAAGCTAGAGAAGCTGCTATGGCTGATGTTGAAAAAGATTACGAACAAGGTTTCCAGGGCTGGGAATACAAATTCAACACAGTAGCTTCTTCAAGAGGTGACTATCCGTTTATTACTGTAACTGCAGGTTTAGGTACAGGCGTTTACGAAAAAATGGCAACTCTTGCTATGCTTAAAATCAGAAGAGGCGGACAGGGTAAGAAAGAATGCAAAAAACCGGTATTGTTCCCTAAAATTGTATTCTTATATGATGAAAATCTCCACGGACCTGGTAAAATCAGTGAAGATTTATTCAAAGCAGGTGTTGAATGCTCTAAGAAAACAATGTATCCTGACTGGTTATCTTTGACCGGTGACGGATATGTTGCTTCAATGTACAAAAAATACGGCAAGGTTGTTTCTCCGATGGGATGCAGAGCTTTCTTATCACCTTGGTATGAAAGAGGAGGAATGAAACCTGCTGATGAAAACGATACTCCTATTTTTGTAGGCCGTTTCAATATCGGTGCAATAAGCTTACACTTGCCAATGATTTATGCTAAGGCTAAAAAAGAAAGCAAAGATTTCTATGAAGTATTGGATTACTATCTTGAATTAATCAGAAAACTTCACAAGAGAACTTATGATTATTTAGGCGAAATGAAGGCATCTGTAAACCCTCTTGCTTTCTGTGAAGGCGGTTTCCTTGGCGGTCATTTAGGCATCCATGATAAGATTAGACCAATCTTAAAATCTTCAACAGCATCTTTCGGTATTACTGCTTTGAACGAATTGCAGGAACTTTACAACGGAAAATCTCTTGTTGAGGACGGACAGTTCGCACTTGACACGCTGAAATATATCAACGACAAGGTTGCCGAGTTTAAGAAAGAGGACGGCATCCTCTATGCGATCTACGGCACACCGGCAGAATCCCTGTGCGGCCTGCAGATAGAGCAGTTCCGCAAACAGTACGGCATCGTCCGCAACGTTTCGGACCGCCCGTATGTGAGCAACAGTTTCCACTGCCACGTAACCGAGGACATTACCCCGATCCAGAAACAGGATCTCGAGGGACGTTTCTGGGAGCTCTGCAACGGCGGAAAAATCCAGTACGTGCGCTATCCGGTCGGCTACAACAAAGGCGCGATCAAGACACTGATCGAGCGTGCGATGGAGCTTGGCTACTACGAGGGCGTCAACCTGTCCCTGGCTTACTGCGATGACTGCGGCCACCAGGAACTCGACATGGATGTCTGCCCGGTCTGCGGTTCCAAGAACCTGACAAAGATCGACCGTATGAACGGCTATCTTTCCTACAGCCGTGTCCATGGCGACACACGTCTGAATGAAGCAAAGATGGCGGAAATTGCAGAGAGAAAATCGATGTAAAATCATTGCGATATTTGTAATACGATAAAAGAACGAAATCCCCTGCGGGAAATCCATTCGGTTTGGATTTTCCGCAGGGGATTTTATAGTTCGGCAATTATTCTTCGATATCGCGGGTGATGTTGCGTACCCAGACGTATTTTTTATAATGAAGATAAACCGCAGGCAGTTTCACGATCTCATCGAGGTTTACGATACAGTAGACAACCATGACCGGCAGCTTCAGCCAGAACGCGGCGAGGAAACCAAGCGGTACGGAAAAGCACCACATCGCGCCGATATTTCCCTGCATATCGAATTTCGCATCGCCGCCGGCACAGAAGATGCCGTCGAGAACGGTGGTGTTGACCGACTGTGCCATCAAGTTCAGACCGCAGAAGAGAAGCATGTACTGTAGGTAATCTGCTGCGGTATCGGTCAGCGGAGCAAAATGGACGATGGCCGGGGAGATCAGCATGAGAAGACCGCCGGTCACAATGCCGATCACGATGGCGAGGCGGCTTAAGCGTCCGCCGTATTCGCGGGCTTTTTCCAGCTCATTCGCACCGAGCAGGTTTCCGATCAGAACACCGGCACCGCCGCTCACACCGCGGATCAGGCAGGAGAGGAGGCTCTTGGCAATCGTCGTAATCGAGTTTGCGGCAACCGCATCGCTTCCCATATGGCCCATGATGACGGAATACAGAACGTAAGCAATTCCCCAGACAAGCGCGGCTGCCAGAACCGGGAGCGTGTAGCGCCAGAAATCGGCGGAGAGCATTTTTCCGGCCGAAGAGAAGAGACGTTTCCAGAGAATCCGCACGTGGTCCGGTTTCTTTGTCTCGATGTAGGCCCAGATCAGTTCCAGAACGCGGGCCGCTACCGTTGCATACGCCGCGCCGCGGATGCCGAGTGCCGGAGCGCCGAAGAGACCGTAGATCAGGACGGCATTTAAAATAATGTTCAGCACAACCGCCGTGGAACTGATGCGGGAGCTGACGGCGGCGTGGCCGGTGTTTTTCAGCAGAATCAGGTAAACCTGTGAGACACCGCAGAGCACGTAGGAGAGTGCAACGGCGCGCAGATACTGGCTTCCGCTTGCAACGAGGGCTGCATCGTTCGTAAAGATCCGCATCAGCAGATCCGGGCAGAGACCGGCGAGAATCGTGAACAGACCGGAGAACAGCAGGTTTGCACGCAGCGCAATCGGAATGACTTTCTCAATCGAAGCCGCATCCCGTTTGCCCCAGTACTGCGCCGCCATAATACCGGCACCCGCCGCAATACCCGTGATAAAAAGGTTCAGAACAAACTGCACCTGCCCGGCCAGCGAAACCGCCGACAGCGAGGTCTGGTCAATCCATCCCAGCATGATTGCGTCCGTCGCGCTGACGAGAGCCAGCATAAAGTTCTGAATCGCAATCGGGAGGACGAGGAGCTTTAATTTCTGGTAAAACTCATCCTTGAAATTCATTCGTGTTTTCATAAAATTCCCCCAAAATAGTAAGTGATATTAGATGGTATTCTGCTGTATTATAACGGAAAGAAAATGGGAAAACAATGGCTAAAACAAGCTATTTTCTGGTCATTTTTGACATTCCCTGTATAATATAGAAGAAAAAGAACTTTTCCGGTGCCCGTGTCCGGTACGCCGGAAAGCGGAGAAGAAGTTTGATCAGAAAATCAGGTTTCCTTCAGCAGAAACTCCAGGATTTCTGCTATCAGAATAAATATGCCGGCAGCGGCTGTCTTTATAAAATCCAGAAATCCATGCAGGAGCTGGAGAAGCTTTTGAAAAAGAAAGACAAGAAACGGAAGTAGGTTCGGCTGCCATTGGAGCCGTCGTCGAAACAAACGGAAATATACGAAAAAATTGTGAAATTTAATAGAATTATAAGACCTGTTTTCGCTGTTTTTAACAAAAGTAAAGAAACAGTGAAAAAAAGGTTGCTTTTTTCGGCAGAATCCTTTATAATCTTATTTGTGTTCAGCGAGTGGATCATCCGATGAAACACAGAAAAACAAAAGTAAGCGCCTTTAGCTCAGTTGGTAGAGCAGTAGACTCTTAATCTATTTGTCCAGGGTTCGAGTCCCTGAAGGCGCATCGAAAGCACTGTTTTTGCAGACCTGAGAGCTGCGGGGATGGTGTTTTTCTTGTTTTACGCACAAAAAAACGACAGCGGAGAGATCTTAAAAAAATAGATCTTTTCACTGTCGGTTTTGCATTCCAGGTAAAAAATGTCAATAGTTCTTCAGCTCGCTCGCCGAATCAATAATAATCTGGCAGCCCGGCTGAACATTTTTCAGAATCGTAATCATCTGGTCTTCCGGAACGGAAATGCATCCGCCGGGAAATTCCAGGCTTTCGGCGTTGTCTTCGTCGTGACGAACTGATTGTAGTATCTGGAATTTACATCATCGCCCCAGTAATACGTATCATCCACCTGGGTATAGGAAAGTTCCGTTCCGGGATTCGGGAGAATGCCGAAGGCATACGTAAAGCTGAACTGTCCGCGCGGTGTTTTGCGGTTCCATTCGGTAGTTTCGCCTACACCGCCGTATCCGACATAGCCGCTTGTACAAAGATCCTCGTTCCAGGTGCCGTCCGCATCTTTCGTTACCATGGCCACTGTCGCACTGGTGCCGCCAGAACTTTTCTTTTCATTTTCAAATCCCCCTTACATGCAGAAATGTTTTTTACAGAAACCGTGCCTCCATCTTACAGATCGGGTTTCCGATTGAGGAAAACTTCTCCTCATATTCCGTCATTACATTTCCTTTTGAGAGAACCACATCGTGGTGCAGATCGTATGTGAATGCAGTGAGTTCCCATCCCTCTGCATTTTTCATCTCCTCAAGAGAGAAGTCAAACAGATCTTTATTATCGGTTTTGAATTCCAGTGTTCCGTCCTTCTTTAAAATCTTCTCGTACCGTGCAAGAAACTCATGCGACGTCAGTCTCCGCTTCGCATGGCGGTCCTTCGGCCACGGATCGGAGAAGTTAAGGTAAATGCGGTCCACTTCGCCTTCTGCGAATACTTCCGGAAGCTGGCGCGCATCCATGCGGATAAAGAACAGGTTTTTGATTTCCGTCTCCAGTTTTTCCCGTTTCTGTACTGCGCGGAGCAGTACGCTGTCGTACATTTCAATGCCGACGTAGTTGATTTCCGGATGCAGAACCGCCATATCCATCAAAAAGCGTCCTTTTCCCATTCCAACCTCAATATGAATCGGATTTTCATTTCCAAAAACCTCAGCCCACCGTCCCCGGCAGCTCTCCGGTTCCTGCACAACGAACGGACAGGAAGCAATCACATCTTTTGATCCTCTGATATTTCTAAGGCGCATATGCGTAAAATTCCTTTCTTAAGTGATAAATATTAGAATAAAAGCCAATCATATCTAGTATATCATAGCTCCCGAAAAAGCAAAACAGAAAAATCCCGTTTTCAAATTTTCGAAGTTTTCAAAATACTGTATACAATATCAACCTGCACATAGCATTTCTTATCAGCAATATGACAATCGGATTGGATCCATATCGAAATCATATGAGGGGCCATCTTTTGGCTATTGATATTGGAAGAAAAAATATGACCCATTGTCTATTTTTAATCAAAAAGTCGATCGAAATCCCACTTTTTTTTACGATTTCAATATGTCAACTTTGGAAAAAAAGGTGTAGAATACTAACAGCAAAGATGCAGGAGTTTCTCCTGTACTTTTTGCCCTGTATATCAAAATTGGTCAGTGGACCAGGTTTGATTGTTATGCAAATATCATAAGGAGGGAAAGCGATGCTATGGAATCTGTAATTAACAAACTTGCAGAGATCGAAACGGCTGCTACTAAGATTATGCAGGCTGCCGAGAATCAGAAGAAGCTCCAGGACGAGCAGCAGGAAGAGCGGATTGCAAAATTCGATGCAGATCTGGAAGCGGAAACGGCAAAGCGGATTGAAGAGATCACAACAAAACTTCATTCTACTACAGATGCGGATCAGAAAAAGCAGCGGGACTCTGCCGCCGAACTTCTATCTTCACTGGACGCTTATTACGAGCAGAATCACGGAGCACTGTCCACGCAGATTTACGAAAACATTATAAGGAAGTGAAACGATGAGCGGTCTATTATCCTACAGCGGCCTTACCACAAAGATAAGAGCCATGCAGAGCCATCTTTTAAACGACCAGAATTTTCGGGAAATCGTGGAACTGGAGAGTGTACCGCAGGCAGTTTCTTACCTCAAGCAGCATAAAGGCTATGAGGATCTGTTTGAGGGCTACAACGAAGCTGACCTTCACCGAGGTCAGATCGAGAAAATGCTGCGCCTGACGGTATACCGGGATTTTTCCAAGCTGTACCGTTTTGCAAATGTAGAGCAGAGAAAGTTCCTTGCGCTCTACTTCAAACGATACGAAGTGTCCGTTATCAAAGAATGCCTGAACACGGTATTTGATCACCGTGATGTGGTATTGAACCTGTCCATATTCGACGAGTTCTTTAACAAGCATTCCCAGCTGGACATCAATCTTCTGGCGTCCTCCAGGACGATCGAAGAACTGATTGCGAACCTGAAAGGGACAGAATATTATGCCCCGTTGTCGCAGCTCGCGGATATCGAGCGTCCGACCCTGTTCGACTATGAGATGACCCTGGATCTGTATTACTTTGCACAGATGTGGAAGGACAGATCAAAAGTAGTGACAAAGCGGGATCTGGAAGAGCTGACCGCTGCATGGGGAAGCAAGTTTGACATGCTGAACCTTCAGTGGATCTACCGTTCCAAACGCTATTATCACATGACCAGCGCACAAATCTACGCCCTGCTGATTCCGGTTCATCACCGGCTGAAAAAGGATGTGGTAAAGGCACTGGTAGAAGCCGAGAATATGAGTGCATTTTCCCAGCTGCTGGAACAAACCTATTATGCGAAACGGTATGATTCCTTCAAAGTCGATACGCTGGAATCCATGTATGCAGCCATTATGAAGCACATACTTTCCAGTGAATCCAGACAGGATCCTTATTCCGTTGCCACAATATACTCATACCTCTATCACAAAGAGCACGAGGTAAACCGGCTTATTATTGCACTCGAGTGCGTACGTTACCGTATCAGCGCTGACGAGGCAATGCAGCATATCGCAAAAACTTAATACACGGGGAGGTGTACTCATTGATTGTCAAGATGAAATTTTTGAGCATCACCGGGCCGAAAGCCGACATTGACCGTGTGGTCAACACTTATCTCTCAAAATATGAGATACATCTGGAAAACGCTCTGACGGAGCTGTCTACGATGCAGAATATCACACCGTATATCCAGATCAACCCATACAAAGAGACCTTAAAACAGGCGGAAGATTTTACAGCACTTCTGCCGGAAGACAAGCGTACCACCACGAAAAGACTTTCCCTGGAAGATGCCATCAACTGCGTCCACGGATTGGATCACACCCTTGGCCAGTTGAACCAGGAGCGTACAGAACTGGAAGCAAAAAAGAAAGACTTGATGGAAAAAGCACAGAAAATCGAGCCGTTCCAGGATCTGCACTGCAATCTTTCCTCCATTCTGGATTTCCACTTTATCAAATTCAGATTCGGAAAGATCACAAAAGAGTATTACAACAAGTTTGAGAGCTACTGCTATGAGAACAGCGATACGGTATTCTACCGCTGCCATTCCGATGAGCAGTATGTATGGGGCATTTACTTCTGCCCGAGAGATCAGGTCACGAAAGTGGACGCCGTATTCTCATCCCTGCACTTCGAAAGAATCTACGTTCCGGACGAGTACAGCGGAACGCCGGAGGATGCTTACGCAGCACTTCAGGCAGAAATCAAAAAGACAGACGATGCACTCAGCGAGTGCTCACGGAAACTGGCAAAATGCCTTTCGGATTCCGCAGAGGATCTGGTTGCAGCAAAAGAGCAGTTAGAGCAGCTCTCCGGCAACTTTGATGTCCGTCGCCTGGCAGCCTGCACAAAATCCAAGAAGGAAACCTTCTATATTCTGTGCGGCTGGATGTCGGAAAAAGATGCCGCTTCCTTCCAGAAGGACATCGAAAACGACACAAATCTCTTCTGCTTCATCGAGGATGATGCAAACAACGTTCTGCGTCAGCCGCCGACAAAGCTGAAAAATCCGAAAATCTTCCGTCCGTTTGAGATGTACGTGAAGATGTACGGACTGCCAAATTACAATGAAATTGACCCTACGATTATCGTAGGACTTACCTATGCATTTATTTTCGGAATCATGTTTGCCGATGTAGGACAGGGACTGTGTCTGCTGATTGGCGGCGCACTGCTGTACCACTACAAGAAGATGGATCTGGCAGCGATCATGAGTACCTGCGCGGTATTCTCTGTGATCTTCGGATTCCTGTTCGGCAGCTTCTTCGGATTTGAGAATGTCATACCGGCCCTCTGGCTGCATCCGAAGGAAGCGATGACAACGCTTCCGTTCATCGGTTCGATGAACACCGTATTTGTCGCAGCGGTTGCATTTGGTATGTTCATGATTCTGACAGGAATGGTTCTGCATATGATCAATGCAGCAAGAAACCATAAGCTCGGCGAGCTTCTGTTCAGCCAGAACTCCCTGGCAGGCTTCATTTTCTACGGAGCCCTTGCCGTTACACTCGTTCTCCTGTTCAGCGGCCATAAAGCTCCGGCTGTCGGCGTGATGGTAGTCATGTTCGGTATTCCGCTTCTTGCGATCTTCTTAAAAGAGCCACTGGAGCGTATGGTAGAGAAGAAGGGCAATGCATTTCCGGAGACCGGAAAGGGAATGTTCTTTGTACAGGCATTCTTCGAACTCTTCGATGTGCTTTTGAGCTACTTCTCCAACACAATTTCCTTTGTCCGTGTCGGCGCATATGCAGTCAGCCATGCGGCTATGATGGAGGTTGTCCTGAGGCTCGGCGGAGCAACGGGCGGCGGCAGCATCAGCTGGCCGGTTATTGTTCTCGGAAATGTCTTCGTTGCCTGCCTTGAGGCACTGCTGGTAGCGATCCAGGTACTGCGTCTGGAGTATTACGAGATGTTCAGCCGGTTCTATGAAGGAGACGGAAAACCGTTTGTTCCGTTTTTGAAAAAAGGCGAGAAATAAAAGAGGATTCAGAGCCATGCAAAATGGAAGCGAATATGGCGGGAAGCTGTATCGGGAAAAAGTGAAAATGGCTCCGGATCGCAGCAAAGAGTAAATTTAATGAATTAACTTCAGGAGGAAAACTATTATGAACTCAGCATTTGTACAGGTACTTACTGCAATCGCAATGGTATTAACCATCGTTGTTCCTATGACTTATTACTTCAAAGGTGAGCACAACAAAAATCGTTACAAAAAATCTCTGGCAGCCAATGTAAGCGGCTTCTTCGGCCTTCTGCTGATCGCAACCGTTGTTTCCTTCGCAGGCGCAACAACTGCATCTGCTGCAACAGAAGCAGGCGCTGGTCTTGCAACCGGTCTTGGTTACATCGGTGCAGCTCTTGTTACAGGTCTTTCCGGTATTGGTTCCGGTATCGCCGTTGCATCTTCCGCAAGCGCAGCTCTTGGAGCAATCAGCGAAGACGGCAGCATCTTTGGTAAATCCATGATCTTCGTAGCTATGGCCGAAGGTATCGCTCTGTATGGTCTGATCATCTCCTTCATGATTCTTGGTAAACTTTGATTCCAAAACCGGAAGGTATTGATCTTCACCTTAAGTTGGAGGAATCATAAATGAAAATGTTCTTGATCAGTGATAACGTAGACACTCAGACGGGCATGCGCCTGGCCGGAGTGGAAGGCGTTGTCGTTCATGAGCGCGAGGAGCTTTATGATACACTGCAGAAAACACTGGCAGACAAAGAGATCGGAATTATTCTCCTTACAGAAAAGTTCGGGAAGGAATTCCCGGACATTCTGGAGGATGTCCGCCTCAACCATAAGCTTCCGCTGCTCATTGAAATTCCGGACCGTCACGGTACCGGAAGAGCGCCGGACTTTATCACTTCCTTTGTAAATGAATCTATTGGATTAAAACTGTAAGAATGCCCTGGAGGTGACACACATTGACTACTGAGGAAAAACTTCAGAATTTTTATAATCATTCCCTGGACAGTGCAAACCGTGAAGCAGAACGTGTGATCGGCGATCACCAGAAAGCTCTGGATAAGATCTTCGAGGAGCATAAAGCAACCGCAAGACGTCAGGCAGAAGAAGAAGTTGCTGCCGAGACCGAGAAAGCAAAACGTGATGTCAATAAGACACTGTCTGCGGATCAGCTTCATATCAGACGGAAGCTGTCCCGTAAAAATCTGGAATTAAAAGAAAAACTGTTTAAAGAAGTTCGTGAAAAACTTACCGCTTATAAAAAGGATCCATCCTATGAGGAGTATCTGGAGCGCAAAATCCGCGAAGCCGTTACGTTTGCCGGAAATGACAAACTGACCTTATATCTGGATCCGTCAGACGAAGCTCATAAGGCTTCCCTGGAGCAGAAACTCTCCGTAACCCTTACCATTTCGGCCATGCCGTTCCTTGGCGGCGTGCGCGCGGTCATTCCGGAGAAAAATATTCTGATCGATAATTCCTTCGAGACCCTTCTGAACGAAGAGCGGGAGAATTTCATCTTTCACGGAGGTGTAGAGCATGAATAAAACCGGAGTTATCTATGGAATCAACGGTCCGGTCGTATATCTGAAAGGAAACACCGGATTTAAAATGTCCGAGATGGTTTACGTTGGTAAAGAACGTCTGGTCGGCGAGGTTATTGCCCTGACAAAGGATACCACTACAGTACAGGTTTTCGAGGAAACCACAGGACTGAAACCAGGCGAAACAGTTACCGCATCCGGAGATGCCCTCTCTGTTACACTGGGACCTGGAATCCTGAACAACATTTTTGACGGTATTGAGCGTCCGCTGTCCGAGATTGCAAAGCAGTCCGGTAAATACATCAGCCGCGGCCTTACCGTAGATTCTCTGGATACAGAGAAAAAATGGGATGTCCATGTAACTGTTTCGGAAGGCGAAGAGCTGATGGGCGGCGCAATCATTGCAGAAACACAGGAGACCCGTTCCATCGTTCACAAATCGATGGTTCCGCCGGATGTCAACGGCACGGTTATCTGGGCTGCCAAAGACGGAAAGTATACCATCCTTGACCCGATTGTAAAACTGAAACTGGAAGACGGCACCGAAAAAGAGATCACACTGGCACAGAAATGGCCGATCCGTGTACCGCGTCCAACCCTGAAAAGATATCCGGCATCCGTTCCGCTGATCACAGGACAGCGTATCCTGGATACGATGTTCCCGATCGCAAAAGGCGGCACAGCAGCCATCCCTGGCGGATTCGGTACCGGAAAAACCATGACCCAGCACCAGATCGCAAAATGGTCTGATGCCGATATCATCATCTATATCGGATGTGGAGAGCGTGGAAACGAGATGACACAGGTTCTGGAGGAGTTCCAGGAACTGATCGACCCGAAGAGCGGCAACCCGCTGATGGACCGTACCACCCTGATCGCCAACACATCCAACATGCCTGTTGCAGCCCGTGAGGCATCTCTGTATTCCGGACTGACACTGGCTGAGTATTACCGCGATATGGGCTATGATGTAGCAATCATGGCAGACTCCACATCCCGTTGGGCAGAGGCACTCCGTGAGCTGTCCGGCCGTCTGGAGGAAATGCCTGCCGAGGAAGGTTTCCCGGCATATCTGGCATCCCGTCTGTCCGCTTTCTATGAGCGTGCCGGCATGATGCAGACCCTTTGCGGCGCAGAGGGAAGCGTATCCATCATCGGAGCTGTATCTCCGCAGGGTGGTGACTTCTCCGAGCCTGTTACCATGAACACCAAACGTTTCGTCCGCTGCTTCTGGGGACTGGACAAATCTCTGGCTTACGCCCGTCATTTCCCGGCGATCCACTGGCTGACCAGCTACAGTGAATACCTGCAGGATCTGTCGCCGTGGTACAAAGATCACGTAAACAAAAACTTTGTAGATATGCGGAACCAGTTAATGGGAATCCTGAACTCCGAGAGCTCCCTGATGGAAATTGTAAAACTGATCGGTAGCGATGTTCTTCCGGATGACCAGAAGCTGACCCTGGAAATCGCCAGAGTTATTCGACTGGGCTTCCTGCAGCAGAACGCATTCCATCCGGATGACACCTGCGTATCTCTGGAAAAACAGTACAAGATGATGGAAGTTATTCTTTATCTGTACAAGAAATCCAAAGCGCTCGTGACGATGGGCATGCCAATGTCCGTACTGAAAGAGGACAAGATCTTCGACCGCGTCGTTTCTATTAAATACGATGTACCGAATGACCGTCTGGACCTGTTTGACACATACAAAAAAGATATCGACACCTTCTACGATAAGGTACTCGAGAAGAATGGTTAAGGAGGGAATTCATCATGGCAATTGAATATTTAGGCCTTAGTGAGGTCAATGGCCCTCTGGTTGTTCTGGAAGGTGTAAAAAATGCTTCCTACGAGGAAATCGTAGAATTTACCGTAGACGGCAATGAGAAAAAACTGGGACGTATCGTTGCTGTATACGAAGATAAAGCCGTTATTCAGGTATTTGAGGGAACTTCGAGCATGTCTCTTACCAATACCCATACCCGTCTGACCGGACATCCGATGGAGATCGGACTTTCCGAGGAAATCCTGGGACGTACCTTCGACGGTATCGGAAAACCGATCGACCGCATGGGACCGATTGACGCAGAGGTAAGAAGAAACGTCAACGGCCTGCCGCTGAACCCGGTTACCCGTAAATACCCAAGAAACTATATCCATACCGGTATTTCTGCAATCGACGGTCTGACTACCCTGATTCGTGGCCAGAAGCTGCCAATCTTCTCCGGAAACGGACTTCCGCACGACCAGCTGGCAGCACAGATCGTACAGCAGGCATCCCTTGGAGATTCTGATGAGAAGTTTGCAATCGTATTTGCCGCTATGGGTGTTAAATACGACGTAGCAGAGTTCTTCCGCCGGACCTTCGAGGAGAGCGGTGTATCGGATCACGTTGTTATGTTCCTGAACCTGGCAAATGACCCGGTTGTAGAGCGTCTGATCACCCCGAAGGTAGCACTGACAGCTGCCGAGTACCTTGCATTCGAGAAAGGCATGCATATCCTGGTTATCCTGACCGATATCACATCCTTCTGCGAGGCTATGCGTGAGGTTTCCTCCTCCCGTGGAGAGATTCCTTCCCGTAAAGGTTATCCTGGATACCTGTACAGTGAGCTGGCTACGCTGTATGAGCGCGCCGGAATCGTACAGGGCGTAGAGGGATCCGTAACACAGATTCCGATCCTGACCATGCCAAACGATGATATCACGCACCCGATCCCTGACCTGACCGGTTACATCACCGAGGGTCAGATCGTACTGGACCGTCAGCTTCACGGCCAGTCTATTTACCCGCCAATCAGCGTACTGCCGAGCCTGTCCCGTCTGATGAAGGATGGTATCGGTGAGGGCTACACAAGAGCCGATCATCAGGACGTAGCAAACCAGCTGTTCTCCTGCTATGCAAAGGTAGGAGATGCGCGTTCCCTGGCATCCGTTATCGGTGAGGATGAGCTTTCTCCGATCGATAAACAGTACCTGGTATTCGGTAATGAATTCGAGCATGAATTCATCGGCCAGGGAATGGATGAAAACCGTTCCATGGAAGATACGCTGAACAAGGCATGGGAGCTTCTTGGACTGCTTCCGAGAGAAGAGCTCGACCGTGTCAACACCAAGGTTCTGGATCAGTATTATCATCCGACCACCATTGATGCAGTAGCAAAAGCAAAGGCAGAAGCCGATGCCATGAATGAGTAAGCGAGAGGAGTGAGATCGGAATGGACCCGAATACCTTTCCTACCAAGGGAAACCTGATTCTTGCAAAGAACTCTCTGAAACTTGCCCACATGGGTTACGAGCTGATGGACAAGAAGCGGAATATTCTGATCCGCGAGCTCATGGGCCTGATCGATGAGGCAAAGGATATTCAGCGTCAGATTGATGTGACGTTCCGCGAAGCATATGCGGCGCTGCAGATTGCGAACATGGAGATCGGTATCACCAACGTACAGACCGTGTCCTATACCGTTCCGGTGGAGGAATCTATCCGGATCAAGACAAGGAGTATCATGGGCGTGGAAATTCCGCTGGTAGAGGCTGATCCGTCCGGACAGGCCCCGACGTATGCTTACTACAGCACGAAGGAGTCCCTGGATCAGGCAAGACAGGCCTTTGAAAAAGTAAAAGACCTGACCTTAAACCTTTCCATGATAGAGAACTCGGCGTACCGCCTTGCTGCGGCAATCAAGAAAACACAGAAGCGTGCCAACGCGCTGAAGAACATCACGATTCCGCATTACACCCAGCTGTCCAAGGATATCGCGGACGCACTGGAGGAGAAGGAGCGCGAGGAGTTCACACGACTGAAGGTCATCAAACAGAGAAAGAACAAGGCAAGCTGATAAGGCTTTCCCGGAATAGAGATGAAAAACCCGCTTGGGCCGCGAAGAGATTTGCGGTGCCGGGCGGGTTTTTATGTGTCATGCAAAAAATATGTTTTTGGCTGCACTTTTTGTGCAAAAATTTTATAAAAATTTTCTATCTTTTTAAAACGGTCTTTGCTATAATACGTAAGGCGATTGTAAAGAAAAGTTAAGATTTTGTAAGCTGTAATGCTTTTTGGAGGTAGGAAGATGAAACACAAGAAACAGAAAAAAACGAAAAAAGCAGGGCGCATTCTGCTGGCTGTGTTTGCAGTGTTGATCGGAACGCTTGGCGTGCTGCTGTTTACGTCCGAGCGCTGGATGCGGAAAACATGGCCGAATCTGAGCATGGAAGAGCTTGTTTACCAGTTAAAGGCCCCGATTGCCGGAACCAGCCATGATCTTCTGATGAGTTATGTCTGCTCAAGTGCGCTGATCGCAGCGGCAGCACTCATCCTTCTGATTCTGGTCAGCATTTTTCTTCGGGAAAAACGCAAAGCCCATGTGGCGTTCGGGATGATCTGTATCGCGGCAGGAGCCGCCAGCATCGTCTATTCCATCAATGACGTGTGGGCAGCACTGGACGTAAAAGATTATCTGAAAAATCAGAGCACGTACAATACCGTGGTAGAAGACAACTACGTAGATCCGGACCGCGTGAATATCACGTTCCCGGAACAGAAACGAAATCTGATCTATCTCTATCTGGAATCCATGGAGAGCACCTACGCAGACAAAGCCTCCGGCGGAGCATTCGATAAAAACTATATCCCGGAGCTGACCCAGCTTGCCGCAGACAACATCAGTTTTTCCAATTCGGAGCTGCTCGGCGGCGGCCAGCCTACCGTAAACGCAACCTGGACCATTGCCGGAATTTTCGCACAGACCTCCGGTCTGCCTCTCAGCATCGGAATCCAGCGAAATGAGATGGCATATCAGGCCAGCTTCTTCCCGGAAATCAATACCCTGGGTGATGTCCTGGCGGATGAAGGCTACAAGCAGTATTTTTTCATCGGTTCAATCGGACAGTTCGGCGGCCGGGAAGAGTACTTTAAAGAGCACGGCGACTACGAAGTAGACGATTACAACTGGGCTATGGAAAAAGGCCTGATCCCGGAAGGATATTACGAATGGTGGGGCTATGAGGATGAAAAACTCTTTTCCTTTGCCAAAGACCGTCTGACCGAAATCGCAGCAGAAGGAGAGCCGTTCAACTTCACCATGCTGACCGCAGACACCCATTTTGAGGATGGCTATCCGTGTGAGCTCTGCGATGAAGAAAACGACGGTGACAACCAGTACGGAATGGTTCTGCACTGCTCCAGCAAGCAGGTCACCGAGTTCGTTTCCTGGATTCAGCAGCAGGATTTCTACGAGAACACAACGATCGTAATTTCCGGCGACCATCTGACGATGGATTCCGATTTCTGTGAGAACATTGATCCGGACTACACCAGAACCGTATACAACGTGATCATCAACTCTCCGATCCAGCCGCAGCAGGAGAAAAACAGAAGTTTCACCACCATGGACATGTTCCCGACCACCATCGCAAGTCTCGGAGCTACCATTGAGGGTGACCGCCTCGGTCTTGGAACGAACCTGTTTTCAGGTGAACAGACGCTTGCAGAGAAGCTGACTTTCGACCAGCTCAATGATGATCTCTCCCAGAAATCCAAATTCTTCGAAAAAATGGAAGAGCAGGTAACCTCCATCTGGACCAAAACCGATGAGGGCTGGAGGTTCTACATCGAAGACGAAGACCGATGGGCCAAAAGCGAATGGGTTTCCCTGAACCCGCACCGCTATGCAAACGACACCGAGCAGAGATATTACATTGACGCAAACGGCTACGCCGTAAAAGGATGGAAACTGATCGACGGAAAATGGTATTACTTCTCCACACAGGGCAGCTACCGCCTCCTCGAAGGACCGTGCGACGAACCGTTTGAGGTGGATGAGTCGCAGTATTCTTAAAAAATAAAAAAGAGAAGGATTTTCGGCAGCAAAAAGCCGGGAATCCTTCTTTTTTTAATGCAGAATTGTGCCGCTCCGCCTTTTGGCGGAATTTTCTGCATTTTTTGGTACAAAACGTATAAAGATTGTGAAATAAATAATTATCAATTGAATCATCTTACAAAACATGGTAAAATATGGCTATCAATCGGCGGACAAAGCGGAAAAAAGAAAGGGGATTTTAAAACAATGGGTTACAAATCAGACATTGAAATTGCACAGGAATGTACCATGCAGCCGATCACAGCGATCGCAGAAAAAGCAGGTATTGATGACAAATATCTGGAGCAGTACGGAAAGTACAAAGCAAAAATTGATTACAACCTGTTAAAAGACACCAATGCGGAGGATGGAAAACTGATCCTCGTTACAGCCATCAACCCGACACCGGCAGGAGAAGGAAAAACAACAACTTCTGTAGGTCTGGTAGACGGACTTTCCAGAATCGGTAAAAAAGCAATGGTTGCACTTCGCGAGCCATCTCTTGGACCGGTCTTCGGTGTAAAAGGCGGAGCAGCAGGCGGCGGATACGCACAGGTTGTTCCAATGGAAGATATCAACCTTCACTTCACCGGTGACTTCCATGCAATCGGTGCAGCAAACAACCTGCTGGCAGCTATGATCGACAACCACATTTTCCAGGGAAACGCTCTGAATATCGATCCGAGAAAGATCACCTGGAAACGATGCGTAGATATGAATGACCGTCAGCTTCGTAATGTAGTAGACGGCCTTGGCGGAAAGACAAACGGAATGCCGAGAGAAGACGGCTACGATATCACGGTAGCATCTGAGATCATGGCAGTTCTGTGTCTGGCAAGCGACATCTCAGATCTGAAAGAAAGACTTTCCAGAATTATCATCGGATATACCTACGGAAAAGTATCCGAGCAGAAACCGGTAACAGCAGGAGATCTGCATGCGCAGGGCGCTATGGCAGCACTCTTGAAGGATGCCCTGAAACCAAACCTGGTACAGACTCTGGAAGGAACTCCGGCTATCGTTCACGGCGGACCATTCGCAAACATCGCACACGGCTGCAACTCTGTAACAGCAACCAAAATGTGCCTGAAATTAGCAGATTACACTATCACAGAGGCAGGCTTCGGTGCTGACCTTGGTGCTGAGAAATTCCTCGACATCAAATGCCGTATGGCAGGCCTGAAACCGAATGCAGTTGTAGTCGTAGCAACTGTTCGTGCCCTGAAATACAACGGCGGCGTTCCGAAAGCAGAACTGAACGGCGAGAACCTGGAAGCTCTGGAGAAAGGTATGCCGAACCTTCTGAAACACGTAAGCAACATCACAAACGTATACAAACTGCCATGTGTCGTTGCTATCAACGCATTCCCGACCGATACCGAAGCAGAGCTGAAGCTGGTTGAGGAGAAATGCAAAGAGCTCGGTGTCAACGTTGTTCTGTCCGAGGTATGGGCAAAAGGCGGCGAGGGCGGCGTAGCCCTGGCAGAAGAAGTTGTCCGTCTTTGCGAGCAGCCGAACGATTTCACCTATGCATACGATCTGGAAGGCTCCATCGAAGAGAAACTGAACGCCATCGTTCAGAAGATCTACGGCGGAAGCAGAGTTGTCCTGACCGCAAATGCACAGAAACAGGCAAAACAGTTAGAGGCTCTCGGATTTGGCAACTGCCCGATCTGTATGGCAAAAACCCAGTACAGCCTGACCGATGATCAGACCAAACTCGGCGCACCGACCGGATTCGAAGTTACCGTACGTAACCTGAAAATCTCCGCTGGTGCAGGCTTCATCGTAGCCCTGACCGGTGACATCATGACCATGCCAGGTCTGCCGAAAGTTCCGGCAGCAGAGCGTATCGATGTAGACGCTACTGGAAAGATTACAGGATTGTTCTAATAACACAGGATATTGTCTTGAAAAGACAGAATAAAGCGTGAAATAAAACACAGAAAAAAAGAGACATTCCTTCGTGAATGTCTCTTTTTTTACGTTTTTATTGCAAAATATTACAAAAGATAATATAATTTCTAATGATAACATGGAGAGAAAAGCAGATATAATATAGTAAGGGAGTTACTTGCCAATGACATCGAAGAAAAAATTGAGAAGTCTTCTGGGCGGTACACTTTTTATGGTGCTGATGCTCAGCGTACATCCGACGACTGTTTCCGCGAGTGCTGTGGGGAGCAGCACGGTGATGGACCAGTCTGTGGAGACAGAGGATCAGCAGAGCGGGATACAGAGTGAAACGCAGACACAGGCTTCACAGGACAGCGGTGCTGCTGTGCGGGCCAGTCAGAATGGCTGGGTTAAGGCAGGCGACAGCGGCTGGTATTTTTATGAGAACGGACAGCTGAAAACAGGATGGCTTTACCGGAATGGAAACTGGTACTGGCTGGATCCGGACCGGAACGGCCGCATGGCAGAAAACAGCTGGTTCACATACGATAATAATCTTTATTATGCCAAGGGAGACGGAGCAATCTATAAAAATGGTTTTCAGGAAGTAGATGGAAACCTTTATTATTTCCAGAGCTGGGGCGGCATTCAGAGAAATGTGTATCTCAGCATCAGCGGAAAAATGTATTATGTACAGGAAAATGGTATCGTTGCCCGTGGAATAGTCAGAACAATGAATGGACATGGTGATCTCTGCGCATTTGATGATACTACGGGAGCGCAGATCACACAAAAAGGCTGGCTGAAAAAAGGCACATCATATTATTGGGTAAGAGAAGACGGCGTCCTGCAGACCGGCTGGCTGCTGTACGATGATAACTGGTACTGGTTTGATGATAATGGTGTCATGATGACATCCGGCTGGAAAGAAATCAACAACAATCTGTATTACTTCCGGAGCTGGGGCGGCATTTATAAAAACGGTTTCCAGAGCATCGGAGGAAACGAGTATTATTTCCAGAGCTGGGGTGGTGTATATCGAAACACCTTCTTTACCGTAAAAGGGAAAACCTACATAGCGCAGAATGACGGATCGATCTATCATGCCAGCCAGACCGGCTGGGTTCAGCTGGGAGATCAGACTTACTGGATTAATCAGGATGGTTCTGTTCAGACCGGCTGGCTGAAGCTGGAAGGCAAATGGTACTGGCTGAAAGCGGACGGCACACGTGCTGCATCTGAATGGATCACGTATGACAACAACCGATACTATTTTGATGGTGACGGTGTGATGTACACCGGAATGAAAGAGGTTGACGGAGCAAGATATTATTTCCACAGCTGGGGCGGCGTTTACCATAACGAATCTTTTACCTGGCAGGGAAAGAAATACTGGGCAAAGGATGACGGAACCTTCTATACAGGTGTCTGCGATATCAATGGAAAGAAATACTATTTTCTGGAAGACGGCGAGCAGATTACAAAAGAGGGCTGGTATCTGACCAACGGAACGTATTACTGGATCAACAAGGATACGTCGCTTCAGACCGGCTGGGTGAAATATGACAACAACTGGTACTGGATGAAAGAAGACGGTACGATGGCATCGTCTGAATGGATCACCTACGACAAAAACCGCTACTATTTCCGAAGCTGGGGCGGCATGTACACCGGAATTCATACCATCGGCGGAACAAAATACGCATTCCAGAGCTGGGGCGGTCTGTACCATGATCAGACATTTACCATCGGCGGTAAAACATACTATGCCAATTCAGATGGAACATTTGCCACCGGCTGGGTGCAGAACGGCGGAAAAACATATTATTTCGATGAGGACGGCACAAGCCATACGGGCTGGCTGCTTCTGGACGGAACGTATTACTGGATCAACGCCAATGGAACCAGAAGAGATGACGAGCTGTTTCAGTACGACGGAAACTATTATTATGTAGACAAAAACGGCGTTATGGCGACAAGCGGCTGGGTATACTGGGATTATAACTATTATTATCCGAGAAGCTGGGGCGGCATGTACAAGAATGCGTTTATTACCTATGATAATAACCTCTATTACCTTGGATCTGACTCGAAAATGGCAATCGGCTGGCAGTCGATTGGCGGAAATACATACTATTTCCGAAGCTGGGGCGGCATGATAACCGGAAAACAGGTGATCGACGGAAAAACGTATGTGTTCGATGAGGACGGCAAGCTGGTACAGAGTCCGGACGGATTTGAACCGTCCGCGCAGATCGGTGTCCGCACCGTACGGAACTTTCTGAAAAATGCACTGCTTCCGCTTGGAAATACCCTGTATATCTGGGGAGGCGGCCACACAGACGCAGAGGCAGAGAGTTACGGCGTCAATGCGCAGTGGAAACAATTCTTCAATACACAGAATTCCACCTACAACTATTCCGATCATCTGTATGAGTACGGAAAAGGTCTTGACTGTTCCGGCTATGTCGGATGGACCGCACATCAGGTGACGAAAGAGTATGCAACGACAACCTCCACTGGAATGCCGGCCTACTTTGCAAGAAAAGGCTGGGGAACCTGCGTGACAGGCGATACATCCCAGAAATTTACGCCGGGTGATGTGGTCAGCAAGAGCGGTCATGTCTGGATTGTCATTGGCCAGTGCTCGGACGGCAGCGTGGTTGTCATTCATGCGACACCGCCGTATATTCAGCTTGGCGGAACCGTTTCTTCAACAGGAAGCATTAACAGTGAAGCTATTGAGCTGGCAAATGAATACATGAAAATGTATTATCCGGTTGCGTATGAGCGGTATGGTGTAAAAGTTCTTGACCGGTCCTATCTGACCGGTGTGAATCATTTCACCTGGAGCAGCAGTATCTTAAGTGACAGTGAAGGCTACCGCAGGAAGAAACCGGCAGAAATCCTGAACGATCTGTTCCAGTAAAATATCTTCTATAAAAAATAAGAGAGAATACAAAAAAACTTTGTAGTTCGTGTATTCTCTCTTTCTTTTTGCGCTGGAATTGTCTATACTAGAAGGTGCGTGAAAGACGCAGATCAGAAATACAAAAGAAAAAATCTGGAAAATAAAAATACAAGGGGAGTAAACATGCGAAAGAGCTGGAAATGGGCGCTCTGTCTTGGCGTAGTGTCGTTGCTGCTGCTGGGCGGCTGCGGAAAAGAAAAGACGGAACCAGTGGATCTGGTGCTGGTAACCGACGGCAGTGAGGTAGCTTCCGATGCCGTGTATCAGTCAGCATGGAACGGTCTTGCGCAGTATGGAGACGAGAGCGGTCTGAAATATGAAGCAAGTGTTCCGGCAGGACGGACAACAGAGGACTATGAAAACACCATCAAAGAGGCGGCGCAGAAGGGAGCATCCGTTATCGTCTGTGCCGGAACGAGCATGAGCCGCGCCGTTTACGATGCACAGCGCGACTGGAAGGATGTCCGTTTTCTGCTGCTGGAGGCAGAACCGGTCAGTGAGAGCGGCCGCAGCCGTCTCCGCGGAAATACAGAAAGCCTGGAAATTGATGTATCAGAGGCCGGCTACCTGGCAGGATATGCGGCAGTACAGGCCGGCTACACGCACCTGGGCTATATCGGACAGAAAAACGAAGAGAACGGAACAAAGTACGGGACAGGTTATGCACTCGGTGCAGAGGCGGCCGCTGCGGATCTGGGACTTGGAGAAAACAGCATCACGCTGGATTATACGTATCGGAAAAGCAGCAGCGTATCACCGTCGTATTTGGAAAAAATCAAAAGCTGGTATGGTGAGGGCGGACAGATTCTCTTCTCGGACGGTGCATCGTATCAGAATGTACTTGGCGCAGCAGCATCTGCGGCAGGCGGAGCACTGATCGCAAACGGCGGCGTGGAGGAGTACGCCAATGCCGTGTTGAAAGTACGTCTGGACTATGGAACTGCAGTTTACAATGCGTTAAAAGAAATGAAACAAAAGGATTTTGAAGGCGGGAAAATTGTAACGCGCGGCGTGACCGATCAGGAAATCAGTCTGGAATGGAATCAGGATGCGGTGCCGTACTTTACAGAGGATCAGTACCGGGCACTCTGTGCGAAATTCTCCGCAGAGGACTTTTCAATCCCTGACGGCGATGCGCTTTCCTCGCCGGATCAATACAAATTGAGTTGTGTGAGTGTACAGAAGGTAAAATAACATGTATCGTTACTGTTCACGAATTGTTTACAAAAAGTCGGGATATTTTTCCTTGCATCCATTTGTGAATTGTGATATTATGTAAAAGAATTGGGAAAAATATTTCAAAATTGTTACAGAATAATTGAATTTCTAAGAAACAGGGAAACCTGAAACAAAGAAACCTACATACAACGAATCAATTTGGGAGTGAAAGAATGAGAAAAAAATTTCTTGCCTTAAGTTTAGCAGTGATCGTAAGTGCAGCTCAGGTAATGACAGTAAGCGCCTCGAAACAGGAGCAGTTACAGCAGCAGCAGGCAGCACAGGCAGAGACCAGCGCACAGCTTGACAACGCAAAAGCAGAAATCGACGATCTGGAAACCAAAAAGAATCAGATTACCGGCGAGATTGATGACCTGGACGCACAGCTTGTCGTAACCATGGCATCCGTGGAAAATCTGAAAAATGAAATTGCAGAGAAACAGACAGAAATTGAAACAACACAGGAAAAACTGGCACAGTCCCAGGCTGAAGAGGACGAGCAGTACGAGCTGATGAAAAAACGAATCCAGTTCCTCTATGAGAGCGGCGGAGACAACGGCTGGGCAGCACTTCTTCTGGAGGGAAAAGATTTAAGCAGCATTCTCAACCAGGCTGAGTACACCCAGAAGTTATACAAATACGACAGAGAGTGCCTGCAGGAGTACATGGATCTTGTACAGCAGGTAACAGACTACAGCGATCAGCTTGCAGATGAAAAAGCAGATCTCGAAGCTAGTGAGGCAGAGCAGGAAGCACAGCAGCAGTCCCTTGAGGCAATGCTTGAGCAGAAAAAAGCCGTTTCCGATGACTACGAAAACCAGATCGCAGACCTGAACGACATGGCTGCACAGTACAACGCAGTACTGGCAGAGCAGAACGCAAAGATCCAGCAGATCCAGGAGGAGATTGCAGCCGAAGAGGCAGCAAGAAAAGCCGAAGAGGCCCGTCAGGCAGCAGAAGCAGCCGAGGCAGCCCGCCAGGCAGAAGCAGCAAGACAGGCAGCAGCAGAAGCAGCCGCAAGTAGTGCTGCAAATAATACAACAACGGCAGACAACACACCGTCCAGCACAGGAAGCTCCACCACGACAACAACACCGTCTAACGGAGGAAGCTCTTACGATGATTCTTCGTCCAGCGATACCAGCAGCTCGGATGATTCCAGCAGCTCCAGCAGCACCGGAAGCGCAACCGGAAGTGCCATCGTATCCTATGCAACACAGTTTATTGGAAATCCATACGTATGGGGCGGCACAAGCCTTACCAACGGAGCTGACTGCTCTGGTTTTATCATGAGCGTTTACGCACACTTCGGATACAGCCTTCCGCATTCCTCCAGCGCACTGCGCAGCGTTTTACGGGCCGCGTCGGGATTGTTAATGCTGTAAGCGCTTCCCGGATTCTCCATCTGGCTGCGCAGGATCGAGTCTTCGATGATGGCGCCTACCGTCGGATTCTTGCTGCGGGAGGCCGAATCCGCGGTCTGCATGTCGTTGCGCGTGACCGGATTTTTGCCGGCCATGATCAGCGCGACGTTCTCGTTATAGATCTGCATGTTCTTGATCTCTTTTTCGAGTGAATCGAGGCGCATGATATTCTCGATGAGCATCGTGCGGGACTTGTTGCCCGGATATCCGGGGATGAAGTCCAGGATCGGCGTGTAGGCGACCGTCGTGGTAACGATGATGAACAGGACCAGCACCAGGGCCAACAGTC
>OGQC01000412.1_pt1 | contig 24549 bp, 18 predicted proteins | sample 1553081 | NCBI WGS metagenome assembly OGQC01 (sample SAMEA2580267, study PRJEB22360) | human gut metagenome | biome: human gut; feature: human-associated habitat; material: faeces | place: Denmark | collected 2008/2010
TGTTCCGGTCAAAAGATATGCCAACAACAAGAAGCATCCGTCAAATCACTGTATATTAGCCAAATAAACAAACGGAACGTCTGTAAAATTGTAGAATAAATCCACATGAATGTAGAATTTGTCCACACAAAAAAAGGGTGTGATACCACACCCTCTCATTTAATAATTATTTAAAATTAATTTTTAGTATATCCCGGATTCTGCTCCATATCAGGACTAAATGTAAACTGGTCTGTTGGAATCGGTAAAACACATTTATAATAATCCCAGTCTATTTCCTCCACGATACCCGGTAAATGATATCCTCCCTTACGAACAATGGTCTTTCCATTTCTCAACATATCAAAGAAACGATGCCCCTCACCTATCAATTCTTTACTTCTTTCTTCCAACACCCTATCCAATGTATATTCAGCCGCCGTTACTTCCTTTGCAGGATTAGCACGCTGCACAATTGCATTCAGATAATTCAAGCCCTTTACGGCAGATGCCCCACCTATTTTCACTCCGGCTTCCGCCGCATTCAAATAGACTTCAGACAAACGGAAAATAACATAATTATTTTCAAAAGATGGAGTCGTAGCATCTGTTCCCGGCCATTTCTTCAACCACCATACATCATTTTTATTATAAACATTCTTTTCCAGCAACAGACAGCGAATATCATCCGGGTCACTCAATAACTCATCCACAAATTTCTGAGTGGCAAAAATCTCACGATACCCATTCCAATGCATCAGATATGCCAATGAACTTCGTCCTCCATTATCATCTGTACTATTAGCAATTTCAAATAATGATTCCGTACCAAACGTATTTTTCAAATCCCATGCCGGAACATATTCATCACGTGTATAAAGACGGTACATTCCATTTCCTTCCACTTCTTCAATCAAGTTGCTTGCCATTTGAAACGCTTTCTCGTTATCATCATGATACAGATAAATACGAGACAGCAATGCTCTTGCAGCATACGCATTCATCCGGCTGTTATTTTTAGAAGTACTCATTAAAGGTATAGCCTCCTCCAATGTACTGATTATGAACTCATAATCCTTTGCAACAGTGCTGCGTGGCGGATTTTCATCTAATGTAATTGCATGATCTACAATTGGAGCTCCCCAACCGGCCCCTTTATCCTTAGTATAAGGATAACCGAAACAACGGGTCAAGTCAAACTGGCAAAGTGCCATGATAGTCATCGCCTCACCTTTCAATTCCTTTAATCTTTGCTCTGAACCTTGCACTTTTCCATCATCAATCGCATTGATCACATTCCATGCATTACGGATAATATAAAAAGGACGTCCCCATAAATATCCGGCATTTAAGCTTGTAGAGCGATGATCATATAAGTAACACCGGTTACAAGTTCTCCCGCTATTATAAGAACTCTGCATATCATCCCCTTTCATATCCCCATAAAAAAACATGGTTCCGCCATAATAGCCATAGCTGGACATCAAATCATACAATCCATTCACAGCATTATCTATATCCTGCTCTGTACTCAGTGCCAAATCCGTAGAAACGCTATCACCAGGATGAGTAGTTAAAAAATCATCCCCGCACGATACGGCCAATAAAGAAATCAAGCCTAATATAATTATATTTTTTTTCATAAACAGTTCGGTGTTAATTGATTAGAATTTAAGTTCAAGTCCAAATGCGAATGTTTTAAGAGGAGGAGTAAAATAACTTACAATTCCATTCAACTCCGGATCATATTGATCGTATGCAGCCCACGTCAACAAGTTGGTACCCGAAAAATAAATACGGGCAGAATTAATACCTATGGTTCTCAACCAAGACTGAGGAGCAGAAACGCCAACAATCAAACTTTTCAAGCGCAAATGATCTGTGCTATGAACACCACGTGACGAGTTCCACCAGCCACCATACTCTTGTCCATACACATATCGGGGAACATCTGTTATATCTCCCGGCTGTTTCCAACGGCGGCGTAACTCTGTACTCTTATTGTATTGTGCCGTATAACCGTCATCCTGCAAAGCATACATGGCACCATCGTAAGAATATCCACCTAAATGAAACGACAAATTAAAAGATAAATCAATAAACTTATAATTAAACGTATTCATCAATCCACCGGTCAATTTAGGATATATATCTTTCAACTCCACACGGTCGGCATCATTGGGGTCATACACAATATTCCTGCTTCTATTGCCATTTTCGTCTTCTTTATTGTCATAATACATCGGGCGTCCGTCATTAGGATCCACTCCGGCATACTCTCTCAAATAAATTGTCGCATACGAACAACCTTCCTTTCTGATATAATTTCCATCTATAAATTCCGGAAGATCCGCCAGTTTTACAATCTTATTTTTATTATGTGACAAGTTTAAAGAAGTTGTCCAACTAAAATCTTTGGTTTGAATATTACTTGAACGTACCTCTATTTCAAAACCGGTATTCTTCATTTCGCCCACATTCGTAAGAATACTGCCAAAACCACTGATAGAATTCAATTGCTTACTCATCAATAAATCCTTAGTCGTTCTGGTATACCAATCGAAAGTCAAATTAACCCGTCTGAACAGACTTAAATCAACCCCCAGATTCAATGCATAGTTCTTTTCCCAAGTCAAATCAGGATTAGCAATAGCATCTTCCCACGGAGCAGGTTTTCCATTATAAAATGCTCCGGTAGTATAAGTTCCATGATAACCATAATAACCGGTCGGCAGATTACCGTTCACACCATACGATGCTCTTAATTTCATATCCGACACCACATTCTCCCACGGTTTCATGAAGTTTTCCTGAGAGAGTCTCCATGAAGCGGAAACAGCCCAAAAGTTCCCCCAACGGGTATCAGGCGCCAATCGGGAAGAGCCATCACGACGGAAACTGAAACCTGCATAATATTTATCATTATATCCATAATTCAAGCTTCCTACATACGACACCATAGCATCTTCCTGCCTCGTATTAGTAAGATCAGCAGGTTTGGCGCCATTATCCAACGACGGATTAAGTGTTTGCCCGTAAACCTGTTTCTCACCATACATATCCTCATAATCGTATTTCATAACCTCATACGCTAAGACCGCATTAATGTTATGTTTGCCAAACGTTTTATTATATGCCAGATTCGTTTGTGAAGTATAACTCATTCTCTCAATCATCATCATCTGTCCGGATCCCTGTGTAGCTTCCCCATCCTTACCGTCAGGCGAGTAAAAGAAAAAGTCTTTATTTAAAGAATAGTCTACTGTAAAGATAGTAGATAACTTCAACCCGTCCAAGATATGATAAGCAGCCTTGGCGGATGCCATTGTACGTGCCAGACGTGCATAATTTGAATCTACAGAATTCTCATACAGCGGGTTAATACCTCCATTATTCTGGAAACCCGTATGATAACTGCCATCCTCATTATAAATAGGTATGGAAGGGGTCAATTGATATTTTGAAGAATAAAGCGCACTGGCATAATACTGTCCCTCCGGCGTATGTTTATTACGAGTCCATGAAAAGGTAGCATTCATTCCATACTCAAATTTATTCCATTTACTGTTTGCATCAATACGACCGGTAAAACGTTCCATTCCTGAATTTATGCTTATACCTGTCTGATTGGTGTATCCTAACGTACCAATAAAATTCGATTTTTCATTACCTCCGCTTACAGACAAACTATAGTCCTGCTGATGTCCTTTTTTCAATAAAGCATCTTCCCAATCAGCATATCCGTTGGCCGGGCGTGCAGCATAATTGTCAATTTGTCCATCCGCATAAGCCTTTGCCTCGGCTTCCGAATCCCCCTGATTCAAACGATAATTAACAAATCCTTCATAAATCAACTCCCTACGCTCTTCACCCCCCATTATCGGACGATAATTGTAAGCGATATCCGTAATACCGTAAGTAGCCTGCATACTCACCCTCATTTTACCTTCCTTCCCTTTTTTAGTAGTAATAAGGATTACACCGTTAGATCCTTTTGCTCCATATAATGAAGCAGAAGCGGCATCTTTCAATACGGTTATACTTTCAATATCCGCAGGATTTAATGTCTCGATCAAACCAAGTCCTCCCGCACTGGCATTGGCACTTAGACCACTCATATCCCTAGACGCTACCGGCACGCCGTCCAATACATAAAGAGGTTCTGTAGAAGCATTCATAGAAGCAATTCCACGCACCCGCACTGTAGCTTTAGAACCCGGCTGGGAAGAACTGGCTACTGAACTTAACCCCGGAATATTAGCCTCCATCATCTGTGCTACAGACACAACAGGCAATGACTCCAATTTATCCGTATTCAAAACAGAAGCAGACCCCGTATAAGTAGCCTTCTTAAAATCACCATAACCGGTCACTACCACTTCATCCATCAACTGCGAATCCTCTTTCAGCATCACTCTTATTTGCCCGTTAGCAGGCACTTTCACCTCCGCCGATTTCATACCGATGTAACTGATTACGATAATATCACCCTGTTTAGCATCAAGAGCGAAATTACCTTCAATATCGGTAATCATACCGGTATTGGTTCCCTTGATGATTACGGACGCCCCGATTAAAGGCATTCCGTTAGCATCCTGCACATTACCTGAAACATGTTTTTTCTGCTGTACGCTTTCCACACGATCTGAAACCGGAGAAGATAGTGCATGGTTTTCCACTGCGAGCACGGAGCTCAATCCTGTAATAGACATTGCCGAATAGGCAACTACAAACAAACATCTGCATTTGTCTGTAATTCGAGAGTGTGTGTCTTTATTCCTCATAAAATTGAGTATATTTATAAATACCATATATGAGTTCAGCTTATTCATACCATATTCCAATCGTCATTCTGTCACTGAATAAGCCTAATCTTTCTCCGTATTATATTAAGGTTGTGACAAATATATAAATTAAAATCTATAAAAGAAACAAAATGAATATTTTTTTTCTCCTCATATCGATAAATAAAAATACAATATTCATCCAAATAAAAAATGTGCCAAAAGTATTTACTACCTTTGGCACATACCCACCCGGCTGTTTGATATATCAATAAACCGCCGAAGCGATCACTTGTATAAACAAAATAAGGAACACCATTGCAATCGGATACACCGTAGCATATGCAACACTCGGAATATTACTATCTACCATGGAATCGGCTGCCGCAAGACCGGGCGTACTGGTCATACCACCGGTGATGGTGCCCAGCAAATCCAACAAACTGATTTTAAAGACCAACCTGCCAACCACAACGGCAACCAGCATAGGCACGACAGTAATGGCCGCCCCCACTCCGAACAATAACAATCCGCTCTCCTGAAAAGTAGCCACCAGATTCTTACCGGCAGAAGTACCGACCTCAGCCAAAAACAGCAATAAGCCCAACTGACGTAACAACTGATTGGCAGGACCGGACATAGACCACAATATAGGTCCTGTCTTTCCCACGGCACTCAGCAGCAATGCCACCATCAGCACTCCTCCGGTCAATCCGGGTGAAAAGGAAACGCTGTCTGAAAATGAAATATTTATTTTGCCGAACAATACACCTAATACAATCCCCATAGCTATCGGGAAGAAATCAGTATCAGACAACTGTTTGGCATTATTCCCCAACAAACGGGCAACGCCTCTGAGTCCTTCCCGTTCACCGACCACCATCAGCTTATCACCGAATTTCAAGGCCAAATCCGGAGAAGGTGACAAGTCTATGCCGCTTCGACGGATACGGGTTACCGTACAACCAAAGTTACGTTGTAAATTCAGATCCCCCAATTGCTTGTTTATCATATCTTTCTTTGTCAGCAATAAAGATTCAATCTCCTGTGTCTGATCCAGAGGCAATTCACCTTCCTCCCGTTCTCCAACCAATACGGCAAACTGATTCAGCGCTTCCTCACTTCCCACCGCCTGCACATAGTCCCCTTCCAGCAACATGGTATTCGCTTTAGGCATCAATATAGAATCCTCATGCTTTACCCGTGAAATGACGGCCCCCGTCATGGCACGTGCATTTATTTGCGCCAAAGTACGTCCGAATACCGCTTGATTGGTCACTCTGAAAATGCAAGTTGTCAGTTCCGGAAAACTGCTGCGCCGTTCCAGTTCCAACCTGCGCGCTTCTTTATCCAGATCCACCCGCATAATCTTGGGTAACAGCTTCACAAACAAAATCACCCCTATCACTCCAAACGGGTAAGCAATACCGTATGCAATGGAAGCCAACGGTGAATTTGTACTGTCTATAGCTACCGCCAGACCGGGCGTACTGGTCAATGCCCCTGCTATCAATCCCACCACACTGGGCGTATCAATGTCAAAAGCATACTTCAGTCCTACCGCCGTCAGACAGGCAGAGCAAATAATAAGCATAGTGATAAGAATCAGTGTCTTTCCTTTACTTCTGAAAGAATCGAAAAATCCGGGACCGGCCTGAATACCGATGGTAAAGATAAAAAGCACCAGACCGAAGTTCCCCAATTCTTTAGGAATGATCACACCGAAATGTCCGAAAAGCAAGGCAATGAAGATAACGGCCGACACATCCAGCGACAAGCCCTTTATCTTAATCCTCCCTAGCATAAAGCCCAACGCTACAATAAGGAAGAGCGAGAAATAAGAAGAATGCAGTAAATCAATTAACATATTTTTAAGAGGTTAGTTTCAGAGCACAAAGATATGTAAAAATGCCAAATGCTGAAACTTTCCCCTTACTATTTGCAGAAACCATTCCTCCTATTGCACATCCAGCGCATCCAGTGCCAGCCCCTCCATATCCGGAGCGGAAAGCACCACCTTATAATAACCTGCATTGATATATGTACCCGTCGTTGTACTCAGCATACGCCACTTTCCGGGAGTTTCGGCAAAAGTCAGATGATCCTCCTTCAGTACCACCCCTTTGGAGTCGATGAACTGCATACGCACCTTCATAGGCTTCCCCGTAGCGTTCATGTATTTAAAACGAAGGGCATAGACCTGTGCCAGACCGGTAGAGATATTCCAGGTAATACTGCTTTTCTCACCTTTACCAAAGAAGACACCGGTTTGTTTCTTGACCTCTTTCTTTATAAACTTGCCTTTCAACATAGCGTCCTCGGCTTGATAAGTCACATTGGCACGGGCATTTTTATCTTCAGGCAACAGTTCCTTGGGAGTCTTTTCCATCACATCCTTGTCTTGTGCAGCCCAACTGAAGCGATGGGCAGATGCATTCACATTCTTCACTCTGTTTTGTATGGCAGAAGAAGAGTGAGCGGAATCCAAGCCGCCTTTACAAGCTATCGCAATGCCACAAATCAGAGCTTGCCCCGCTTTCACCTCCGGAAAATCAATCTTCAAGACACCACCTTTCACAACAGCATTCACCACCTTTTTGCAAGCACCGTCATGCCCCGCTTCAGCCCATACATCCAAGTCATCCAGAAGCACTTTATCATTTACCGCTACATCAAAAATACGCAAGCCTTCACAATCCGTCTGTACGCCGCCTCCCGTACCATGCCAGGGCTCTGTAAAATAAAGTTCCACACGATACTCGCCATCCGGAACGGGAAAGCGGAAATTCAGTTTATGGCGTCCGAAACGGAAAGTCTGGAACAGCTCCCAATCCCTAGTGCCATGAATGGGATCATTCGTGGTACGCTGGCTCGCCTGATAAGGGCTCAATAACTGCACACTGTCCGACGGATGGATAAATGATTCCGCCCACGAATGAGAATAACGGCTGTTATCCTGCGCCCAGACCTGACCATACGTATCCGTATAAGCATCTCCTCCGCAATTCAAACGATAAAGATACGTATATCCCTCAGCTCCTTTCAACAAATCTGTTCCGTTCAACCGGTCGGCAGCAACAGGCACTATAGCAGAACCACGGTAAAGAGCCTCAAAATGAGGCGCTTTTTCCAAACCGTCCAGCACCAATACATCTTCCGCTGCCGGTTTTCCTTTAAAGTATCCCACGGCACGAAGCACATTATAACGGATATCACGGTTCTCCCACATAAAATGAGTACCTACCCCATGATTCAGTTTCCGTCCCAAGTATTCAGCATCCACCGCATCATTGTACAGCAACACACTGTCACAATTGCTGTACGCCTCAATGGTAGCCCGTCTGCGGCCTGTTGCAAAACGGTCTTCCCACGTGTGGGATGCCAGATAGACCATCGGATCTTCGGAAGCCGGCACATAGTTGGCACGATACATATAATATACATCCAGCGGTTCTTCCCACGGAGTAACCAGTCCTTTATAATTAAACGGTCCCACCTTATCTATACGGCGATACGCTTCATCCGGCTGGCGGCGTCCCGGATTATCATGACTGCTGAATATCCATTGGAATTGTCCGCACACACTGTCCTTTGCCTGTTCCGCCAATCGGATCTTGGTTTCCATCAACCGGCACATACGTTCCTCGCTCCATACGCCGTTCGCATCAAAAGCTGCCGGTTCCGCATGCAACCCGATGCTGCGCCATGCCCCATATTCACCGTTCAACAACTGATTCTTCTGTGACAATTCACGGCCATACTTATTCACATCACCACCATAGGTTCCACTCCAGTTCTGAATAACATTCCAATCTGTTCCATCACCACCGTTACACGTAGTAATCACACGCATGGTACGCGCCGTAGGATCCATTTCACGGATAATCTCACTACACTCCTCGGCAAACTCCTTAGGCAGCGTGCTTTCGTTCTGCAATCCCCACATCACCACACTGGGCGAGTTGCGGCGTTCCTTCACCCATTGGCGGAGCAGTTTCTTGAAATTCTCACGAAACTCCGGAGTGTCATACCATACATGGGCCGAGAACTGAGTCCACCACAAGACCCCTTCCTTATCCCAATATTTCTGATAATCCAGGTGATGGGGCTGGTGAGCGTCACGGAAAGCGTTGAAGCCCGCCGCACGGATCTGTTTCACACGGGCTGCCACCTGTTCACGGCTGAAAGCATGGCTTTGTCCGAACTGGTGTTCATATTCACATACCCCATTGATAAAGACAGGCTGTCCATTCAGATAGAACCGTCCGTCACCGTCCTTCCGTTTCACCGGCCAACTGACGGTACGGATACCAAAGGGCGTACTAATCTCATCCGTCGTACTCTTGCCACGCTTTATCATACTGGCCAGTTTATACAAATAAGGATTCTCCGTACTCCATAAGACAGGATTCTGCACCGGCGATTGTTGCTTCACCACTTTCCTTTCACCCGGCTGCAAAGTCACCTTCTCCGTCAGGCGGAACACCTGCTTGCCATCCGCATTACTGAATTTATTAACCACTTCCACCGTTTCGGTAGTCTTCCCGTAATTTTTCACCTCCGTTTCTACAAAGACAGTTCCCGCCTTATCATCATTCCAGATATGCACTCCGAAAGGTTCGATGCGTATTTCATCCGTAGCCTCCAGCACCACGGGACGGAAAATGCCCAAAGGCTGGGAACCTTCACTGAATCCCCATTCCGAAGAACAACCACCGCATACCCAAGGCATATCGGCTATCATTTCAGGATGCTCCGCTTTCACCACCAGTCTGTTCTCTCCCGGCTTCAACGCCTCCGTCACATCCAGTGTCAACGTAGTACGCCCTACGGGATGACGGCCGAAATCCTTTCCATTCAATGTAACAGTGGCATACGTTCCCACTCCCTCAAAACGAAGGAAATAACGTTTTCCGAATGAAGAATCGGAAATTGGAAATTGAGAATTATCCAGCGTGAAGGTTTTTTCGTACATGGCAGTACCGTGCAAGTTACCATGCGTCAGTTGGCGGTAACCATAGTAATCGTCCCAGTTATGAGGGATATCTACCACTGTAGGGGCATTGTCCGTATGCCCGTATGCACTTTTATCACAAAGCCATGTTTTCCATCCTTTATCCAGTTCCATCACCATCCGGCGGTTCTTCACCTCCCGTTCCGGGAAATGCACTTGCGAACGTCCCATCGGCTTGCTGGTAGCAATGGCTATACCACGTTGTTCCGCGTCATTCACGGCACAATAAAAATGATACACCACCCCATTGTGTTTCACCACATAACTTTTATGAGCGAACAATTCATCATAGTCTTTGGAAGGGATAATCAAATCCGCTCCTTTCCAATCGGTCCAGTGCACCAGGTCATAACTGGCAGCAAATGTATTGAATGCCTTGTATTTGCGGCTCGGTTCAAAAGCCGAGAAGTAGAACATGACATACACGTCGCCCATTTTCTGGATATGCGCATCCCCCGTGATGGTTCCGTCCGCTTCGTGTGCAAAGACCGGATTGCCCGGATATCGTTTCCACTTCTTCATATCCTTTGACAAGGCGATACCCACCCGTTCCGCTTTCAAATCCGTTTCCGGATGCCGTCCTGCCGCGTTATAGAACATGACGAAAGGAGCGCCCAGTGTTTTCTCCTTATCCCAATAGACCACACTTTTGTACTGGGTCAGCTTTTCCCACCATTGCGCGTCTTTATCATGGATACTCATCACAGGCTTGTCCTGTGCCTGCCACTCATGAGCGGAACCCAAAGGCCGGTCTGTCCAGGCCAAACCGATATACAGCGGCTTGTTCACCGATTCATATCCGGTCCCTTCCCCACCCAGATAAGTCATCCAATGCTTGCCTTTATACGTCTGCAGGGCATAGCTTCCTCCCCACTCCATATCCGGCAATGCAGGGAAACCACCACGCTGGTTGCAATCCCAGAATCCGTCACGATAAGACAAGACACGTCCCAATGTACGCCATTCCAACAGATTATCACTTTCGGCTATCCATGTCTCGTATCCACGCCCGTCCAGTCCGCTCTTACCATTATAAACCACGTAGGTCATATACCACTTATCCCCTTCGCGGAACACGGTAGGGCAGTCTATTTTATGCTTGTTGTCGGCAGGAGCTACAGCCAGCCCATATTTATAAGGAGTCTTGGCTTCCTCATAAATCTGCTCCATGCGCGATTGCGGAACTTCACGTTGGGCGTATGTTCCCAACGTGAACAAAGAAAATGCTAATATTAAGATCTTTTTCATAATCACCTTTTATATACAAGCAAGACGGATAAGAAAGTAAAATGTACTAGGATTGAGCATACAAAATTAAGCCGTAATATTTGATATTCCGAAGCAAAACAGCTATTTTTGTCAAAAAGAAATTGGTTATGAAATATTAGAGCAAGAAACCAACAAAAAATTAAAGTTATTATGAATGTAATGTCACAAAAAGAATATATTTCTCTATTATCCCGACATTTATTTTGGGATATGGACGTAAATAAAGTTAATTTAGATACCTGCCCGGCACAAATTATCCAACGTGTACTGGAATATGGCAATTTAAAAGACTGGCAACTTATATTATCATATTATGGATTGGATAGAATCGTTTCTATTTGCCAATCATTACGCACATTGGACAAAAAAGCATTGTCTTATATTTGCTGTATTTCAAACACCTCTAAAGAACAATACAGATGTTATCATATCAAACAGTCAACTCCCACACTTTGGAATTGCTAAAAAAGCTGACCAATGAAGAATTTCTTTCAAAAGCCAGATTAGTAGGTGGAACAGCTTTAGCACTTCAATACGGCCATCGTATTTCAATTGATTTAGATTTTTTCGGGAATATAGAGGAAGATAATGAAACTATAAAAGAAGTACTGATCAACATAGGGAAATTATCTGTTATCAAAGAGTCTAAAAACATCAAGATATACATACTTGATGATATTAAAATAGATTTTGTCAATTACAGATATAATTGGCTGGATCCTGCTATTGAAGAAAATGGTATAAGACTAGCCTCCCCCAGAGATATTGCAGCAATGAAAATAAATGCAATAGAGGGACGGGGAACCAAAAAAGACTTTATAGATATTTATTTCCTACTGCAACACTATTCACTGGAAAACATTCTAAAATTCTATGCTGATAAATATCCCGATAATTCCCAATTCCGCGCTTTGATGAGTTTAACTTATTTTGAAGATGCTGAAGAACAATTCATGCCCGAAATGCTTGTTGCAATAGATTGGGATAGGATAAAAAGCTTTATCATAGACAAAGTGGCTACCCTATCCCTATAATCTTTTTAATAGAACATCCAGTCCATCGTTTCCTCCGCACCGGCCAGTCCCGCATTACGCGGAGTCACCTGCGCGTCCGTAAATCCCAGCACCATCGTATATCCTTTCGGCAGCAACAAGGTATGCTTTCCGGCCTCAAAATGATAAGCATGTACATTCGCCAGCGGCATACCCGCTATGCGTATGGCATTGGTCAGTTTCGGTTCCGCCTGACCGTAATCATTGGCAGAAGCGTCCGTTTCCAGTTTCGGGGCTTTCGCATACTTCTTCTGGTCATCACGGAAATAACCTACCAACAAACTCACCGGAGCAGCCGCTTCAAACTCTATTGTCGTACCTTCCTTGCGCTGCACATCCCCGTTCATTCTATAAGCAGTCAGCCCTTCCAGCTCGGCGGCCAGCGCATCCACCTTGCCCGGTACATTGGAGAACAGGCTTGCCCCCGTCGCCAGCTTCACCGGAGCCAGTCCGTTCAGGATCTTCACATTTGCGGCGGACAAAGGTTTTATCTCAGCTGCACTTTCCGTCACCTTACCTGCCGCCCTATCTTTCAGCAACTGCAAGTTCGCCTTGAAATTAGCCAGCTCATTTTCATAATGCACCAGCATCTCTTTCCAGGTCTTGTTCTTGCCACCGTCACCACCGATAGGAATACGGCGTTGCGCGGTCTGCATACTGTTGGCATAATAATAAGTACTATCCGTCAATGCCACCAGCTTGCGGTAATGCTCCAGACTTTGTTCCATCAATGGAATAGCGGCATCCAGTTCATTCAGATCCTTTCCCCACTGGTAGTTCAAGACACGCTGAGCAGCTTTCACTTTCAGGTTAAAGGCATAAGCAAATTCACGATAGCAATGCATGTCATTCCGCAAACGTCCGAACTCCTCTTTATTACGAGTCACCGCTGCGGCAGCCTTGTCAATGGCCGCCACCGCCTTGTCACCGTGTTCCACCACCTGCGCCACAATATCCAGCGGCAATTCGCCCACATGCGGCTGTTTCTTCCATTCCTTCTCCACATATTCTATCAGCTTCTCGCCCTCCGGCCCGCAACTCTCATAAAATCCCGGATAGATGGTATATTTATAAGGATTCACCAACTGGCTCATAAACATACCCAGCAACAAAGTCTGCCGGTTCCCTTCCGTGATGCCGAAACGACGGAGCAACTTCGGAGCAATCTCTCCACTCTGCTCGTATGCCTCCAGAATATCTCCGGCTTCAGCAGGAGTCGTACCATAAAAATCGCCCAACTGCTTGTCCCAATATTCCACTTCGGATGAACGGTCCCGATGACAGTTCCATGCATAGCGCCCCCAGGTTTTGTACCATATCCAGTCACGGTCCAGCTGATACTCCCGTTTGCCATCCGGCAACTTATCAGCCGTGTACGGCCAATCCCAATAAGAAGCCTGCGGATACAGATGCAGGGCATTGGCTCCATGTACATTGTGCATGGCATTCACCGCCTTCTGTACAAAGTCGGGAGATCCCCAACGCCACGGTTCCAAGTTTGCCAGAATATGCACATTACTGATATGAATACTTCCCAAGGCACTCAAGTCCGAGTGTATCTTGGACCAAGGTCCGCGCGGTTCGTAAGTAGTCAGTGACTCACCATTGTATTTATGCATGGTATAGAGGTTCTTGTATAACGGCAGTGCCGCATCCATCACCATCTTGCAGTCCGTATCATGTGCACGCAGCAAAATGGGCGGTTCGTCCGTACGCCCCAGTGCCTTCAGTCCGTCCTTCACTCCCGGAATAATGGTTTTGGTAAACCACTCCACATCATCCTCGTAGGTATCCATCGCTTCCCCCAAGCACACCAGCAGACCTACATTGGGATATTTTTCTATAAACGCGGCCACCGACTTACGTGTATAATCACTGATCAGCGGAGTAATGGGACGGTTACGATCCTGTGTTTTCAACCCGTAATGCTCGGCAAAAGGCTTGCTTAACAATATATTATAAAACATCTGGATCACAAAGATACCGCGTTTGTCCGCTTCAGCAGTCAGGAACGAGAACATTTCCTCATTTTTCTTGAAAGTTTCCTCATCCACCTCTACGGCAAAAGGATACTCTTCCAGCTTCACCAAGGAAGCAAACGGATGCCCGTTCCACAGATACAAGGAATTCATGCGGTTCTCCACCAGCATATCCAGATACTTTATCCATTGCTCCTTGTCATAAAACCAAGGGAAGCTCTCCGGCGTATAAGGATACTCATACACCCCTCTTCCGGGCAGGTATTCCATTTTCTGAATCCCTACACAACCTCCGCGAAGCACCATTTCCGGAGCATCCGTCAGTTGTGCCGGAAACTTCAAATCCTTGTATTGCCCTACATGATCTATCAATTCCCGACAGCCGTAAATCACACCGCTTCCGTCGTTTCCTGTCACCGTAGTCATGTTTCCACGGGTAGAAATGGTAAACCCCTCCTTTTTCAGTCCGGCTGTATCAGCAGCCTGTTCCAGACGGATGCATACCTCATCTTTATCCATACCGGCAGTATCCGACAACATAACAGACGAATACCCCGCATCTTCCAGCGCTTTCTTCAAATGTTCTCCTGCAAACAGCACCCGGTTCGACGCCTCCTGCGGCATCACAATATTCACATTGGGTTTCTCGCACCCCCATAACACGCACATACATGCGACAAGTGTTCCTAGCCTGATATTTTTCATTCTTTTCATATAAATTATTTACAGTTAGACGAAAAAAACAACAAGACGTACTCACAAGACCTCCGCCAATCGTCAAAAAGCGAAGAAAAAGCACAAGCTATCACAAAAAGGAAAAAAGCTGATGAACAAACGGGGGCAAACTCAACTTTTAAAAGGAAATGTATTGTGGAACAGAATTACCTAACATTAAAAACGGAAAGAACAATGAAAAAGAAATCTAACCTGACCCTATTTATGAAACAACTTATCCGGTCGCTAAAAGAAGAAGAGCGTTTCAGTACCGCCCACATCTACCAAAGCACCCTGAACGCCTTCATGCTCTTCTGCAAGACCGATGCCATCCGGTTCAACCAGATGGAACGTTCACGCCTGAAACAATTTGAGAACCACCTGCGCAACAAGGGATGTACCTGGAACACTGTCTCCACTTATATGCGTACCTTGCGAAGCATCTACAACAAAGCCGTGGACGATGGTCTGGCGGAAGAAAAGCCCCGTCTTTTCCGTCACGTATATACCGGCGTAAAAGCCAATACCAAACGTGCCCTCGATGCCAAAGACATGAGCAAATTATTAAGCGCCTCCCTTCCACGCCCCCTGCCGCAAAGCATGGAAGAGAGCCGGGCATGGATTACCCTGATGTTCCTGTTACGCGGAATGCCCTTTGTGGATCTGGCACACCTGCGCAAAACAGACCTGCAAGATTCCGTTATCTCCTACCGCCGCCACAAAACAGGAACCCTGCTCACCGTCGAGATTCCTCCCGCTGCCATGAACCTTATCAAACGGTATCAAAATACAGACTCCGCCTCCCCCTACCTGCTTCCCATTCTCAGTGGAAACCGGAAAAGCGAAGAAGAATATGCAGAATACCAACATGCCTTGCGGAAACTGAACTATGACCTGAAACAACTGGCGGTATACTGCGGAATCAAACTCAACGTCAGTTCCTACACCAGCCGCCACACTTGGGCCACTTTGGCTAAATACTGTCACTTTTCGGAACAATTGATTTGTGATGCCCTGGGGCACTCCTCCACAAAGGTGACCGAAACCTATTTGAAAAGCTTTAAAAACGATGAATTAGACAGAGCAAATAAAGTAATAATTAATCACATTAGCATTTCTATATAATCAATTTTAAAACTTCACATTACATTATAAAACAACAAATTAAAAGACTGTTACTTTAGAAGTAACGGAACAGATTTTGGAAGCAAAAGTATACAAACTTTAAATACAGTGCAAGATTTCTACACTTTTTTTTCGTTTTTATTTTAAAAATTTTTTTTATTCCGCATATACCTCTCCCTACCCATACTCCGATTGTCAATATGAGTGAAGCCACATTTCCGGTCTTTTATCTTCTCTAACAGCCACTAAATCTTTATCTTACTGCTGTTTTCATGTTTTTTCGCCTCCCTCCTCCCCTTCCGTTACTTCTAAAGTAACAGAAAAAAACAAAACAAAAATATTGACAATGCGACATTCTTACTTATTTATAATAGCAATCATGCTAGCAGTTATGACTCCGCGTATAGCCCCGGCTCAAAGTATCGCTGTAAAAAGCAATGTTCTTTATGACCTTACCGGCACTCTCAACCTTGGAGGAGAAATAAGGTGTGACGACACCCATTCATTCAATCTGAGTGTCAACTATAATCCCTGGAATCTGGGAGAAAACAAAAAAATGAAGCACATTCTGATCCAGCCCGAATACCGTTGGTGGCTCAATGAAACATTCATAGGAAGTTTTTTCGGGGTGCAAGCCCATTTCGCCCAATACAATTTCGGTGGAACCACTCCTTTCACCACGGTCAAGAACAACCGTTATCAGGGTAATCTGATAGGTTGCGGCGTTACCTATGGACACCAATGGCTGCTCAGCACATTCTGGAGTCTTGAAGCAAGCATATCTGTCGGATACGCCCATCTCACCTATGATAAATACGGTCCCGCCAAAGGAGACGCACTCATTGAGAAATCCCACTCCAACTATGTCGGACCTACCCAGCTAGGCATATCATTCATTTATTTCATTCAATAAATATAAAAGCAAATATACCCTATCAGTCATGAAACTCAAGACAAACATACTATTCAGTCTTTTATTATGCGGCACCTTTGCCACTGCACAAAACCTGAAACTCGATATCCTGCCTCCTTCCGTTACTCTCGGACAGGACTCTGCCACAGTGTCCATGAAAATGACCTTCAATGTTCCCCAAATGGACACCAAAAGCCATATCCGCCTCACTCCTGTCCTCACAGACGGAACCCGCACGGCAGAACTCCCTCAAATCCTGCTCAACGGAGAACGTGCACACCGGCTATACCGCCGCACCCTGGCGCTCAACAAACGAAGAGGCAAGGCAGATGTAACTCCCGTATTTACCGCTATCCCCCTGACAGACAGCGATCAGACTATCCACTACCGTGCTTCCCTTCCGGCAGCCGACTGGATACAGTTCGCCACCCTGAACCTCAAGAAGGAAGTCATCAACGGCAGCGGAGAGAAAGTACAAAGCGAAAATATCCCCATTCCGGACACAGCACCCCATATAGCAACAGCAACAGATCATTTCGTTCCCCAACGGGACAGGAACCGGGAAGCTCCTATGGCAGCCTCCTCCCCCTCTGCCCCCGTTGTTCCGGAACACCGTCCTGTTTCCCCTGCTCCGTCCGCACCCTCCGCCAAACCGTATTTCAAGGGAAGCTATGTATCTCCCGAAAGCGATGCCACCGATGAACGCAACCAGAAAGAGCTGAACTTCAGTCTGGACGAAGCGCGTGTCATAGCCGAAATCAATCCGCAGATGCTTTCGTTACGCGAGCTTTACACCGTGGCCATCAGCTACAAGAACACTCCGGAACAGTTCTACAAAATCATAGACATCAGTGTCAAGATATATCCGGCAAGCCCCGTTGCCAACCTCAACGCCGCTGCCGCCGCCATCGAACGGGGCAACACACAGGCAGCCGGCCGCTATCTGCAAATGGCTTCCCATGAAACGCTTGCCTACAAGAACTGCCGTGGAGCCTACGAGCTGTTGTGCAACAACACCTACGAAGGCATCCGCCTGCTGAAAGCCGCCAAAGCCGAAGGCTCGGAAGAAGCCACCTATAACCTGAAAATATTCTTTGAATCCAACCAAACCAATATACAATAAAACATGAAAACCCGGTATGTCCTTTCTTGTCTTCTGCTCGGCAGCGCCCTTTCCGTTTCCGCACAGAAAACGGCTGTCAAAAGCAACCTGCTTTCCGCCGCCAACGGTGCGCTGAATGCCGGTGTGGAATATGCCTTCGGCCCCAAATCCACATTCGATTTGTCCGGCAGCATACGCCCGTGGAAACGCACGGAAGGATATGTCAACAAATATTGGCTCATACAACCGGAATACCGCTACTGGACTTACCAGAAATTCAACGGCAGTTTTTGGGGATCCTATCTCAACGGAGCGCAGTTCAACGTAGGAGGAAAAAAGATGCCTTTCGGACTCTTCCCCTGGCTGAAAGAGCACCGGTATGCAGGCTGGCTGGCAGGCGGAGGCATAAGCTACGGATACCACATCATGCTCAACCGCCACTGGAATATAGAAGTTTCCGTCGGTGTAGGGTATGAATATATCGACTATAAGAAATATAAATGCCCCGACGTGTGTGCCGAGCTACTGGAAAAAGGCCATTATCACTATTTCGGCCCTTCCAAAGCATCCCTGAGTATAGTTTACATATTTAACTAAAGAGCCATGAAATACTTATTCTATCTTATATCATTTATTTTTCCTGCGCTTTGCTCATCGGCGCAGCCGGCAGAACGGGACAGTTCGATTTACATCGCCTCCTCCCGGCTCTACCGGATGGGAGAAAGTCTGGTAGTGTCCATGCAAGTAGACATTACCAGGCAGATTCCCTCCAACGAATCAGTCATACTGGTTCCCCGGCTCAGCGACAGCCTGGACAACTTCATCCAGCTTCCCGCCATCTATGTAAACGGTCGTAAACAGCATATTTTCTTCCAGCGTGAAACCGGCAGACAGGAAAAAGACTATGAAGAGTTACGCCGCCGCAATGACCGCAAACAAAGCGTACACTACTTGCGCAGCATCCCCTTCACCCACTGGATGAAGCATGCCTCCTTGCATCTCATCGAAAAAGAATGCGGATGCGGAGTTCCCCGCCATACAGACTCCACCTATCTGACCCGCCTGAACATCCTTCCCGATATCCATCCGCACGTAGCGTTCATCACTCCGCAGATGGAAGAAAGGAAAGTGCGCGAAGAAAGCGGACGTGCCTATCTGGACTTCCCGCTCAACGAAACAACCATCTATCCCGAATACAGAAACAATCCGGCCGAACTGGCAAAGATAAAGCGCAGTATCGACCTGATAAAAAACGATACCAATGTAGTCATTTCGCATATTGACATTCACGGATACGCCTCTCCCGAAGGCCCCTACTCCAACAACGAGCGTCTGGCGCGGGAACGGACCCGGACCTTGAAGGACTATGTATGCGGCCAATATGCTTTCAATGATACATTGTTCACCACCCATTACACCCCCGAAGACTGGGACGGATTTGTCAAGTTGCTGACCGACACCGTTATCACCCATCGCGAGGAACTGCTACATATTGCAGAAAGCAAAAGCAGCCCCGACGGGAAAGAACGGAAAATACGGAAACGTTATCCCGAAGAGTTCCGTTTCATCCTGCAACATTGGTTCCCCGGCCTCCGCCATTCAGACTACACCATCCACTATGTGGTACGTCCGTTTACGGTAGAGCAGGCCAAGCAGGTATTCCAAAGCAATCCCAAGAATCTGAGTATTGAAGAGATGTTCCGCATAGCCCAGACCTACCCTGCCGGCAGTCCGGAATACAATAAGATTTTCATGACGGCGGTTCTGCTAAATCCGGAACACCCCGTTGCCAATCTCAATGCAGCCTGCATCCTGCTCTCGCAAGGAGATACCAAAGACGCCTCACTCTATCTGGACAAAGCCGGTGAGACTCCCGAAAAGACCCTTTTGCAAGGCATCATGCAAATGCTGAACGGGAACTATACCGAAGCGGAGAACCTGCTGCACAAAGCGGAAGAAGCAGGACTGCCCCAAGCAGGTGAAAACCTGAAGATATTACATGAGATTTACTAATCACATTTTTAACTAAAACTATTTTACATTATGAACAAAAAATTATTATTATCCTTCGCTCTTGCAGCCGCAATGACAGGATGTATCAATGATGCAGATGTTCCCTCAGGAAACGGAGACAATCCGGCTCCCGGAGCCAGAGGAGGGAATATGGAGATTTCATTTGTAGTTCCCAACTCTTCCAACGGCAGCCGTGCCGCTTCCGCCGAAGATTCCGGAATCTATGACCAAGGTACCGCCGAAGAATACAAGGTGAGCAATGTAACCCTCTATCTGTTTGACTCTTCCAGCAAGAATCTGGTTACTACCATCAATGTAACTCAAAGCGATCTGGGTGCAGGCACTTCCAGCGGAGAGAGCAGCAAAGAAGGACAAACCATTGTCTATCCTTGCAACAAGGAAATCACAGTAAAACCGGGCAACTATGACATCCTTGCCGTAGCCAACGGTTCACAGACCTTCGAAATAGGTCAGGAATCCACATTATTGGGACAGATTGACGCCTCCACCTATGGAAACGGCATGATAACCAGCGTACCCGGAAGCGGTTTCATCATGTCCAACCGCGGCTCGGCCAATATGAACATCACCGTAGAGTCTCCCGAAGAAAGCGACACCAAAGCACACGTCAGAATCAATCTGGAACGTGCCGTTGCCAAACTGATGGTCAGAAATGACAGCAAGGAAATCTACACGTTGAAGAATTCTGCCGGAGTGACTTACGCCACAGTCCGTCTGAACAACTACAAATTCATCAACCTGGCAAACAAGTTCTACACCTTCCGTCATGTCGCTACACTGGATAACGCCCCTGAGACTCCGTCAGCTCCGTCATCTTACAGCGTGGAAGCAGGAAACTTCGGTAACATCGCCGACAACAACGGTTACCTTATCGACCCCTATTTCTTCGACAAGACCGTAGCTGGAGCCACTACCAATTTCACAGGCGGTTCATTCTACACCAACCACCTGTCAAAACAGACAGACAGCAACTGGTCGGGCCTGGCCGATGCAGGAAAGTACGTTTCCATGTACTGTCTTGAAAACTGTATGTTCCGTCCGGCACAGAACACAGTATACACCACCGGTATCATGCTGAAAGGTACATTTACCCCCGAAGCTTCACAGACCATCGGTAACAACGGTAATCCGGTAGAAGACCCGCTTGTATTCAACACACTGTATTATTTCAACTATAAGTTCTACACCACACTGGCAGCTGTAGGCAAATATGGCGATGCCAATATTGATGGTTTGACAGAAGAATCCAGTGATGCAGAACTGGCAGCCAAGCAGATTACCCGTTTCACCAAGAACGGAGGCAATTTCTCTACCTTCTACAATTACTGGATCAAACATCTTGACAACAACAACCCCACCGTCATGGGCGTCATGGAGTTCGGTATTGTACGTAACAACATCTACTCTGTCAACATCACCAGCATCAAGAACCTGGGTCCCGGCACTCCGGACACCAAACCCGATCCGGATGAAAATAAAGCATTCCTGGACGTAGAATTCGGAGTATATCCGTGGATTGTCCGTGACCAAGATGCCGACCTTGAATAAAACAGTCTCAAAATAGAAAAACAATGAGTAAAACTGCTACTATCCTCTTCGCCCTATGTACTCTTTTCTGTAGTGCATGTTCCTGGGTGGACGATGACCAATCCGATTGCCCCACAGGCTGTTGGTTAAAGTTATCCTATACCTATAACATGCTGAATGTAGATGCCGTGACCACTCAGGTAAAAGATGTCACGCTATTTATTCTCGACCAGGAAGGGAACTATATAGTCCGGGAGGAAGTAGACAGTCTTACATTCCATCAAAATGAATGTACAATCCAAGTCCCCTCCCTGCCTCAGGGAGATTACACCTTTCTGGTCTGGGCAGGATTGGCAGACTCACTTTACCGGCATACTCCCACTTCACTGACACTGTTACGCAATGAGGTGGGAGAACAATCCGAAAAACTTTCATCTCTATTCCACGGGCGGCTGGACAACGTGCATATCAGCGGCGAATATCAGGTTTTGGCTCTCTCTCTTACTAAAAACACGAATATTCTGAGCTGCATATTGCAAAGCCAGTCGGCCGCCCCTCTGGATACAGATGATTTCCGTCTGGAGCTGACAGCCCGCAACGGATGCATGGATCACCGGAACACTCCGACAGACTCCGTTTTCACCTGCTATCTTCCCTTCATGCAGGAAAGCGCCAATCTGGAAGACATACAGGTAGTACATGCCGGAATGAATACATTGAGATTGATGGAGAATGACGACACCCGCCTACGGTTAATCTATCAACCTAGTGGAAAAGAGATTTTCGATATTCCGCTGACACCCTATCTGCTTCTGTCGCGTAATGTCGAAACAACCTACATGCCTCCACAAGAATATCTTGACAGGCAAGACCGCTATAACCTGATATTTTTCCTGAGCCCGACAGAGGATCCGCAGAAACCTTACATATGTTTACAAATGCAAGTAAACGGCTGGATAATACGTATAAATGATGCAGAATTAGATAAATAATCTTTCTGTTTTGAACATTTCAATCTATATTCGATTCCGTTATGAAAATTACTTATTATGTAAAATCTATAATACGGAACCTTATGAGAAATAAAAAAAAATTCAACGAGTTTATGAACAAAACGATTGAAGAACTGAAAGACGAGAAACGATATGGCACGGCACATGTCTATCAAAGTACCTTGAACGCTTTCTGCGAATTCTGCGGATGCAAGATTGTTTACTTCCACCAGCTCAACAGAGCCACACTGAAAGAATTTGAGACCCACCTGCGCGACAAGCAGCTGAGCTGGAACACCGTTTCCACCTATATGCGGACACTGCGCGGCGCCTACAACAAAGCGGTGGACCAGAAAATAACCACCGGCAACTCCCGCCTGTTCAATCACGTCTATACCGGAGTGAAAAACGATGTCAAGCGTGCGCTGGAAGTGGAGGAGATAAACAAGCTGCTGAACGAAGTTCCTCTGAAAAGACTACCGGAAGACCTGGTACGATGCAGGGTTTGGGCAAACCTGATGTTCCAACTGCGCGGGATGCCTTTTGTTGATCTGGCCTTTCTTCACAAAAGTGACTTGAAAGGTAACACACTTTCTTACCGCCGGCATAAAACGGGCGGCCAAATGATAGTGGATATTCCGCCAACAGCAATGGAACTGATCAGACAATATCAGAATACCGACTGCAACTCTCCCTATCTTTTCCCTATCCTGAGCGGCACCAAAACCGGAGAGGAGCTGTACATAGAGTATCAGCAGGCGCTACGGATCATGAACTATAACCTGGGCAGACTGGCAAGACGATGTGGAGTGATAACCAAGGTCAGTTCATACACCACCCGCCATACCTGGGCCACCCTTGCCAAATATTGTAATTTCTCTGAACAACTAATCTGTGAGGCTTTTGGACATTCGTCAGTGAAAGTTACAGAAACATATTTGAAAAACTTCAAATATGAAGAGATAAAGAAAGCTAATGATGCAATAATTCTATACGTTTCAAAAAATGGAAAGAAAAGAGCATAAATAGATAAAACGTTGAATATCATGGCATTTTAATTCTGTTACTTTGTAAGTAACAGAATTTATTCGGCAGCAAAAATAGACAATAAATCGATAGCAAACAAGAAACAACCCGCTTCTTTTTTTTAAAATTAATAAAAAAGACGGTCTAATAGATAAAAAGTAATAATAAAAAGAAAAGCATAGAAGTGATAGCAAAGGAAGTCATAGCCGGAAAATGGGGGAACGGCGATGACCGGAAGAGCAGACTGAAAAAGGCAGGATATGATTACAATAAGGTTCAGGCGAAGGTAAATGCAGTGGTCAAGGCTTCGCAGAAGAAATCGATAGATGTGATAGCCAGAGAGGTCATAGCCGGTGACTGGGGAAATGGCGATGACAGAAAGAACAGGCTGAAGAAGGCAGGGTATGATCATGTAAAGGTGCAGAATAAGGTAAATGAGATGCTTGGCAGATAGCTGCAGGTAAATGACATAAGAAAAATGGCAGGAGAACGAAGTATAAAATTAGTTCCGGCAAAAATGAAATTTATATGAAGTATCATCCACACCTGTTGACGAAGCGCAATATATACTATAGGATAGTGGAAAAGAAAAGCCCCCGTCAGGGATACATGAAAGGAAAAGGTGATATATATGCCATATTATGGATTTTATTTTGACCCAACATATCTGTTGGTTCTCATAGGCGTGGTTCTCTGCATGATAGCGTCGGCAAGAGTTAAGACCACATACAAGAAGTATGAGAAGGTGGGATCGCGGTCAGGCTACACAGCGGATCAGGTCGCATACATGATACTCAGGAATGCGGGGATAACGGATGTGTCAATACATCACATCTCAGGAGATCTGACTGATAATTACAATCCTAAGGAGCATACGCTCAATCTGTCGGACAGCGTGTATGGTTCCAGATCCATCGCAGCGATAGGCGTGGCAGCCCATGAGTGCGGTCATGCGATCCAGCATCAGACCGGATATTTTCCACTGACATTGCGTGGAAACTTAGTACCGGTGGCAAACTTTGGCTCCACTATGGCATGG
>OGQC01000427.1_pt1 | contig 23995 bp, 29 predicted proteins | sample 1553081 | NCBI WGS metagenome assembly OGQC01 (sample SAMEA2580267, study PRJEB22360) | human gut metagenome | biome: human gut; feature: human-associated habitat; material: faeces | place: Denmark | collected 2008/2010
ACCCGAAGACGGGCGGGGTTCGGGCGGGGGCCCCCGGCTGCGGCTGAGGCTGCGGACGGAACCCGTTGCGCTGAGGCTGAGGCGCCTCCGAACGCGCGGCGGGCTGTTCGCCCTGCGGCGTCTGGTGCGGCTGCTGTGCGGCACGATGCGACGCGGCCATCTCGACCACGGCACACCCACCCGTTTCGGAGCCCTTGAGCAGAATGCCCACCGCCGTAGCGCAGGCCGGGTCGGCAACCCGCTCCTTCGACTCCCCGGTGATGCCCGCCTCGGGCAGAGCCACACGCACGTCCATATGCGTCACGCGGCGGAACAACTCGTCGAGGTCCTTGAGCTGCGCCGAGCCGCCCGTCAGGACGATGCCGCAGGCCAGACGGCCGGCATAGCCCGAATCCTTGATTTCCTGGGCGACGAACTCCGCGATGTCGGTGGCGCGCGCCTCGATGACCGTAGCCAGGTTGCGCAGCAGTATATCCTTCGCATCGCGGGCCGTGCGGCCGTTGACGCGGATGAGCTTGTCTTCGGGGGCCAGTTCGGCAACGGCCGAACCGTAACGCAGCTTGAGGCTTTCGACGTGGCGTTCCGGGACGCTCATCGTCCGGATGTCGCGGTTGATGGCCGTCGCACCCATCGGGATGCTGGCGATGTAGCGCACCACGTTGCGGTAGTAGACCGTCACGTCCGTCACGCCGCCGCCCACGTCGACCACCGCAACGCCCTCCTCCTTCTCCTCGGGCGTAAGCACCGCCTCGGGGGTGACCAGCGCATTGGAGAAGACGCCGGCCATGCGGATACCCAGGCGTCTGAGCGCCATGTCGAGCCGCTGCATGGGGGTTTTCAGGCAGAGGATGAAGTTGAAGGTCGACGAAAGCTTGCGCCCGAACGAGCCCACGGGATTCTTCACCTCCTGGTTGTCGTCGACCATGTAGTCCTGGGGCACCCGCTCCATGATGGTCTCGTCGTCGGGAGCCTGGACATTGCGCATGCGGTCGAAGAGCGCCTCGACGTCGCGCTGGTTCACGCCGTTCTGGGGGTCGCAGACGAAGACATGGTCGGTATGGCGCGCACAGCGCACGAAATCACCCGAAAGGCCCGCATAGGCCTCGCTGATGCGGATGCCGAGCTGCTCCTCGACCTCCGACACCGCCTCGCGGATGGCATGGCTCACCAGCTCGATGTTTTCGATTTTACCGGCTTTGACTCCTTCGACGGGTTTCGACACGACGCACTCCACGTCGAGCAGCCCTTCGGCATTGCGGCTGCCGACGGCGACCACGACGTTCGACGTACCCAAATCGACAGCGACCGTATAACTCTTCCTTTCCACGTTGTTCTCCAAAAAATGTTATCTCCTGCGGAGCGCGCCTTCCGCCGCTATTTGCGGCAGACCACGCGGCCCCTGTACTTGACACTGACCGTAGCGAACTCGTCCCAGCCGAGCCGTCCCAGGCCGCGCCGGTAGAACGCCGCCAGACGGTCGAACTTCTCCTCGACCTCCTCGAGCCGCCCGAAGAGGATTCTGAAGCGGCCGCTGCGGGGGACGAGGTCCACCTCCAATGCGCCGCTGGGGGCCGTGTGGGCCACAATCTGAACCACCTCCGACCTCCAGAAATCATCCTCTTCGAGGAACTCTACAAAGGTAAGGAGTTTCACGAAATCTTCGTAGCTTTTCTCCAACTTTTTTTGTTTGCGCCGCTCGGCCTCCTGCCGTGCCGAGATGGCGTCAATCCCCTCCTGCACGAGACGTGCCTCGTAGCGGTAGCGGCGGCGCAAATCGGCCTTGTGGCTGCGCAGCTCCTCGACCCGCTTGTCGAACTCCTTTTCGCTCTCGAGCCGCCACCAGCGCCGCTTGATGCGCATGCGGCGCAGCGCACGGATATTCTCGTCGTTCTGCAGTTCGCGGCGGAAATAGGGATACTTCTCGCGCTCAAGCTCCTCGATGCGGCGGTCAATCTCGCCGAGCCGCTCTTCGACATAGCGGCGCACGGGCCCGGCATAGGTGGCGGGGAAGGGCGGGCGGTAGCTGCCCGTCACCACGGGCACGTAGAGCGACGAGGAGCGCGGTGCGGCGAAGGCGAAGCCCTCCTGCGTGACGTAGCAGTTCCACCCGTCGGTGAGCAGACGCACCAGGGGGCGCCGCTGCCGGATGTCGACGTGCAGCGTCCCGTCGTAGCGGACATAGGCATCGACGCGGCTCACGAAGCCGTTGTCGGCAATCAGGCGTTCGATGCCCTGCAAATCCACCTCGTCGACCTTCGCGCCGACGGTCCGCAGACCGCTGCGGCGAATCCACGAACGGACCTGGGCCGTCGAGACCAGATGCCCCTGCGAGGTGCTGTCCTTCACGTCGACCACCATGCCCGTAACCTCGCGCGCGGCGCGCTGACGGCGCGCGGCGGCGGCCGACCAGAGGATGTATCCGGCGACGGCGGCCCACATCAGGCCGATGAGCAGGTATTTAAGCGGACGGGACATCGTGTTTGTCTGTCTGTTCTCCTTTGTCTTTCAATCGTTTTCACGCTCTTGTTCGCGGCGCTCCGGCCCGGCGGGCCAAAAGCCGCCGTCGGGTCGGCCACCCCATTCGGCCCTCCGCCGGGAAGGGACGATGCCCGACCGGGAAGGGACGGCGCCCGACCGGGAAGGGACGGCGCCCTGCGGGGGAGAGGACGGCGGGCCCGGAACGCTCCGGGGCGGCCGTCAGGCCTTGACGCGCAGCGCCTCGGCAATGGCCTCGCAGCAGGCGTCGATGTTGCCCGCACCGAAGCTCACCACCACGTCGGTATCCATCGCGGCGACGGTCTGCGCCAGCTCGCTGCGCTCGACGATGCGGCAGGGCACCGTCACGCGCTCGGCAATCAGCTCGCCGCAATGATCGCATTTGTATTTCGCCGTTTCCGGGTGCCCCTCCTCCCATTTTAGGTTGGCAAACACCAACGGCTGCATAGCTCCGCAATGCGGGCACGGGACATGGTAGTAGTTTTGATCGGTTTCTAAAAATTCCCGCTCGATCGCCGAAAGGCCCTCGATGGTCGGCGTACTCAACATGAAAATTTTATGGTTTGGAAAGGTTCGGGTACGGGCGATCGCCAAGTCGATAGGCGAACCCTCGCCGTCCAAGTCCTGTGGATATGCGTCTACCTCATCCAAAATCAAATTTCGGATGGGGACCGACCGCAATCCCGCCGCGCTGTTGGCGCCTACCATCAGCAGCAGGCCGCCGGGGAAATTCTTTTGCGTGATCGTGTTGTTGCTGTCCCTACTCTTGGCCGGCGCCACGCGCTGCTTCAGCTCCGGGCAATTCTCGATCAGCGGGTCGATGCGCCCCTTGGACAATCGTTCGACCATTTTGTCGGTTGGCTGCACGAACATGGTGGGCGCCGGTGCGATGTGCATGGAATAGCCGACAAAATTGCTGGCGCCCTCGGTTCCGCCGATCTGCGCGGCCTTGACAAAGACAATTTTACGGTGCGGATCGTGAACGCTCAAGCAATCCATGATGTCGCGCAAGTAAGGGGTACGGCTCGTTCGGTACTGTCCCGATTCTGCGGAGCTGATCGGTGACAAAAACCGATATTTGTCCGCCCACTGCGACACCGTAATCCTGTCGAGCGGCCGCAAACCTTGGAAAAACTTGGTTATTTCTGTGAAAATAGTTGTCATTGGTCTATCCTTGTTTGAAAATCCGCGAGTTTTTGCAACGCATCGGCGATTGCATCGTAGATCGTGTTGTGAATGATGGCCCGATTATCCTCGGCCATGACCACATCTGTAATCCGGTCTGGGATCGCCAGCAGCGTGTCGCGTAATTCCTTGCCGGCGGCGAAAAGTTGGGCATTTATGCGCTCGCGCGACACCAGCGCCCCCTCTTTTTCCTGCAATTCCAGCTCTGCAATCCTTGCCTTGGCGATTTTTTCCTGTAATTGGGCATCCTCGTAGGTCATTGTAGGCGCGGCCGCAGCTTTGGCGGCTGGCTCCGGCTCGATTACCGTTTTGTCAAAGGTCTTGATGTAGCCGGCCAGAGCATTACGCACCTTGCGCTGGTTGGGGTGGGCGGAGTTCAGCGACTTGTACCAGCATACAGCGGCCTGCTGCGGGTTCAGATAATACGGAGAAGTCGCGGACGTCCCAACGATGTCCGCGAAATTGTCCGGTATATATCCGCGCTTTATTGCCGCTGTGATGGTCTTGGCGCTTATTCCGGTTGATTCCTCAAAATCAGATATTTTTACCCATCCCTTGGGCGCCCTTTTCTTCATTCAAATCGCTTGCTACCTGCTATGACAATTTTTTCCTACTGACTGGCGAAAAAATGCGATGCCGACTACCCCCGATGTAGGGACCAGGAAGAACCTATAAAATCATTCTTGTTCGTACCTTACCGGATCGGGTTTCTCAAATCCGGTTTTATCTCCGCATTCGGGACATTCTACATACCACATCGTTACGCGATCTCTTGGATCGAAAAAGGTTTCATCCACATCGGCGGCGCCATACTCAAATTGACATCCGCAAGGGCATTTCCGTACATATATCGCCATCTTACTACTGTTTCCGTGCTGTATTATCCGTTTCATGTCATCCGTTTTTTGCCGCGATTTTGTTCACGCGACTGGTTAGTATTCCGTGGACGCGGGCTGTTACCTCGTTGCCCATAAACTCCGCAACGTCCGTCCGCACGTCCGGCGAAATGCCCATTGTGAACGGCGAGGCCGTCATCAGTTCTGTGATGCGTATCTTACCGCTGGCCGTCTTTTCTCGCCCGGGCACGAAGCCTATACGTTTTTGATAGCGGCCGCGAGAAAACACCCCTTTGTGCCCGCTGGACATGGTCGCGACAAAGGCGTGGCGGATCATGGTTGTCTTGCCCTTGTGGATTGCCACCGAAATCGAGGATCCCGATTGCTTTGGCTTGAATGCGATAACCGGTAGCCGGTTTTCGTTTATCTTGATGCCACCGTACAAGCTGCCGCTGTTAGCCTTGGGTGACACTACCGCCTGGCGTGATAGGTATTTCTGCGATATATTGTACCGCTCTTTTATCCGCTTGTTTATGCGGGGTATCGAGCGCGTAAGCGCACTATTGACGCCTTGCGCTGTGCCGCGTAATATTTCATTGGGGGATAGCTTGCTGCGAAACTCGTTTTGTATTCGCTCTACCTCGTCGCGCTTTTCCTGTGTGATCTTGATCTCCATAACGTCAGATTATTGCAGGGGAGCGTCCGCTGTGTGGGTGGCCGCCTTACCTCGTTCGTATTCTTTCAGTTTCTCGTCGATTTTGAGGTACAAATCCACCGGCTGGGGCGTCCGGCGTTTTAGATCCTCATACCACTGTCGCGATACGCCGGCCTCGCGGCACAACTTCGAAATGGATACATTAGCCGCGTTCGCCCGTCGTCGGATGTCGTTCGCCAAGTCTTTGTCGCTTTTTTTCATAATCCAAAAAAAAATTATAAATACATTGATTTCAACGCATTCCTGCACCTGCCATCTCTTTCGGTCCGCAGATGCAACTCCGCCATGTTCTGCTCGACATACTCCTGCACATTCGCGGGACACTTGCCACTCTCATACATGGCCAGTAGATACTCGGCAGGGACTTTCGCTATTACTTCGCCCTTGTAGCTGCCGAACGGCATACGGTCGGCCGTCTTCTGCTTCCGATCGGCAGCCTCGGTGTCCCTGCGTTGCTCGATGGCGGGCTTGTGCTCCTCAATGTACCGCGCTACACTTTCCGAACATTTGCCGTTCTCATGGAGCCATAGCAGGTAATCGGCGGGGACGCCCGACATGGGACGCCCCTTGTATTTGCCGTATGGCATGGCGCTGGTGTCTGTCAGCCTCCACATAGTCAATAGCGTTTCCCGTGCTTATATCCTCGGCCCTCGTTGTACTGCATTTTCAGCAGAACGTGCATTTCGAGATTGATGCCGAGTGCGGTGGATAAATCAAGCAGGCGAATGGTCGCGTCGGCCAGCTCGTCCTCGAACGTGTCTTTAACGTGTACCTCGAACTTTTCACGGAACGGAAAGATTTCACAGGGTTCCTTATCGAAAAAAGCCGATAAGTCGGCCCGTTTGTTCTTACGATCGGCTTCCAGCGCCTCGGCGAGTTCCGAAACGGTCAGCATTAAAGCGCGGGGGATGTCGATCGGTTCATCGTGGAACCCTTTCGCTTTGGCGGTTTCAAATGCGCGTCGCCCCAATTCTTTGAGTGTTAAATTTCCCATGATTATTTCATTTTTGAAAGGTTTTTACTCACATAATCCGTAAAAGCTCATGCAACTGGTCGCTGTGTCGTCGTCGAACAGGCTGCCGGTCGCGTTCTGCCATTTGACATATTGTACTACATCGTTTATTGTCGGATATTTCTCGCCGCTGGTAATCGCGTGGGCGGGGATTTTATCCGGTCCAAAAAACGATGACTTCAGGTCATGCTCCAGCGTGGCAATCTGCTCGATGCGATCCGGAGATTGGCGGGAAATGTTCAGTATATCCCGCTGGCTCGCCATGACGCACGGCCAGCACCCTACACGTTTATAGCCCATCGTGTAGAGCGGATTGGGTTCAAGCCCCGCCGAGAGGATGTAGTCAATCACCTGCTGCGCCGACCAATCGAATACGGGACGCAGTAGATCGTCAGCGTATTGCTTTCGGAACACCCGCACGTCGTGACCGCGATAGGTGTGCATCTTTGGTTTGCCCGCTTTATCATAACCGTATGGCTCGAAATAGTACTTAAAGTACGTGCATTGCTTTGACATAGCCGCACGGTTCGGAGATTCCGCCGCGCGTATGCCTTGGATCATCAGCATATTATCCTGTACGTTGTCGAGCACATAGTCGATGCACGGCTTGGTTTTCAACTCTTGGGTACAGAATCGGGCACGGGTGGACGGCCAACGCTTTTTCTGCTTGGCCAAACCGACCATCCCATCATACTTGGGCGACTTGAGCGTTACGAGGTCGAGGTTTAGCCGGTCGGCGATGCGATTGATGTACTCGTAGGTCAGTGGATGCTCCCATCCCGTATCGCAAAACACGGTGGTAAAGTTGGTGGTGATGTGCTCGCGCACCCACAACAGCGCCGCAAGGCTATCCTTTCCTCCGGAAAATGTTACGATTATTTTCATCTACCAAAGTGTTTTATACAGTTACAGATCGTGATTGTCGGATTGGCCCATTGCCGTTGAAACCGGCGCCAATCGGTTGAATATTTACCCTCAAGATCACGAAACAACATTGCCATCGGCATAAAACCGGCTCGCCACGCCTCGCCCATCCGTGTCTGTGCTTTCTCGAACGTGTCTCCCTTGTAACCGCACAACACATAACACCTCATCGAGTTGCTGGATTTGGTGAAACCTGCCTCGATAAGCATTTTGCCTGCCTCAACGAGCGGGTCCAGGTCGTTGGGGGTGTCGTAGGCGAAAAATAGCGATTGGGGATGTAACTCATGTATTCGTTGCGCCATCGTCGGGGTCAGCAACGCTGCCTCCAGTCCTCCGGTAAATTGCGGCTTGTGCGGCTGGCGGGCAAGCATGGCAAATACCTCGTCGATATGGCCCGGAGAGCAGGCCAGCAGGTTGTCATCGGTCAGAATCCAGCCGTCGGTAACTGGCAACTCTCGGAGCATTCCGCCCTCACGCTTGGGAACAGCGCAAAACCAGCATCGATTCGGACATCCTCGGCTGGTAATCACGTATCCGTGCCTCATGTACATACCAGGGATAAAATCGCCGCCCGGCTCATTGTAAGCGGGACCGCCGATCTTCACCGTTGCAACCGGCTCCCATTGTTTCGCCAGCCATTCAGCGATCGGTATGTCCCAGGTGAACGTTACAGAAACGTGCACCTCGTCCGCTTCGTCGAAAAAGGACGGAGTTTCGCGGATACGTACCAGCTCGTCGGTTGGCGTAGCATTCGTCTTGGTTGGGAATACTCGTATTATCCGTTTTTTCATATCCATTTCAGAATAATTTTTGCTGCATTTGGTGATCGATCAATCTTCAATAACCCGCACGTAGGTATCGTTTATAGTTCGACCTATCTCTATCAACCTCAACGCGACCATTTCCTCCAATACGGCACGAAAAGCGGTGAGGGATTGGGAAAACCGCGTTTTCAGCATAAGTCCGTCGCGTATGACCAGAGCGTCGGCGGGCATCCTGTTTGTAGTCCGGCGGGTGCGTTGTACCTCGCGGACGTGGCGCCGTATCTCGGCGTGCAAAGGGTTGGCTGGTTCCATTTATTGCCCGCTTAATTTTTCAACGATCCGCATCTCTCGTTCGGATAACTCCCACACTATAGCCTATTTTTTCACCGCTGCTCTTTCGGCGGCAACTCTTTCGGCGGCGGTATGTGAGATTAAAAAACCGGAACCGTAAATCGATTTCCCGTGCTTTTTTTGATCATCGAGTGCAGAGCGGTGCAGCATTTCCCGCTTGTCTATCCTTATCTCACCCTTGTTTTTCACGATGTACGCTACATCCGAAACCGTCAGCACGCAGTCCGGGTATTTGTATTTCGGTAATTCCGCTTTCGGCGCCGAGCAAATGGCGTCGATCCCCTCATATAGCACAGGATCACCTATTACACCGGCTTCGCCGAACATATTGGACAAAAAAGATGTATTTACTTTTGCCCCGTTTTCGTAAACGATAGCGGCGCCGCATACGATCCGTGTACAGTCAAGGTCAGCGCTGAACAATGTCAGATGCGGGGCAAACAGGAAAAACTTGATCCCTCGTTTCAGATAGAACCGGACAATTTGAGCGATGATCGAAAAGGGCGGGTTGTCGATCACCACGCAATTATCGGGATAGACCAGGCTCTCGTAATCACCACCCGGATAGAACGGGCGGACAACGGTCATTCCGTCGATATCGCAATGATCGGCTACATATTGCAAAACATAGTCGTACACCGCTGGAGGTGTATAGCAGTCGTCGGTCGTTTTCTTGGGCTTGAATTTTTCCACAAAGCCCTCGTAATCGTTGAAAAGCCCTTTTTGCGACTTTCCGCGATTCGTGAACACGTGCTCCTCTTGGCCGAATAAATTTATACTTTTCATATCATGCTGCATTTTCAAAATCCAAAATCATACGCCCCAGTGCTTCGCAGATCACGCGGGCCATTGTAACCTCAACAGCGTTGCCGATGAACTTCTTCTGCTCGGCCTGTGTGCCTACCAGCTTGTAGTTGGCGGGGAAACCCATGATGCGTTTCAGTTCGGAAATCTTCAACATTCGCATCTTCACATCGACCAGCCCGTACAGCGCCATGAACTCCTTTATCTGCACCACGATCGGGCTGTCTGTGGTATATACCTCGTAGATCAGCGTATCGCCTTCGCGGCGGATGAACGGCGCGAGATGCTGCACGTCGTTCTCCGTTGTAACGATACTGGGCGGTCTTTTGTCCATCCGTGCGATCAGCGTGAAGCACGGGCGATCTATGGGTGCCCCCGCTGATGCGAATTGCGGGTTGAGTAGATAACGACCTTTACGGGGCGGTGTTTCCGCACAATACGTAACGAGATGGTGTTTTGGCGTGGGGGTTACAGTCCCGGCCGGCAACTCGACGGACGCGGTGCATCCATTTCCGTACTGCATATTCAGGAATCGAGGACGCACCAGTTGAAACCGGTCTTTCGTCGTGACGGTCGGGGCCGGCGCCTCGACGGGCAAGTTGTAGCCGTTGCCATAATATGCCGTCAGAAAATTGCCGGACACCAGTGCGTGGTGATCTACCGTCGTGATGGCGTGCGCCGGCCCGTCGATGCTGATGGCACGGTCGGCCGGTGATCCGCTGAAATGCTTGGCAAGGAAACACGCCTTTGCCACGCCGAGCCTGCTCTGCACCGCAACCGTCGGGCATGGATCGTCGATGCCTGGCGCGACGTATTTGCCGCTTTGGCTCATGGAGTTGTATTTGACCATGAACGCCTCTTTGCCACCGGCGACGAACTTCACCAGCCCGGCGTGTATGCGCTCGAAGGTTGCATCCACCAGCGGCTTTTTGCGGCCGAATATGCTGGCGCCCTCGTCGTGCAAGTCCAGCACGTCACGAACCGGGCGCCACTTAGCGCGGGCGTCGAACAAGTTGGGGGCGGGCTTCTTGGCATGGGTGGGCGTCGGGAAAACGATGGGCAGCCGGCCGGCGGCGAAAATCCCGAAGAACCGGCGGCGGGAGGTGTAGGCCCCGAAGTCCGCCGAATCGAGGATGCGGTGGTCGAACCGATAGCCTCCGTCCGCGCAAATGCGATCCACCCACCGGCGGTAATGCTCGCCGCGATGGGCGGCATCGGGCACCCACACGGGGGCGATGGTGCGGCGCTTGTGTTTGCCGGTGCCCTCGGTCTTTATCGCCAGTGGACAGTATTCGCCATGACCGGCCGATGCCTCGACGACTTTCACCACGAGCGGCCCCCACGTCATGAACTCCTTGACGTTCTCGATTTGGATGTAGTCGGGCCGCAGTGCGTCGATGTATCGGAAAAGATGCTCGGCAAGCGTGCGGCTGTCGGCGTCGCGGCTTTGGCCGCCCTTAGCGATCGAGAAGTTGGTGCACTCCAGCGACGCCCACAACACCACGCGGGCGGCAGGGTATTGTTTCCGCATGGCTTCGACATGGGCCAGCATCCGGTCGAGGTTCAACGTGCGGATGTCTTCGACAAAGTGCAGCGCGTCGGGATGGTTGGCCGCGTGCGAAGCGATCGCGTTGGCATCGTGATTGACGCACGCGATCACCTTGGCGACCTGCTCGCCGTGCAACCGTGCCGCCTCAACGCCTGTAGATGTTCCACCGGCGCCGCAAAAGAGGTCTATGTACAGAAAGCGGATCATAGCGTAATGTTTTCAAACGTCCCCAGCTCTTTGCGACGGCCCGCCGCCGCGAGCGCATCCAGGTTGTAGGTCGTGTTGATCTGCATAGCTTTCGTTTATCGGTTTGAAGTCAGCCGAGCCACCAGCGCAGCGCACTCGTCTTTCGTGCGGGGCAACTCGATCGTGGTGGTGCGGCCAAGGTCAGCAAATAGGCGTTTCAGCATCTTGATGCGGAGCCTGCCCTGCTGGGTGGCCACGCCCTTGGTGTCGATCGCCATGTCGTAATCCGGCAGGTAGAAGTCCAGCGTGTAGGTGATCGCCCGAACGTTCTCCCCGTTGTAGGTGAACGGCTCTTGCAGGGTGTAGCGTTTTTGAAACAGAAAGCCGATTCCGTGCGATTTCAGCAGATCGTGCATGTAGCGTTCGAGTCGGCTGTCGAAGATTACCCCGTTTTCCTCTGTTTTCGTCGCGTTTAAGACCTTTCGATTGCCGATAGTTATACTATTTCGGGGGAGATCGCCGGAAATAAGCCGTCTAAATTCGCTTGCGGTCATCGTGTCGGTGTTGTCGGTCGATTTTCGTCTCATGCTTGTATTGCGGCTATGTCGATTTTACGCATCCAGTACTTCGTGCCGTCGGGCATTGCGAGGAACTGGAAATCGTCCCACGCCCCCCGGCCTCCATCCACCTCGGCGATCACCTCGTTGTACGTGTATTTGCGGCCCGTGGCGGCTTTGCGGCTCTTGATGATGATGTCGTGAGCCACGAACGAGGCAAACGTCGAGTATGCGGATTTGTTCTTATACGCCCCTTTGTTGTCCATTGCCGCGATGATGCGGTTTATATCCTCGACACTGAACTTGGCCAGAATGTCGCGGGCCTGCTCCTCGGTGATCGGCTCGGCCATCGCTGCGATTTCGGGATAGGCCGTATCGAGCCAGTCGAGGAACTCGGCGGCTTGGTTTCCCCCCAAACCCCCTTTCCATTCAGTAACTACTGTGTGTGTTATTATATCACCATCAGAATCAGAATCAGAATCAGAATCATGGTTTTTTTTGACCCATTTGCTTTTTTGGATTTCGTTCGGTTTCCCGTTAAACCGTTCGGTTTTTTCGCTTTCCGTTCGGTTTCCGTTGTTTCCGATTGGTTTTGCTGTTTCCGATTGGTTTTCCATTTCGGCGTCCGCTTTTTTCGGCCTGCCGCCTCGCTTTCCATTCTCTCGGTTTTGCTGACACTTGGCGTCGTACTTCTCCGAATAGGCATCTATTGAGGCTCTGATGAACTCAAAGCACATGGACGTCATACCATCCAATTCGGGTGTATCTTCGCCGGATGTGTACGCGAATAGTGCCGTCAACAAATCACCACGCTGCTCTCGGGATAGTAATTGTACTTGCTGGTAAAAATCGCAGCGCAAGATAAATGTACCCTTACCTGCATTCTCTTTGTTTTTCATACTCCAACCTTATATTGACCGACCTATTCGATCGGCGCGTCTAACTCTTTACAAAGGGCATCCGCAACGCTGACAGCCCATTTCGCCGCATTCTGTGGGATGTGTCCGATCCCGTTCTCGTTCGAGGCCATTATGCCCTGTATGGCCACGGCTGCGAACAACTCCCTACGGGATAGTCTGCGGGCGGTCTTTTCGGCACCTCGGCGCCAGCACGGTGATGATTTGCGTCGCATGGTTCTATACCGTTTTTGGCATCCAGTTCCCGCAGTACTCGGAGCAGTAGCGAACGTCGAAATAGTTTTCGGGGACATCGTGGTGATCGCATTCACCATACCCGTTGGCGTCTTCATACTTGAAGCAATTGCACGATCCGCACACCTTGGTTCCGTTCTCCGTCACCCTGTTGTATTCCGTATCGATGTCGGCGGAGTACCCGGGGCATGTGTCAGGCTTATTCATAATTATATCGTGTTTTTATGGTTAAAATGGAAAATCTCGTTCCTCCTCCGTCCGGCGCTCCCTGCACGTGCTTTCGAGCCTGGCGGACAAATAGAGCGGGTCATATAGACATCCGATCCGCTTGGCGACCCACAGCGGCACCCGCCCGTCGCCGATGTACGCCGCCGTGATCGCGTCGCACAGCTCGCATTCGTCGTGCTTGATGCACCGATCGCAATTCTCGGCGTCCCAGGCCGCCAACTCGCTGCGGCTGCCGAACGTCCTTACGGGCGTGTCTTTTTCAAAGGGGTGGTGGTTCCATTCCATAATCGGGGATATTAGTTTGCCAAATACAGCCGTACACGGCCATCGATGTAAAACTGGATCCGCAGCCCCAGCGCCTCCAATACATCCGCATAATTCTCGCGGATATAGTGGGCAGCCAGAGGGTCTGAAACATAATCGCGATAACAGATCACGACACGGCGCAAATCTTGCACATTGTCGGTATTAACAATATCATTAAACGAGGAGGTGCAATACTTGAAAAATAGGCGATGTACCTCTTTCGCCGCATCCTTCATTTGCTCGAAAGTCAGTTCCATTTCATACGGTTTTTTGTAGGTTCTTTTTTCCGCCCATCCACTTGAACGGATCGGGCATACAGTCCAATTTTGTGCGATCATCTGCCGATGACTTTTCACGACGATGCAACCCTTGCCGATACATCAACGTCTCTATGCTGCGAACCGATCGTCCGTACTCCTCGGCGATTGCCTGCACATCCTCGCCGGACAGATAGCGGGCGATTACGTCCTGCACCTCGAATTTGTCCCATCGTCTGCTCCTCTTTCCCATTGTTGTGGCTATTCATGGTTATCGAACCAGCTTGCGCGGTTCTGCGTAGCGGCGACCAACTCAATTTGGGAGCGCTTGATCCGGCACTTGCTGTTTCGGGTTCCGTCTTTGATTATCTCGATCAGCCCCTCGGCGGCCCACCGATCGACCGTACCACGGCCATACCGTTTGTAGGCTTGTGTAATCGTCAAATAGGGCTTCAATAGCCCGCACTCGACGGCAAACCTGCTGACAACCACATCCATGACCGCCTCAAGCTGTTTTAGCTGTAATCTGTCTATTGGTTGCTGGTTCATGGCATTACGATTTTCGGGTTACTTTGATAACGCCGGTTCCCCTCAACGCGGAGACCGACAATTTGATGTTTTTACCCTTGCAGTAGCGGCTGGCGTTGGCCCGCACGCTCGATTCGGTAAACTCGGCAACGCTGAACTCGACGCTTTCGCCAAGCCTCAACGCGGCAAAGGTTTCGGCAAAGTTTACGGTTCGGACTAATTCGGCCATAATTGAAAATCTGTTTATGTTTCGCTCCCGCGCCGGTATCGCTCCGGGTAACCGCTTGACGGTTCGCGGGAAAACACTTAACTTTAGGCGTTCAACTCTAAAATTTAAGTGCTATGAAAAGTTTCATCGACAAATTTCGTGAGGAGCAAGAAAGCGCCCTTACAGTCGCACAACTCGAAGAAATAAGCCGCAATAAATGGTTGTCAATCATTGCCCTTATTGTCAGCATCGCCGCGCTCATCGTGGCCATCTTCAAATAATTTCGAGTACTCCCGGCAGCAGATTGCAGCAATCTGATCGGCATGCTTGGTTATAACCTCTTGAAACCCGATCGGCTCGACGCGTTTTTCAAGGTTGGTAATGCGGCTGTGTATGATCGTGATACGCTCGTTCAGCATGTCGATTTCCGTCTCAATGGCAACGCGCTTTACTAAATGGTCGGCCTCTTCTCTGGTCATTTTGTCCAAGCGGGTGGTGTAGAAAATCGTGGCGATGCTCGCGCCGACGATCGCAGTAGCAATGGCGATAATAATCACTGGTGTCATGGCTATTCGTTTTTTAGGAGTTCGGGGTTGTCGTGGATGTTGCCAATGACTTCTTTTCCAAACTTATAAATCCAATCCTGATCCAATCTTAAATAACATAATTCCTTTCTATCGACCAAGGCCCCCATAAAAGCTGCGTTGCCGGTATGGTAAAAGATTCTATGAGGGCGAGTTTTATCCTCGGACAATGGAGAGCGTATCACATCCCCCTCGTATATGGCAATGCCCTTTCTGTCTTTCAGCCCCGTGTACTCGCCAACGGTATCTTCATTGACTGGTGCGATGTGATGATATTGGCCTACATTAAAGCCATCATCTGTGTAACTTTTACTATGTACTCCGATACAAACAGCCCCATCATCGTACTGTAACAGGTCGCCATATTCCCATTCCCCGTTGTCGAGGCGCTTGCCCCGGTATTTAATCTCTCTCATAATCTCGCTATTTTGATTATATTTGTAATTACTATTGTAATGACAATGCAAATATAAAGCAAAAACTTGAAAAATGAAACAAAAACTTGATTATTTTGATGTAAATAATCGTATAATACAGATAATGAGAGAGAAAGGATATAATAAAAATTCTCTTGCAAAGGTTATGGGTATGGCTCAACCGACAATAAAACAGATTGAAAACAACGAAAACCTACCGTCACTCAAGTTTTTATTTGAATTTAAGGAGGCATTTCCTGATATAAATTTCAATTGGCTTTTAACCGGCAGGGGGAATAAAGTCGATTTAATAGGAGAATATGATATAAAGCATGAGGGAGTAGTAGAATATGATTTAGATGCTGATGGATATTCTATGCGATACCATGATGGCGTTGATCCACGAGGACCATCAGCAAAGAATGAGAAAGACGATAAAAACGAAGCCCGAATTGATAAAATGCTGGGGATAATCGAATCCCAGCAACGACAGTTGGAAACACAGGCCCGAACGATTGAATTATTAGCCCAAAAAGGGGCTGCGGGGGATGTGCTGGGTGTTGCTGGCAAGGCGGTACGAGGATAAAACAACCCGAACGATTTATACTGACACCCGATTATCCGATCAAAGACGCAGCCCAGCCTTACAATCTCGATACAACCGCTACGATAAAACGGATTACAAAGCTGGATATATTATTGTTTCACGCATTTGCAGAGTAATAACAATGGACAATCTAAAAAACCTTATTTTGTCGAGGTGTGATAATTATGTAGCAGAGGAAATAAAAGCGACAAAAACTCAAAAAGAATTTTTAGACTATCTTTTTAGAGAAATAGATTATTATATTGAGAATAATATAATTACACCTGACGAACTAATAAGCCATATTTCTCCTGTCGAACTTTTCCATTATGGTTTTTTAACTCAAGACAATAATCCCATTGATTTTACCCAGCTGGTAACTATTGATGGAGTAAAATGGTATAACTATAACGAAGAATTAGGGGTAATTTGTGATGACGACGATACGCTATTCGAAGATGATGATAAAAAATTAGAAGATGAAGATGGTGAGTTTTATGAAACATCTGTCCGAAAACTGAGAATTAAATTTGCAGGTAAAAGACTCCCTAAAACCGAAGAATTAGAAAATCTTCTTAACCATGAAGAAAGTTTAGGATATTATAACGGGACACTTTGCAAAGTGTTTGATAAAAAACTTGTATTCCCAATATACGAGGATGTTGGTTATATGTCGGAAATAAGAAAAGCGGATGAATTTTATCAGTGCATGTATTTAAGCATTGATGATAGTGCTTTTGTATCTGATTCAGATGGGAAAATGTTAATTCGTTGTGTAAAATCCCGTTCTACATCAGTAAATAAAAATAAATCATCTCAGAATCAAAATAAAGAAGATTCACTCCCCGTTGAAATAGGCGAGACAACAAATCCCCAGAATTTATCGGATGCCCAAGCCCTCCTCAATGACCTGCATTTCAAATTGGAAAAATTGGAATTGAGGGGTAAAAATGTCGTTATAGAGGCTGAAACTTTCAATACGTACCTTTTCGGGACAATAAGGAATATTTTGAAAGATATGGGTGTAAATTTTCAAACCCTTGTAAAAAAATCAACAAATTGTGTTTTGGTCGGCGATAAAAGAAGACCATCCAAATATACGCGTTTAAAAATAGAGACTTACAGGCAAGAGGGGCAAAAAATATCGTTAATGAAAATATCGGTTCTTGACACCCCAACGATCAGCACAACCATAACCGAAATACCGACTAACATCACTCAAAAGAATATAGTGCAAAATAAAAAACTCCAAAAAATCATCCGAGTACTTTGGTGTATTTTAGGATTTATATTCCTGATTATATTGTTAGCCACAACAACATAATAAAAAATCCCCGGAGTGATCCGGGGTGTCGTTTTTCCTCTATCTTTGTAACCGGACCTCAACTGAATAACAACGTAAGAATGGAATTACAACCTATCCAAAGTAAGATTTACGAGATACGGGGTCAGCGGGTAATGCTGGACTTCGATCTGGCCGAACTCTACCAGGTAGAGACAAAGCGACTGAAAGAGGCCGTAAGGCGCAATATTGAGCGTTTCGAGGGCGACGATTTTATGTTCGTACTCTCGGAAAAAGAATATGAAATTTTGAGGACGCAAATTGCGACCTCAAGTCTAACATCACAAAATGCGTCCTCAAATTGGGGTGGTCGTCGCTATATGCCCTTTGCCTTTACGGAAATGGGTGTTGCAATGCTTTCAAGTGTATTGCGTAGCGATACGGCCATCCGGGTAAATCGAGCCATTATGCGGGCTTTCGTGGCGATGCGGAACTACATCACCACGACGACGCAGATAACGGCGGAACTGTCCGAAATACGGGCAAAGCTGGCATTGTTGGAACGAGCTGACGAAGACAATGCCGAAGCGGTAAACGATCTCTCGGAGGATATGCGTAAAGAACTGGATAATATCTACCAGGCTATCGCAGCGCTGTCGATCAAGGTACCGCAGACCCGCAAGTCGCCCCAGCCGATCGGCTTCAAGCGACCGGAATCGGACGGAAACAAGTAAATATTTCGAGATTATTGCAAATTCTTAAAATACTTTCATATTTTAACAAAAAAGCCCCGGAGTGATCCGGGAGTATTAGTTTTACTTATCTTTGCCGGTGTTGTCCTTTCAACCTCAACCTGAATATCAGATATTATACAGATGACGCAGAAACAAGCCATACAATTATTTGAAGAGCGCAAGGTGCGCACCGTATGGGATGACCAAACGGAGGAGTGGTATTTTTCGATCGTGGATGTCGTCGGCGTATTGACCGACAGCGTGAATCCTACGGACTATATCAAAAAGATGAAGAAGCGCGACCCGGAGCTATCCAAAGGGTGGGGACAAATTGTCACCCCCCTTTCCGTGCAGACTGCCGGAGGTCGCCAACGGGTGAACTGCGCCACGACACAGGGTATGTTCCGGATCATCCAGTCAATCCCCTCGCCGAAAGCGGAGCCGTTCAAACAGTGGATGGCGCAGGTGGCTGCCGACCGTCTCGATCAGATGCAGGATCCGGAACTGTCGATTCAGCAAGCAATGGTCGATTACAAGCGATTGGGGTATTCGGATAATTGGATCAACCAGCGTCTGAAAGCGATCGAGGTTCGCAAAGACCTGACCGACGCGTGGAAAAAGCGAGGGGTGCAGGAGGGCCAGCAATTTGCCACATTGACCGACATAATCACGAATGCGTGGTCTGGCTTCACCACCCGTGAATACAAGGCATATAAAGGGTTGCGGAAAGAAAACTTGCGGGATAATATGACTAACACAGAACTCATCCTCAACATGCTTGCGGAGGCTTCGACAAAGGACATAACCGAAGCAACCGACCCTCGGACGCTTGCAGCACACAAAGCGGTCGCACGACAAGGCGGCACAATTGCCCGCAATGCCCGGCTGGAACTCGAAGCAAGAACCGGCCGCAAGGTGGTTTCTCCGTTGAATGCACATCAGGTATTACAAATCGAGAAGATGGACGAGGCGGAATTGCAGACCGAAGATGAAGAATAAAAAAGCCCCCGGATCACTCCGGGGGCTGCCGTTTCCAAATAGGTCGTCGTCAAACAATAACTACCGGTAACAGCAATTCGTCACAACACAATCGAATAGAACGGCGCCGCGAATTTGTGCAACGCCTCGATAATCTTACGACGTTGTGCCGGGCGTGGTTTACTTTTATCATTGGCATAGCGTCCTAACTGGGCGGCCGGAATGCCGGTCAATTCCGCCAATTTGGTATCCTTGATATACTCTCGTGCATATTTCAATGCGCTAACCGCGTCATACTCCAGTTCGATCTCATACGCTCCGTCCAAATATGCCTTGTAGGGAAAACCCATCTCTTTGGCCGTTTTGATATAGAGTGCAACGCCCTCTTTCATGTCGGCAACGGCCGCCTTGACGGTATCGCCCATTCCGGCAAACATATCCTTTTCCATCATGGCCGAAATCGTTCCGTCCGATGCCCATTCGATGATAACCTTTACCTTTTCCATAAGTCGTGTGTATTTATTTCGTTTCCGGTTGCCCGGGGAGGGGGCTTATTTCAGCCCCATCTCCCGGATAAACCGCCGTGCTATTCCTGAACCCATTTCTTTCGAACCGTGAAAAGGAACCGAAACCGTTTTGCCATCCTTTTCATAAATTACGTGGCTCCCTGCTTGTCGGATAGATCGCCATCCGTTTTTTAGGATTAGGCGGTGCAACTCACTTGATTTCATATTACCCTTTGTTATTGTTTGACAGTACAAAGATAATGCAAAATATATTATTATCCAAATAAATAGTATATTATTTTATACTTTTATAGATAATAATTAGTATTTACTTTTTACGTAGTCCAAAACAATGCGGTTATTCGTGTCGTTGCGCGTGAACCGGCGGTGAATGTACCCCCGCGTGGTCTTAAGGCTTTTGCCGCTTTCGAAGCCGGAAGCCACCCCAACGTGATTAAGCGCCAGCGCAATGTCAGTTTCCGAAATCCCGCACTCCTCGGAGGCAAGAGTAGCCCATGTGTGGCGCATATAATAAGTACTTAAAGGCACATCGATTCCCAAGTGCGCGGCAAGTTGTTTGCAGCCCGCGTTTACGTTGTGGTTAAAGTCCCGGAAATTAGCGTACATTTTATAAAATGAGAACAACCGCCGTTTGTCGGGATCTCGGTACTTTTCAATCAGTGACAGCGCCTCCGGTTCGATCTTCACGGACATCAACGCTTCGTCTTTACGACGGTTAGCCGTCTTTTGCCGGTGGTAGATGATCCGATCGTCTTCGAGTTCGACATCGGCACCGAACAAGTCGGCGGTGTTCATGGCCAACAAGTAGAACGAGAGCGCCAGCACGTCCCGTGCCAGCTGCATACGCTTACCCGGGACAGTCTCGGCGTTTAGTATCTTTACGAGATCCTCGATGCACAAATCCCGCTTTTCGGGTTCTTCTTTGACCTCGACCTGTAATTTCTTACTCCCGAACGGTCGGTGGGTGATTAGAACCGTTTCGGCATCCTCGTCGTTGTAGTGGTCGCATGCCGCATTGAATAGGGTGTGGATGTCGGCCAAATAATCCTTTACCGTTTGCGCCTTGCACCCGGGGCGCCGCACCGTAACCTCTTTTCCGTGCTGGTTTGTCCGCGTCTGTTCGTGCGGTTTCTGCATATACTCAACGAATCCCTGCAAATTCTTTACGTTGATCTCCTTGACGAATACGATAGAACGCCCGAAATAGTCGGTTAGGTTGCGAATAACGGCCTCGAATCGTCCAGCGGTACCATCCCGTCCCTCGGCCTTCAACGCCTGAATATGGTTATCGCAAAATGCAATGAAGTCAATGCCCACGCCGCCCTCCGTTGCCTTTTGTGATTCGATATACTTTACCAGGTCGGCCGCAGAAAATCGGCTCAAGTCCGTGCCCAGTCCTTTGGCCAGCATATCCTCGTATTTCGATATGTCATTTAACAATCCTTTCAAAATTGTTGTATCTTTGATCCCGGAAAAATCAGGCTTTACCTGCTTCCGACTGACATATACGCCGGTAGATATTTTTCTTACTTCCCTTTTATGGGTAAGGCGGATGGATACCGGAAATTTACCGTCCCGCCGCTCGTTCTTCTCTCTGATCTCGATAGAAAATGTAGGCATACACTTTGAATTTTGGACAAACAATGGACAAACAAAGCTACATATTTTTACCGAAATGTGTGTAAAAGTGTGTAAAATAAGACGGGCGTAGAAGGTTGATTTTATGGTAAATGCGCTGTATGGTAGATTTTTAGGGGATTTTACCTTGAAATTATAGACTTGCATGGCATGCAAGAGGTCACGAGTTCGAGCCTCGTATTCTCCACCAAACAAGAAACAGCCGCATGATTTCATGCGGCTGTTTCTTGTTTGATAGTATGTCTTTTATGGGCGGAGTTCGGACGCTTCCGTCGGAAGTTTTCCCGGCTGATCCCGAGGGTCAGTTTTTCAGGTATTCTACTGCCGCCAGACCGTCGTTGAGGGGATAGAGGCCGATGCTCAGCGATTTGTCTTCGCTTTCATATACGTACATTCTTTGTCCCGGACGGTATTCGAGGTAGATGTACAGCTGCGAGAGGTAGGTGTGCAGGTCGTCGATGTACAGGTCTGAAAGTATCGATCCGCAGGAATATACTTTGTCGTCTTCGAATATATATATGTACTCTTTAACGATGCCCTTGCCTTCGAAATACAGCGAGGTTTCCGATGCTCCGCTGTAGGCGTAGGGCACCGAAGCTTTCACTTCCTCCCGTGTCTTGCCGTACATGAATACGGGAGCTTCGTATTCCCTCAAAGTGGGAGGTATGTTGTCCTTGTTCTCATCGTCGTTGCATCCCGCGAATCCCAGCATTACGGCCGCGAAAGCGAATAGTAAGAATTTTTTCATAGCGAAAAGATAAACGGTTTGGAATAAAGGTTTTATCGATTGTAAATGAGATAAATTATTCTTTATGGGTGCGCCGCCGGATCCCTGAATATGGTGTCGAGGATATCCGGTGATCTCTATTTTTGTCGGAAATAGATCTGGATCGGTACTCCCGAGAAATCCCATTCCTCCCGAATCTTATTCTCCAGGAAGCGGCGGTAGGGATCCTTGATATATTGGGGCAGATTGACGAAGCAGGCGAACTGGGGCGTGGGTGTCGGCAGCTGCATCACGTATTTGATTTTGATGTATTTGCCTTTGGTCGCCGGGGGCGGGTAGTTCTCGATGATCGGCAGCAGGTAGTCGTTCAGCGCCGAGGTGGCCACGCGCCGCTTGCGGTTTTCGTAAACCCGGATGGCGGTCTGGAGCACTTCGAGGATGCGCTGTTTGTTGAGTACCGAGGTGAAGATGATCGGAATGTCGTTGAAGGGCGCCAGTTTTTTTGCCAGGGCCTCCTTCCACTCCTTCATCGTGTTGTTGCCTTTCTCCACCAGATCCCATTTATTGACCACGATCACGCAGCCTTTGCGGTTGCGGACGATCAGGTTATGGATGTTCAGGTCCTGGGATTCGAGGCCTTGCTGCGCATCGAGCATCAGGATGCAGACGTCGGACTCCTCGATGGCGCGGATCGAACGCATCACGGAGTAGAATTCGAGGTCTTCGGTCACCTTGCCTTTTTTGCGCATGCCGGCCGTATCGACCAGGTAGAAATCGAGTCCGTACTTGTTGTAGCGCGAGTGAATGGCGTCGCGCGTGGTGCCGGCGATCGGCGTGACGATGTTGCGCTCTTCGCCCAGCAGGGCGTTGGTGAGCGACGACTTGCCCACGTTCGGACGGCCTACGATGGTGATGCGGGGCAGCTCTTCTTCCTCGTTCTTGGTTTCCGGGGGCAGGTCGCGCACGATTTCGTCCATCAGGTCGCCCGTGCCGCTGCCGCTCATCGAGCTGATGCAGTAGGGTTCTCCCAGTCCCAGCGAATAAAATTCGTGCGAGGAGTAGATCAGGTCGTAGTTATCGACCTTGTTGCAGACCAGCAGCACTTTTTTCGAAGTGCGCCTCAAGATGTCGGCCATCATCTGATCGAGATCCGTGATGCCCGTATTGACTTCGACCAGGAACAGGATGACGTCCGCCTCTTCGATGGCGAGCATCACCTGACGGCGGATGTCGTCTTCGAAAATGTCGTCCGAATTGACCGAATAGCCGCCGGTGTCGATCACCGAAAATTCACGTCCGTTCCAGTCGGTTTTACCGTAATGGCGGTCGCGTGTCGTGCCTGCCGTCGCATCGACGATGGCTTTGCGCTGCCCGACCAGGCGGTTGAACAGTGTGCTTTTGCCCACGTTCGGGCGTCCTACGATCGCTACAAGACTCATAATGTTATTTTACGTTTATGTTTATGCGAAACGAATTATGCGGTGCGGGCCGAGAGCGAGGCCGAATTTATTCGGACATCGATGGATGCGGCCGGTCTAAAACAAGGTCAAAGATAGTGCAAGTTACGGGTAAAACCAAACCCGGTGTCGATTTTACCCGATTGTCGGTGCATAAGGGGTGGGGGCCGGATGTGCACATCTTATCCTTTTCCGATCGGGAGATGCGGCTTCCGAAGGTTTTCCGAACAGCCGCGATGCCTTTTCAACGGGGGTGCAGCGTCTCTTCGTCTGCGGACAGGCCATGTTCCGACATCCGGCGGATGTCTCCGTTACAGCGGTAAAAGGGAGCGGTTCGTACAGGAGGTATGCGGCACGTATTATGGGTTATAAATAGCGGCTTTCCGGATCACCGGCCTGTACGGGATAGATCAGCACGAAACTGTTTCGCCCGAGGTATTGATCCAGGTAAGCCGGGATCTTGTTCATCGCCGGTTGGTAGGAGATGCGTTCGCGGCGGCTCATTACCAGCCACAGACAGTCGTCCGTGCGCAATTCGCGCAGCAGGGCCGGCAGTTTTTCCCAGTCTTTGAAAAGTACCGTTTCTACGGTTGCGGTCTGCTTGCGCCGCAGCGGTTCGATGTACTTGAGCGTTGTTTCCGGGGCATAGACGACGATTTTGGTCCCGGTATTGCGGGCCAGATTTCCGATTTTATGCAGCCACATGAGAAATCCGGCCTCTTTTTCGGCTTGGGAGGGAATGATTACGATATGTCGCTTTATGGTCGCCAGCGGTTGTACCGGTTTGTAAATGTAGGTCGTGACGTTGCTTTCGCCCAGCAGGTCGCCCGTGATCTTGCCGAGGAAGATCGCGGGGGATTTGTCCCGATGGAGTCCCATTACGATGTCCGTGATACTCTGTTCTTTGGCGACGCTTGCGATTGCGTTCGAGATATTGACGTCGTAGCGCAGCAACTCGTGGAGGTAGATGTCCGATGCGGGAGGGGGCGGGCCCCCCCGGACCTTCGCC
>OGQC01000449.1_pt1 | contig 23292 bp, 14 predicted proteins | sample 1553081 | NCBI WGS metagenome assembly OGQC01 (sample SAMEA2580267, study PRJEB22360) | human gut metagenome | biome: human gut; feature: human-associated habitat; material: faeces | place: Denmark | collected 2008/2010
TGGGAGCTAAGGCTAGGATGGCAGCGTTCCGGCAAAATGTAGAGAGTGCAGAGGATCGGCCTATTTCTGAGTCGGAGGTAATGTCTGCTGATAGATCGGCGAATGAGAAAGATACCGTTGAACCGGAGGTTGAAAGGAATAATGATGAGATAGTTGTTCTCAAGAATGATGTACTTGTCGCGGATGCTACTCCTGTTACTAAAAAGAAGCCAGAGAAGACCGCGTCTCGGAAATGGGGGTTCGGTATGGGAGGTGGAGGTCTTTCCATGGGCGCTGATAATCTGGTCCCTCAGTATGTGACGAATAGCAGTGTGCTTAAGAGCGAGAATCTGATGAGCTTAAATTCGTTCGATGCGGAGAAGAAAGATCCTGCTAAGACGGATATTCATCATAAGACGCCTATTGGGGTGGGTATCTCAATTAGTCGTTATTTGAATAATCGTTTTTCTTTGCAGACTGGATTAATTTATTCTTACTTAAGATCGGAGTGGAGTACGAATAATACGTACCATATAGAGAATGATCAGCGATTGCATTTTATAGGAATTCCATTATCATTGACTTATAAGATCGCGGAATGGAATCGTTTTATGTTTTACGCCTCAGCCGGAGGTATGGCGGAAATGAATGTCGCTGGCAAACGTAGAATGAAATTATTCTCGGATGAGGTAGAGATCGCAAAGCAAAGTGAACATATTCGAATGAAAGAATGGCTATGGTCTGTAAATGCCCGTGCCGGCGTAAGTTATCCGATTATCCGTTTCGTAAGCGCTTTCGCAGAGGTGGGAGCCAGCTATTATTTTGATAATGGTAGCGAGATCGAAACCATCCATTCGGAGAAGCCGTTTAACATGAGCCTTCAGTTCGGATTTCGTTTTGGTTTTTAATACTCGATAGATTAACAGTGTAAATACAAATACTTAAAAATAGAAAAATTGAATTATGAAAGCATTTAAATTAATTGGAGCAGCGGCGGCTGCGTCATTATTGTTGTTGACCTCTTGTCTTGGAGAATCGAATAATACGGTGACTCGTGCCGGCTTTGGTGTCGCAGGTCTTTCTGAAAAGACATATAAAACGGTACTGAATACAAATATGGGAGCATTATACTCTCCGTCTTTATCGGCACAAGTAGTTGACGGAGCTTGTTACTTGATCAACTATGAATTAGACCTAAATTCTCCGGAGAATGCGAATGCGGCGACAAATGGTTATTTAACAGCGACAATCTCTGTGGCAGGTGAGATAACAAAAGGACAGCCAGTCTTTTATAATGTGCCAGATTCGGCCAGCTTACTTCAGAATGAGATACCTGTAAAAAACCTATTTAGCAATGGCGACTATGGGGTGTATGTAGACGGTTATTTATTCTTCTTTATAACAATGGATATGTTTAAGGATCAGAAAAATTCTTATACTTTATATTGGGATCGTTCAAAGGAGCCTACTATGGTGGATAATGTCCCGACATATGACTTGTTCTTGCGTGTCGCTAAAGTAGCGGACGGAACAGGTTCTGCTGCATCATCCATAGGAGAAGTCCGTGCGTTTAATGTTAAGTCTGTATTGGAGTCTGTGAATAGCGCTGAGGCTAATAAAGATTCAAAGTCTTTTAATCTTAAGGTCAATTATCTAAATACGATTAATGAAAAAGATAGTACGGATTTGAAATGGGCTTCTTATACCGTTCTATTCCAAGTCGTGAAAAACTCATAAAGAAATTAGTATAGAAGTTGAGGGCGTACCGATAAGAAGATTATCGATACGCCCTATTTTTTTGCCGTTTTTTTTATGTATATGGGTAAAGATCGTATCTTTGCGTACTTTAAGAGGAGTATTGTGAAATGAGATACAAGAATTTAATAGGTTTTGTCTGGGTGGCGGTTATCATGGGTCTGTTTACCTCTTGCCTAAAAGACATAAATAACGTCTATAATCCGGGAACGACCGCCGCTGTGGTTCGTCAACATGGAGATAGCGCGTTGATGATGGCTAATACCCGGTTCGGTTGGATCTATTCGACGAAGCTGAGCTCATACTCAGAGGGTAAATGCTTGTTGGTGAGTTTTGATTATGATCCTAGCTTACCGGAAAATACGAATGCGGAACAAAAAGGGTATTATACGGTGACGATACAAGGGGAAACCGCCGTTAACCAGCAAAACGCTGAGAGTCCTCTTACGGATACGCATAAACTATTGACAAATGAGCAACCGATACTTGCGGTTAATCCGAACGACTCTGTTCTGTACGTCAAATTGGAAGATTATTTGTTTTTGCCTTCCGCCTGTTGGACAACAAAAGACCGGGCTTTAAATTGGCAACTGACTTATGATCCGACTCAACAACCAGTTGTTGAAAATCGGAAATCAATTTATTCCTTATATTTACGGGCTGCCGCTACGACCGGAAAGCCGGAGGACAAGGCAGAAGAGGCTATCGCGGTTATCAATGCCTTTAATCTGGGGAACTTTATCAAAGATATGCGAGAACAAGGTGGACGTGATGCGGATATGTATGTTCGGATTCATTATATCGATCAAATTAATCCGAAAGATAGTACCCAGTTTACATGGGGAGTAACAGATCCTTTACTTATAAACTAAAAAAGATGAGAAAGCGAATTTTATACGGCTTATTTTTATCCTTGTTTTTCTTAATGACCTCTTGTATGGGGGATGGAAGTAACTCCATCAATTATCATCGGGTAGGAGTGATACGTGAGAATCCTATGCGATGTATCTATACGGCAGATGATCAAGGGAATATCTTTATCGTCTCTTCCTCTGAGTTTGAGAACCGGACGGATTTGAAAGAGGGTGACTGTTGCGTGGTTGATTTCAAGACGAATTTTAGCGAGGAATTGGGCAATGGTGTTTACAACGCTGAGATTTATAAGTATGATTCGGTCGCTGTATGGCCTTTGCATGAGACATTAACTGATACTACGGTCGTATTGGACAAGGAGCGTCTGGTTACGCTGGACTTTAAGAAAAGTATTTATTTGGAAGGACGTTTCTTCTTGCAAACCCAACATATAAATCATCAGGTAGACCAAAAGGATATTTTCAATTTATCCTATAACCCTGATCAGGAGGTGGAAAAAGATGATGACGGACAACGGATCTATAACCTATATCTCCGGGTAACCCAAGAGGGGGGTACCGGCGATTCCACTAAATGGATCAATACGACCGCTTTTACGATCGATAAGTTTTTGGACCAAGCCAAAGCGATAGAGAGCAGGGAGGGGCAAAATGAGATAAACTTTAAAATAAATTATGCCGAACGCTATAATGCGGATACAACCGCATGTGTTTGGGGGGCTACCGACGTATTTACGTTGCGTTTTACGAATTAAATATATACTTTTGCTATTTAAAAGTAAACAGAGATGTATAAGGAGATATTTAGGTGGGTAATCGCTATCATCTCACAGCCAGCGAAGGCGTGGGTCTTGTTAGCGAAAAAAGGAGAGAAGCAGGAGGAGTTCTTATCCCGATTCGTGTATCCTTTGATCGGCTTCGTTACTGTTGCGGCTTTTCTGGGCGTATTGTTTACGCGGAAGGAGTTTGATTTAGAGCTGGCCTTGAAGTCGTCTATCCGGACATTGGTGTCCTCGTTCGGTGGTTTTTACCTCGGGGCTTATCTGATGAACGAGATATGGCAAGGTATATTTAAACGGGAGAAGGATTTGAAACTGTGGTTGCGCTTCGTCGGGTATTCCTCGTCGTTGATGTTCGCTTTGAATATCGTATTGATGTTGCTTCCCGAGTTTTTCTTCTTGCGGATATTTATCCTTTATACATTCTATATTGTTTGGGAAGGCGCTGGTCCGTATATGGGAGTCGAGGAGAAGATCCGCTTGAAGTTCGTAGGATTTACAACCGCCATTATATTACTGACTCCGGCAGTTATCGAGATTTTGTTATCGATGCTGATGCCCGGTTTGAGTTTTTGACAGAATAACACAAGATGAAGGAGAAGATTAGTAATAACATACAGATAAAGAATAAGCGGGCGACGTTCGACTACGAGTTGCTCGACACTTTTACGGCCGGGATCGTACTGACCGGAACGGAGATTAAATCGATCCGTTTAGGGAAGGCGAGTTTGGTAGATACGTTTTGTATCGTGGAAAAAGGGGAACTGTGGGTGAAGAATATGTACATCGCCGAATATTTTTACGGTACGTACAATAATCACAACGCACGGCGGGACCGGAAATTACTTCTTACCAAAAAGGAATTACGAAAGATCGAGGGTGCGGTTCGTGCTAGTGGTTTTACGATCGTTCCCACTCGTTTGTTTATCAATGAGAAAGGATTGGCGAAAGTAGTCGTCGCGATCGCACGAGGTAAAAAGGAATATGATAAGCGAGACTCCATCCGGGAACGTGACGACCGACGGGAGATGGATCGGGCTTTCAAACGATAAGTCGAGATGGAAACAGGGCAAGGCGTGATCGGTAGGGTTTGGGGATGTATCCTGAAAGCTCTGCCTAAAGCAGGCAAGACGTGTTTATGGCTGCTAAAGATTATTTTGCCTATTTCTTTATTGGTCCGTATATTGCAATATTCCGGAATATTAGGTCAGATCTCGGATTGGTTAGTGCCCGTGTTCTCGTTGGTGGGTCTGCCGGGGGAGACAGCCATTGTTTTTATAACCAGTATATTCTCCCCATTATATGCTCCGATCGCTTTGATCACCTCGATGTCTTTAGGAGTCCGTGAAGCTACGATATTGGCATTGATGTGCCTTACTTCCCATAATCTAATGGTAGAATCCTCCGTACAGGCAAAGACCGGGTCTTCTTTCTGGGAGATGACGCTGCTCCGTTTGATCATGAGTTTCGTGATCGCCTTTTCTTTGAATTGGGTAATGCCCCATGAAGGATGGGGACAGGTCGGGATCGCTCAAAGCGCGGCTGTATGCGATAATTGGTTGGAAGTATTCGTACTTTGGTTTACCAGCTCGATGAAGGTGGTGATTTCTATTTTGATAATTGTTACGGCTTTAATGATCCTTCATTATATATTGGAAGAGTTTAATCTAATGAAAGGATTGTCCTCGGTCTTTTCTCCGCTGATGCGATTATTTGGCTTGCCTCAAGATGCCGCTTTTTTGTGGTTGGTAGGTAATGTGGTCGGACTGGCTTATGGCGGGGCTATTATGGTAGAGCAAATGGAGCAGAGGAAGTTGTCTTACGGTGACGGCAACTTGCTGAACCATCATTTGGCCGTGTGCCATTCCCTGTTGGAAGATACGATCATCTTTGCCGCGATAGGGGTACCCGTTCTTTGGGTGGTGCCTACCCGTCTGTTTTTCGCCATCGCTGTGGTATGGATCCTCCGGGGATATAGTTATATGTACGCAAGAAAGGTAAAACATATTTATGAATAAGGAACGATTTCTGCGACTCTTGAATGAGCGCATTTTGATCTTGGATGGTGGTATGGGTACCATGATCCAAAGTTTCAAACTAAACGAACAAGATTACCGAGGCGAACGTTTCGCCGATTTTCCGGGACAGTTGAAGGGGAACAATGATTTATTGTGTATCACCCGCCCGGATGTAATCCAGTCTATTCATCGTCAGTATTTGGATGCGGGAGCGGATATCTTCGCTACGAATACGTTTAACGCGAACGCTATTTCCATGGCAGATTATGCGATGGAGGCCTATGTACGTGAGATAAATCTGGCCGCCGGACGATTGTCGAGGGAAGTGGCGGATACCTATATGGCAGAGCATCCGGATCGTACGATCTTCGTGGCCGGATCGATCGGTCCTACTAATAAGACAGCTTCTATGAGTCCAGATGTAAGTGATCCCGCTTATCGTGCCGTAACTTATAAAGATTTGTATAATGCCTACAAGGAGCAAGTCGAGGGACTTGTTGACGGCGGGGTGGATATCATCCTTTTCGAGACTACTTTCGATACGTTGAACGTAAAAGCGGGATTGGAAGCGGCTGAGGTCGTGTTGAAAGAGAAAGAAAAAGACCTGTCGATTATGTTGTCTTTGACTTTGTCCGCACAAGGTGGACGAACATTTTCCGGACAGACTTTATTGGCCTTCTTAGCTTCCATACAGCATACACATATTGTTTCGGTTGGCTTAAACTGCTCTTTCGGAGCGGCGGATATGAAGCCCTATTTACAAGAGTTGGCGAAGTATGCCCCCTATTATATCAGCGCTTATCCGAACGCCGGATTGCCGAATAGTTTTGGTACCTATGACGAGACGCCGGATAAAATGGCCCAACATGTGAAGCCTTTTGTGGAAGAGGGATTGGTGAACATTATCGGAGGCTGTTGCGGAACGACTCCAGCGCATATCTCCCGGTATCCGGAGTTGGTGAAAGGAGCTAAACCGCATATCCCGGCTCCGAAACCGGATTGCCTGTGGCTGTCGGGCTTGGAACTGCTGGAGGTGAAACCGGAGAATAATTTCGTGAACGTGGGAGAGCGTTGTAATGTGGCCGGTTCTCGGAAATTCTTACGCTTGATAAAAGAAGGCAGTTATGAGGAAGCGTTGACGATCGCTCGTAAGCAAGTGGAGGATGGCGCCCAAGTGATCGATATCAATATGGACGATGGTATGTTGGATGCCGTGAAAGAAATGAAGACATTCTTAAACTTGATCGCCTCCGAACCGGATATTGCCCGTGTACCCGTCATGATCGATTCTTCTAAATGGGAAGTGATCGAGGAAGGCTTGATGTGCGTGCAAGGAAAGAGCATCGTGAATTCCATCTCCTTGAAAGAAGGAGAGGAGGTCTTCCTTAAACATGCCGCCCGTATTAAGCAACTGGGTGCGGCTGCGGTCGTGATGGCTTTCGACGAGAAGGGGCAGGCGGATACCTATGAAAGAAAGATTGAGATTTGTGAACGGGCCTATCGCCTATTGATCGAGAAGATCGATTTCAATCCCCAAGATATTATTTTTGACCCGAACGTATTGGCGATCGCTACCGGTATGGAGGAACATAATGGCTATGGTCTGGCGTTTATCCGTGCCGTTGAATGGATCAAGAAGAACTTGCCGGGTGCGAAGGTGAGTGGTGGTGTAAGTAATTTATCTTTCTCTTTCCGGGGGAACAATCATGTACGCGAGGCTATGCATTCCGTATTTCTATATCATGCGATCGGGAAGGGGATGGATATGGGTATCGTGAATCCGTCTACCTCCGTACTTTATGAGGATATAGAGCCGGAGTTCCGTACCTTGTTGGAAGACGTGATCTTGGCACGCCGTCCGGAAGCTGCCGAGGAATTAATTACTTATGCTCAAAATTTACATGTTCAAGCTTCCGGAGAAACTCCGGAGAAGCATGAGGCTTGGCGTGAGCTTTCATTGAAGGAGCGTTTGGAACATGCCTTAATCAAAGGGATCGGAGACTATTTGGAGGACGATTTACAAGAAGCCTTGCGGATTTATCCGCATGCCGTGGATATAATTGACGGTCCGTTAATGAGCGGAATGAATAAGGTCGGCGAGTTATTCGGTGCCGGAAAGATGTTTCTCCCTCAAGTCGTGAAGACCGCACGTACGATGAAAAAGGCCGTGGCTATTTTACAACCGGCCATTGAATCTGAAAAGAAAGCTTCCGGCTCCGCGAAGGCCGGTAAAGTGATTTTCGCTACGGTAAAAGGGGATGTACATGATATAGGTAAGAATATCGTCTCTATCGTATTGTCTTGTAATAACTACGAGGTGATTGATTTAGGGGTAATGGTTCCCGCAGATGTGATCATAAAGAAAGCGATCGAGGAGAAACCGGATCTGGTTTGCTTATCCGGCTTGATAACCCCTTCTTTAGAAGAGATGGCGCATGTCGCAGACGAGATGCAGAAAGCGGGACTTACGATTCCTATGATGGTGGGTGGCGCTACGACCTCCAAATTGCATACGGCGGTGAAGATCGCTCCGCATTATGATTATCCGGTGATTCATGTGCTGGATGCCTCACAGAATCCGTTGATCGCCGCCAAACTATTGAATCCAGATACCCGTGACGCTTATATCAGGGAGTTGGAACAAGAACAAGAAGCCTTGCGTGCCTCTTTAGGGCAGAAGAAAGAGACCTTGGCTTCTCTTTCAGAGGCTCGTAAGCATCCGATAGAAATAGATTGGACCGGGTATACACCGGTTGTTCCGGCCCGGATGGGGGTACATGTTATCCCTTATATCCCCTTGGAAGAAGTGATTCCTTATATCCACTGGACCTTCTTTTTTAGCGCATGGAAATTGAATGGCCGTTTCTCGGAAATCTCCCAGATACATGGTTGCGATTCTTGTCGTGCCTCTTGGTTGGCCGGATTCCCGGAAAAAGATCGTGCGAAGGCTACCGAGGCGATGCAATTATACAAGGATGCTGTTAGGTTATTGGATCGGCTGGTCAATATGAAGGTTGAATATTGTAAAGCGATTTACGGATTTTTCTCAGCGAATAGTGAAGGGGATACGATCCGAATGGGTGATATAGCGCTGCCTTTATTACGTCAGCAAGTAAAAAAAGAGGAAAATATTTATAAATGTCTTTCCGATTATGTAATACCGGTTTCCGAGGAGCGAACTGATTATGTAGGGGCGTTTGTCGTTACCGCTGGAGCTGGCGCTGATTGTTTGAAGGATAAATTTGAGGAAGAAGGCGATACCTATAATTCAATGTTGCTGCAAACCTTGACCGATCGCCTAGCGGAAGCTACAGCCGAATATCTTCATGAGAAAGTACGTAAAGAATATTGGGGATATGCTAAAGACGAATCCTTGTCTATCCCGGATCTTTACAAGGTGAAATACCAAGGAATCCGTCCGGCTATCGGTTACCCTTCTCTACCGGATCAATTATTGAATTTCACATTGGATGGATTGCTCGATATGTCGCGAATTGGTGTTTCGTTAACCGAGAATGGTGCCATGTATCCTACGGCTTCGGTCAGTGGAATTTATATTGCTCATCCCTCTTCTCAATATTTCATGATCGGTTCTATCGATGAGGAGCAATTGAAAGATTATGCGAGCCGCCGGAATTTAACGGAGGAGCAAGCCCGAAAGTTGTTGAGTAAGAATATTGGATAATTTAGTAGCGTCACTGCAACCCGGGTTGCAGTGATGCTGCAATGCTTGTGCAGTAATACTGCAACACCTATTGCAGTAACACTGCACAGGCATTGCAGTAAAAAACAATCAATACGATCTATCTGCCATAGTAATGCTTGGCGGAAGGAACCATGATAACGTTCAATTCCGGATCAGCCATGTCTGGATCGATCGGGAACATCGGTCTCACAATATTCTTATAGGGAAGTTTCTTGAAGTCCTGATCCACGCCTCCCCTTGTAAAAGCCATCACCCAATCCGCTTGTATATTGTACCATTGGGTTACAAGGTAACCTTGTTTAACCATTACGATATCCATTTCCTTCGGATCGATACCTGAACCCTCTAGGTTTGGAGTGGGAGACGATGTGCCTACTACCACATAAACGCTTCCGGTCTTTACGATAGCGATATCCCTTTTCCGTCTCCATGATTCTGCGTTCTTGTCTTCTTCCGGGCTGACATAAACCACGGTACCCGACAATTTCACGGGACCTTCGTAGGAATTATCGACCATGGCACCTACCATGCCTTCTACGTGTCCGCCTACGCCGACCTTACGTGCCTGCTTAACCACTTCTTCTCCCGGGATGGAGCAATAAAGAACGCTCTTTCCCTTATCGGTCTGGAATTCCGGGCGTTTCAAGAGCCTCGCCAAAGTCCAAGTGACCTCACCTGAACCACCTCCACCGGGATTATCTCCCATATCACTGATAAAGAAAGGCTTCTTTTTACTTGCTACTGCCAGATCGATACATTTCTCGAGCGAATATCCCGGAGCTTCCAGCGAGAACTGCTTACGGACATCCCAGAATTTCTGGGCGAGTTTCTTCGCCCCGGCTTTAACCTGCTCCTCATCGTCACCGTAAACCATCACGGTTCCTTGGTTCCGTGGGTTGTCTCCCCAAACATAACCGATCCAGATCCCCGCGTCTATCACTCCGGGCATGGCTTCAACCTCGGGAACCAATGCGTACAGCGATTTCGCAGGCTCGACACGGGTACTCGACCATTCGCCGGAAACTAGGACAGGAACAGCAACCCATGCCTTGTATGCCGGACGCCCTTTCCCTGATTCAAGACGTTCCAACAAATTGACAACCCCTCGCCGATGTGATTCACGAGAATCCGCATGCGGTGCTTGACGATAAGTCGTAATCAAATCGGAGTTGAGAGCTACCAACCAAGACGTATTTCCGTGAAGGTCCATCGTGGTGGTAGTCAAGACATCGTTTCCGATCAAGCTACGCACCTTCTCCATGAATTCGCCCTCGGGATCGGCTACGCCTTCCACGCTACAAGCTCCGTGGTTATAAAACCAGAAAGCGTCATAGGGCATATTGGCCTTGATCATCTCCAATGTTTTTTCCACAAACGCGTCGTACGATTCTTTTGTCACGGGGCCTCTTCCACCGCCATAGCCAATCTGCGTGGGAAGCCAAGTGGCCGCCTGTCCCATTGCGGAGTCTGGGCTGAGATAGTCCGGCATTCTTACGGGGTGTCCTACGAGCGGCTGCCTATTCGGGACGAACACGCTGTTTTCTATCTGTATACCGGCAATACCGATACGAGGTTTTTTCTTCTGTCCAAAGACCTCTCCAACGAACGATACGGCCAAGAGACAGATTCCGAGCAATACTAAATTCCTATTCATACTATTATGATTTTTGCGAATTGTTATTTCCTTATTAATTAGTTATTAAACCGTCACTAATATCAATCTCGGTTTGAGGTATAGGCAATACTTCCGCACCGGCGCTGAAAGGAGTCTTAGCTCCAAATTCCGCCTTCTTGGTTCCGTTAAATACTTTCTCGCCCCATCCTACACGTACCACGTCAAAGAACCGGAAGCCTTCCATTCCAAACTCCAGATGACGCTCGTTCATGATGTCTTCAAACAATTGGCTTCCTGTATGGTTTTTAGGAGCCAAGTTGACATGGCTTCTTACCTCATTCAGATACTTTTGCGCATTAGCGATATCGCCGCTGAAATAACAAGCCTCGGCATAGTTCAAATATACCTCCGCGAGGCGGATAAGCCTGAGGTTCGTGGGTTGGTTATTTCCCCGGTTCTCCTCTCTTTGTCCGGGCGCAAGATATAATTTGCGATTGTACCAGCCCGTTCGGTCGTCCGTAACGGGTGCCACATCGCCTTTGGCTGCGGTCTCGATCTCTATGGCCTCTTCCGTGGAAAGGAGAGTGGTCTTCTTTCGTATGACATCCCCCTCGGCATCATAAGCGTCCGCCAAGGCCTGTGTAGGTTGCGCGCAACCGAAGCCGATCGTCATGTTTCGGGGCATAGACATCAATACGTGGCGGTTACCGTTATTTACGTTATACGAGCTTTGAGTGGAAGAGTTATACATATTCACTTCTAGGATCGATGAGGAACAATGCTCGCCGTCCAGTGAGAATTGCCAAGTGTAATCTTCCGGAGCTACTAGGCTATACTCTCCCCCGCACTCATTCTGGAATTTCTCGAAAGCCTTTTTTACCTCATCGTATTTTTTCTCATACAGATAAATACGTGTTTGCATAGCGATGGCCGCGCCTTTGGTAATCCTTCCCGCATAGCTTGACTCGTAGTTAGCCACCTCACTTTTCTTAGGTAATACGCTAACCGCATCGTTCAGGTCTTGCTCGATAACCGAGTATATCTCTTCGACAGACGCACGTCCGAGTCTCTCATGATCGAGATCCAAGACTCCCGTATAGCAAGGAACACCACCAAAGGTTTTCACAAGCTCGAAATAAGTATAGGCGCGAATAAACTTGGCCTCACCGATCATCTGTTCCTTGTCATACTTCGAGAATAGGGCATCGTCTGCCATTTCCATATCCCGTATAAACAAATTGGCCTTATTGATACATTGGTAAGAATACCGATATTTGTTCAAGATCTCGGTATGATCCGCTTGATACTGATAATTCTCCAGTAACGTGAAGGTTTGTGCGTCGTTCGAAGAACCGCTGTAGGTCGCATCATTCGACAACACGTCGCCGAAACATTGCATCGACCATGTGTAACGGAAGTCCTTCATGACAGAATAGACAGCGGTCAGACGCAAGAAAGCTTGTCTTTCCTCTGATATCTCTCCAGCCTCCGGACTTCCTAACGGAGCTAAATCCAAATCTGCGCAACTGCTGAATCCTGTTAAAATCGCTAGTACGATTCCTATGATATATTTGTTTTTAAACATGACATTATAAATTTTAAAAAGTAACATTAATACCTCCGGTGAATGAAATGTTCTGAGGATAGATACCGTAATCTATGCCTCTAGACAAAGAGCTGGATTGACCCACTTCCGGATCCATACCCGAGTAACTAGATATCGTAAACAAGTTCTGGCCGCTTACATAAAAACGTACCTTCTGTAGTTTTATCCTCTGCGTGAGAGAAGCGGGCAGGGTATAACCTAGCTGGGCATTTCTCAAGCGGAAATAAGTCCCGTTTTCTACGTACATGTCCGAGAAGCGGTCATTGTCGTTTACGTCCGTAGCCGTCAGGCGAGGGATGTCCGTATTTGTATTATTTGGCGTCCAATAGTTCATTAACGCTCTATCCTTGTTCGTTATATCGTTCGGGAAGTAGGTGTAATAACGCATCGCGTTAAATATCTGATTACCGATTGTTCCACCAAACTGCAAATTGAGGTCGAAGCCTTTCCACGCCATACCCATGTTGATACCGTATATGATATCCGGAATAGGATTACCGATCATGCATCTATCACTTGAGTCTAACTTGCCATCGCCATTCGTATCTACGAACAATACATCGCCCAATTCGGCATTAGGTTGGAAATCCGCCCGCTTAACGGCATTCAACTGTTCCTGTGTTTGGATAAGCCCGTCTGTCTTATAGCCCCAGAACGCACCGATAGGCATACCTTCATTCGTATAGGTGAGGTACATGCTTCCGTTTCGGAATGGTCCATCGGAGATTGGTGTGCCACCATTCAATTTCGTCATGCGGTTACGGATGGTCGACATATTTACTCCCACGTTGTATTCGAAACCGCTTTCGGTCTTGTCTCTCCACTCGAGATTCATCTCGATACCGCGGTTGTTCGCCTCGCCGATATTGGTGTAGGTGTTGCTGGCATATCCCATGTAGATAGGCATAGGAGCGGCCAGCAGCATGTCCTTCGTTGTCTTGTAATAATACTCGAAGCTGAAGACCATGCGGGTGTTAAAGAAGCTTGCGTCAAGACCGATATTCAGAGATTCAGTGGTTTCCCATTTAATATCCGGATTGCCCAATCTGCTCACGGCAATACCTTGATACAAGGTCTCATTCTCTCTCGCTCCGAATAAAGCGCCGTATTGCGTACTCAATGACAGCAAACTACGATCCACATAATTGGTGATATTCTGATTTCCGATCTGTCCCCAGCCCCCGCGGAGTTTCAAGGAGGAAACCCATTCGGCGTTCAATTTCTGGAAGAACGGTTCGTTGTCGATTCTCCAACCTAGAGCGAACGAGGGGAAGTTACCCCAGCGATTCTTGGAAGAGAATTTAGAGGAGCCGTCTCGCCGGAAAGTGGCCGTAATAAGGTATTTGTTATTGTAATCGTAGTGTAGGCGGCCCAGATAAGACATCAAACCATATTCCGTAGCGCTATTGCTGGCCGTGGTCTTGTTCTTGTCCAGCGTAGCGTCTATATAATGCAGGTTATCCGACTCTCCGATAAGATCTCTCGCGTTTACGCTCAAGGTTTCCTGCTTACCCCATTCGTTGGTATAACCTACGAGAGCGGATATGGAGTGCTTCTCGGCAAACGTTTTCTCATACGAAAGGGTATTCTCGAACGTATAGTAGTGCCCTTTGGTCTGCGACTTCGATAAACTACTCTCTAAATTTCTTTGGCTTGAGGATACCTCATAGACAGGCGAGAAGGTTTTATTGTCTACCCTTCTGATTTCCGCTCCGAAGCTACTCTTGAACTTCAATCCTTTTATAATCTGCCATTCCCCATACATATTGCCGATGAAAGCAAGTTTCTCCCGCTGATTATCCCGATACATGATACTTGCCAATGGGTTATAGTAGTCAATATAAGGAGAGTAACCATATGAACCGTCTGCGTTTTGGGCGGGAGTTACCGGATCCAAACGGATTGCGTTACTTACGACACCATAGTCGGAGTCGTACACATTACTACTGTTGCGCTCACTAATACTTGCGTCGGTAGATCTCGCGATCGACGCGTTGGTACCCACTACCAAATGATCTTTGAGCACCGTTTTTTCCGTGCTTTGACGGACACTGAACCGTTCGTAGTTGGATTTCTTGATCGTTCCATCTTGGTTGATATAGTTCAAGCCCAGATTGAATTTATAGTCGTTCTCTTTACCACCGCTTATGCCGACACTGTAGTTATGCATAAAGGCCGTATGCGTAATCTCGTCCATCCAATTGGTGGAAACATTACGATTAACAAGGGCCAAGTTGATGGGAACGCTCCTCACTGTGTTCAACTGTTCCTGATAGTCGTACCATTCTGGACCTGACATCAAATCGAGATTATTCAATATTTTGTTCATACCCCAATACGCATCGAGCGTAACGGTGGTTTTTCCAGCGGCGCCTTTTTTCGTAGTGATAAGGATTACGCCGTTCGCACCGCGGGAACCGTAGATAGCGGAAGCGGAAGCGTCTTTAAGCACCTCCATAGACTGTATATCCGATGTGTTCAGGTAGTTTATATCCGTCACGGGCATCCCGTCCACGACGAACAATGGTTCCGCGTCGTTTACCGTACCGACACCTCTGATACGGATCGTGGCGGCGGAACCCGGAGATCCGGAACTGGAAGTGACGGATACACCGGTAGCCAAGCCTTGCAATGCGGTAGAAACATTGGCCACTGCTTGGCGAGCGATTTTCTCCTCGCTCACGGACGAGATAGCCCCCGTGATATCACTTTTCTTCATCGTACCGTAGCCAATCACTACCACCTCATCCAACTTTTGTGTGTCCTCTTGCAAGGAGATGCTTAAAACCGATTTATTGCCTACCGGAATCTCCTGGTTCATATAACCGATATAGGACACTTGTAAAATAGCGTCTTTGGCTACTTCTAACGTGAATTTTCCATCTATATCCGTTATTGTCCCGTTTGTTGTCCCTTTTACCATCACATTGGCGCCAATTATCGGCATACCGGTAGCATCAATCACGGTTCCGGTGATCTGACGGGTGTTTTGTTGCGGGGTGGATACGATTGATGGTTTCTCTATAATCATGATGTCGCTTTTAATGCGCATGTTTGGGGAGTGTACGGAAGCGTATACACCTGTGGTAAAAACAAATAGCGGGATTGAGGTTAACTTCATGACTCTGCCCAATTTAGTTTTTGTGTTTAATCGGGGGTTAGGATTCCCCTTACAAATTTCATTCATACATTTGTAATGTTTTAGTGTTAGTATTAATTGATTTAAAGGCGTTTAGAAACTTGTTTGGCTGGATTATAAGCCATATCTTCCAGCCAGTTTCCTTGCTAGATATGGTTCATGATGGCTCCTGTTTCATAGGCTCTCCTTTCTTTAAGATTAACTTTAGTAAACTGAATATGTTTATTTGGTTGTTTGATTTGCAATATTCGTGAAAAAAAACGACACCTGCAAGCAAGTCTCTGCTAATTTAATATTGTGTATTCAATTGATAGAAGTCATTAATACGGCTTAATTATGTCAATTTGTCATTTCTCTCTCCTTCTGCTTCTTGTATTTGAGATAGGATAGGGTGTGTGTTTATTATATGCGATTCTCTGGTAGTTAAGCCCTGACGAATAGAATGTGTATGAAGGAAAATACTTGCAGTTTGCCTTCTTTTTATCAATATCCGCCGAATTATTATATCTCTTGTTTCAGAAAACTAATAAATGCTTCCTGAATAGTATTTGAAAATCAATTGACTTTTTTGCCGTTCTAGGGTGCAAAGGCTCTAATATAGTCTCGATTTTCAGTGTACAGAAGATTATGATTAAAAGTAGATCCCAACTAAATTAGAGTAAGTGCCGGATAATTCGAACTAGGTGCCGGGTAGATGTCGGTTATCTGCCGGGAAATAGAAATTATAAGCCGACTAAATACATACAAGTTTAGGATATATCCTAAAAAATGTGCTGTTTTGGGTACTAAATTCCATAATAATCGGTTTAAAAGCAATTGTTTTGAAAAAGTCTGTGTTTGAAATATATTTAAAAAGTTAACATTATGATAGTGTTTCGGTAATTCTTTTTGCATTCAGATAGTATGAGTTACATTTGTCAATTCATTTCAAATATTATTTAAAAACAGAGAGATATGGATGAGAAAGGATTCGTGGAAGGGGTGAGAAGGTATATGTCCCAGTTACGAGAGGAAAAGCGTTATTCCTCCGCCAAAAGTTATCAGGATGCGTTGAACTCCTTTATAAAGTATAGTGGAACAGAGAACATTTCCTATTCGGATATCAATAAGGCCAATCTTCACCGATATGAGGCTTATTTGCTGGAGAAAGGCTGCATGTGCAACACGGTTTCCACTTATATGCGTCGTATCCGTTGCGTCTATAACAAGGCGATCGAAGATGGTGATGCGGAATATATCCCTGGTTTGTTCCAAGGAGTTTTTACGGGAGTGGAGAGTAAGCGCAAGAAATCCCTATCCTTAGAGAACCAACATAAGTTGATGACGGTGAAGGTAGAGAGTGAGGTGCTAAGGGAGACACAACTGGTCGTTTGTCTGTTGTTTCAGTATGCAGGAATGTCGTTCGTGGACTTCGCCCACCTAAAAGAAAGGAATATCAAAAACGGGATATTGGACTATAATCGGCAGAAGACAGGCACACCGATGAGACTGGAAATTTTGGATACGGCAGAATTGATGCGCAAGGAATTAATGGGTGACAAGAGGCCGGCCTCAGGCTATTTATTCCCTTTTTTGAGTGGAACGAAGACGGGCTATGAGGCATATCTCGAATACAATGCGGCCCTATCCCGGTTCAATCGAAATTTGAAGGCGTTGAAAAAGGCCGCTGGAATAGCATCGGATGTTACCTCTTATACGATCCGCCATTCCTTCGCCATGGCATTGAAAGAGCAAAATGTCCCTATAGAAATGATCAGTGAATTATTGGGGCATAAGTCCATCAAGACCACCCAGATTTATCTGAGAAGTTTCTCTTTGGAAAAAATGACAGAGGTGAATAGCACTTGCTTTGGTTGTGTCTATAATTATGTGTCGAAAGTGGGATGAGGCTACTTAGTGAGTAGCGTTTGTTTCACGCCGCAAATGTAGTAAAAAATAACAAAAAACAAGCAATCATTAGGGTTTGTTTGTGTTTCCAGTTGGATTCTCGTTAAATATTCGTTCTTATTTCTGATGTATAGACATGGCAATAGAGACGAAATGGCCTCGTATTTCCGAAATCATCACGTCCCCCCCTAAAATCGAACATACATTCTTGTAGAGATGGGTATACCCCGTCTCATCCCCTCTAAAAGATGTTTTAAATTACTGTCAGACGGTGGGAGATGGAGCATGCTCCGTCTCTACAACTTGGTAATAACCATTCTCCCACCTTTTGCGCTACTCACTAAGTAGCCTAATTTCTCACATGGCGAAAAAGGGTTATGGTGTATATATCAAACTATCTCTTTTAAGCAATCAACGAGATGCGAGCGAATGTTGTAAAAACGGTTGTAAATTCGGTACCTCATGAGGGTATCGACGCCGTAGGCGTTGAAAGAACCATTCCTGAAAACCCGTTACGGCGAAAATCTGATCAGAAACATTGGTACATCGCTATCGTCAACAACAAGTCCGAGAAACTATGCCGTGACAAGCTGGAAAAGCGCATAGCCAGTCAGCCGGAAGGCGAGAAGGACTATGAGGTTTATATAGCCTCCCAAAAAGAGATGTGTCTTCTGCCAAGCGGCAAGCGTAAGCAAGTAGACCGGATCGTCTTCCGTTCCATTGTATTCATCCGTTGCACCGATGTCTTGCGTAGGAAGGAGATCGTGCATCTTCCTTATATCAAACGTTTCATGGTAAACATAGCTGGCGAACGGTCTGGAGGCATACGCCCCGTAGCCTTCATTCCGGATGAGCAGATGGTGAAACTCCGTAGGATGCTGGACGATTCCGAAGAGCCTGTCATTATCGATCCCCGTCCGCTGCCTCTTGGAGCGAGGGTACGCATTAACGGCGGTAAGTTGCATGGTCTAGAAGGTAACGTGCTGGAAGTGGAGGATGGCAATCTTAACTTTGTGATCCGTGTAGATCTACTGGGATGTGCCAAAGTAAATATCACCCGTGACCTGCTAGAGCTATTATGATACACATAGATGGATACGCACTATGGTAAAAAAGAGGATAGATCCGGAGTACGCCTTATCTCGTTGTTAGGAAACCATTTGAAAGAGATTCTTAAGCGAGAGTCGGATAATCGTGCCTTCATCCATCTTTACTGTACGGGTCCGTATTGGGTGGCGTTCGAGAAATCAGCTTACCTGTTACGCCAAATATCTTCCCGTACCTTAGTGACCCCGTTAAGCCTCACCACGTACCCGTTTCCAATCGTGATGGTCTCTTGGACAGATGGCGAGTTACGTTCCTATACACGTAACCATCTTTTCCATTGCGAAGGCAATGACTACGGTCGGTTATCCGTCCCTACTCGTACGCTTGACGGTTACAAGGAGTGGCATAAGGAAGAGGTGAGGTATTTTCCGATGCAGGAAGTAAAAAACACGTCCATGGATCGTGACATGGAGATTGATTAAAGATACTTCTGAGGTTCAAGAGAGCCTCCAATCAAGAATATATTATCGCTAGGTCGCAATTAGAAAATGAGAATTAGGCGGCCGATATCGATCAAGAGGTCAGCTATCTCTAGTAGCGAGGAGAGTCCCTTTTTCTTTAACCGATAGACTAGACTCTTGCTTTAGCTTATACCACTCCAACCACTTGAGAGGTTCGGTCGCTTATTATTATAGTTAGATAGATATGAATAAAACAAATATGGAAAAGGTGAAATATCGTTATAATCGCTGGCGTTTAGCGCTGGGGCGTCTGGTAAATTTGCGGTATATCAACCGCTGGATCATTTTTTGTGCGGATCTTTTCATTTCCCTATGTGTATCTTTGATAGGAGTGCTGGGATTATTGTCCATCATGCATGTATACATAAGCGGGATTAGTGTATTAAAGGTAGGAATAGCTTCCTTTGTGGCCAGTATCCTTTCTTTTCTTACGTTCAAGGTTTATCACGGGGTGATCCGTCATTCCACGCTACGTGGACTATGGAGGATTGGTGGTGTCGCCATCACAAAATCCATCCTCATGTTCATACTGCTTCATCTTTTGAGGGCGGATTTCAATTCCTCTATATATTGGGTGGGAGGGATAACCGATTGTATGTTGACGATTGTTCTGCTGATCACCTTACGTGTATTCGTGATTAATGTATATAATAGCGTGTTGTCCCAACTTGGAAAAAAGCGCAAGCGTGTACTGGTGTTCGGTATGGATGAGGATAGCGTGATGATAGCCACATCACCCAATCGGCAAGTATTCATGCAAAATTATAGCATCATCGGCTTCTTGACGTTTGGTAGCGCTAAAAAGAACCTTCGCATAGCGGAACTTCCCGTTTACCAGATCGAGGACATTGATGACTTGTTGCGTCTGATCCCCAGAAATAACTTGGATGGTATCCTTTTCCCGAATATAAAGACCGTCCGACGAGAACGTGATCGTTTGATTCATTATTGCGAGCAGGCCTCCTTGAAGCCTCTCGTGGTTCCTGATATGGAGGAGGTCCATGAGGGCGGAATGAAGCGTTCAGTCCGTGAGATCCGTATTGAGGACTTGCTGGGTCGTGAGGAGATCAGTATAAATCTGGGCGAGATCGGTCTCTTATTGAAAGATAAGACGATCCTTGTTACGGGAGCGGCCGGTAGCATTGGTAGCGAGATCTGCCGCCAGCTGGCGCATTTCCCGATCAAGAAACTGATCTGCCTTGATGCCGCCGAGACTCCGATGCATGACTTACGCCTGGAATTGGAGGAGAAGTATAAGGAACTGGATTTTGTACCTATCATAGGCGATGTCCGGAATCCGGACCGTGTAGATTACGTATTCCGCAATTGGCATCCCCAGGTAGTATTCCATGCGGCAGCTTATAAGCACGTCCCCTTGATGGAAGAGAACCCCTGCGAGGCGATTCGAACAAACGTGTTCGGTACCCGTGTGATGGCAGATGCCGCTGTAAGTTATGGTGTGGAGAAGTTTGTGATGATCAGTACAGATAAGGCGGTGAACCCCACGAACATCATGGGCTGTAGCAAGCGCTTGGCTGAAATCTACGTACAGAGCTTGAGCCTTGCGATCGAGCGAGGAGAGGTGAAAGGCGAGACGCGTTTCATTACGACCCGTTTTGGAAACGTATTGGGTAGCAACGGTTCGGTTATCCCCCGTTTCCGGGAACAAATCGCTCAGGGAGGTCCAGTGACGGTCACCCATCCCGATATCATCCGTTACTTTATGACTATCCCGGAGGCTTGTCGCCTGGTGTTAGAGGCCGGTACAATGGGCAAGGGTGGTGAGATCTTTATTTTCGATATGGGTGAGCCGGTGAAGATAGCGGATTTGGCGAAGCGCATGATTGAACTGTCCGGGTTGCAGGTAGACAAGGATATCGAGATCAAGTATACTGGTCTTCGCCCCGGCGAGAAACTATATGAGGAGCTATTGAACAACAAGGAGAATACGAAAGAGACTCCTCACGAGAAAATTCGGGTGGCGGCGGTTCGTGAGTATGACTATAAGGATGTGATAACACATATCCATGTATTAATCGAATTATCCCTTCGTGTCCAGATCCTCCCGATGGTGAGGGAGATGAAAGTATTCGTGCCTGAGTTCAAGAGCCAGAACTCCCGGTTTGAGGAGTTGGATTGAATGTATTGTTATAATTGAATATTTATTTGTTTCTTTGCCATTATCCTTAGCAAGACAGATCGTCTGAAAAGCAATCAATAGGAGGAAGGAGGTATGGTAATAGAAAAGATTGGTTACATAGTGATGCTTATCACAGAGTTTGCCAAACCTTATCATTTGACACCGCAGCAGGCATATCGTTATATCGCTAGATATAAGGAATAGAGGTCTGTTTTGAGCATTATGGTATAATGCATACTTTGTCGTTGGATGATAATTTGATTAGCTTCGCTCTTTTTGGAAAAAAACTATTTCTAAGCTTCAAGTAATTTAAATGATGGAAACTGCAGATGTTGAATTTATGATGAATTGCCTCTGTGTGATATACTGAGTACTCTTGTTGAGGAACGAGGAATGGTAATTACAGTGGCTTTTGAGATACTATACAATTCTGATACTTATCAAAAACTGCTGAATCCTACTTCTGACCTTTATTTCCAAAGTCCACGCCATGTCTTGTTTTATTTGGATAAAGAATTCACTCAGGGGAAATTGGAAAGTGCTTAACGATAGGACGGTTAATTTGATAAACATTGTAAACACTCAAATTAGGGCTCAATATTAGAAGACTTATCTTTGCTGCGTAAATTTTAAATTTAGAATTATGTGCAGTAGCGAAGATTTAGAAGAGTCTTTAATTTGATACAGTTCCATTTCCCTTAATATATGTAAGAGCAGAGTTTATGGCAAGATGGATTTAGGGATTCAGATAAGTTCTAAAGTGATTACTTGCAGTTTAAAATCCCGATTGCTTTGTTCTATTAGTCTAAAGAAAACGTTTATGTTCGATTGATATGTCTTCTCCTTCGATAAAAAAGAACTTTATTTATAAAAGTATACTGACCCTATCTACTTACTTAATTAATCTTATGATATTCCCTTATGTATCAAGAGTATTAGGTGTGGAATATGTTGGCTTGGTTAATTTCGTGGATAATACAGTGAATTATTTTCTGTTATTTGCGACCATGGGTATGAGTATATTAGGGATACGTGAGATAGCTGCGGTAAAAAATGATTACCAAAGGAAAAGTCAGGTATTTTCCAATTTGATGGGTATGAACATCGTGTTTACATTATTTACATTAATCGTTTATCTAATCTGCATAGCTGTTGTACCTAAATTCAACCAATATGAAGAATTGTTTTATATAGGAGCAGGTAAGATACTATTTTCCGCATTTCTGATAGAATGGTTTTTTACCGGAATTGAGAACTTTCATTATATAACTTTGCGTAGTTTGTTTATTAAATGTATATATATCATATCCATATTGTTCTTGATTAAATCTCCTGCTGATTATCGGCTCTATTTTATCTTGACTGTGGGTGTTGTAGTGATAAATGCGTTGATTAATACCGTATATGTATATCGTTTTATTGATTTTCAGTTCAAGGATTTATTTTCCACACGGTTTTATAGGCAAAACTGTATGCTAGGACTTTATGCGATCATGACATCTATGTATCTTACGTTCAATGTGATGTATTTAGGTCTTGTGTCTGATAATGTGGAAGTAGGTTATTATACCACGGCGTTTAAGCTCTATTATGTAATATTGGGTTTGTTCTCAGCTTTTACCAATGTGATGCTGCCACGAATGAGCGCATTGATTTCAGAAGGAGAGGGACAGCGTTTTCATGAACTGATTGGTCGTTCGTTTATGGTAATAACGATGTTTAGTATTCCGATGATAGCCTGTAGTATAGCCTTGGCTCCTCAGATGATTTTTATTTTGGCGGGAGCAGGATATGAGGGAGCTATATTGCCTATGCGAATCATAATGCCCGCGATATTATTTGTAGGGATTGCGCAAGTGTTGGCTATTCAGGTTCTAATTCCTATGAAGAAAGACAAGATACTGTTGAAAGCTTCTGTTATAGGTGCTTTAGTTGCTTTATTAGTAAACTTAACAGTGGTATATCGGTTGGAAAGCGTAGGATCTGCTTTGGTATTGGTGGCATCTGAGACGGTGGTGACATTATTTTATATTTTATATACATTTCATCATAAGTTAGTTCATTAAAATGGTAGTTTTCAAGTTTAAAATCCGATCTCTCATTCTCATCTGCATTTTGTCATACACTCTATTTTGAAGTTTAAGTTAATAATATTTGAAACAGTAGGCCATACGGACATTTTCATCCCGCATTTTTGCTTATACAATATTACATAATAGCTAATAATC
>OGQC01000459.1_pt1 | contig 22742 bp, 15 predicted proteins | sample 1553081 | NCBI WGS metagenome assembly OGQC01 (sample SAMEA2580267, study PRJEB22360) | human gut metagenome | biome: human gut; feature: human-associated habitat; material: faeces | place: Denmark | collected 2008/2010
AGACCGAGCCGCCGAACGAAGTGGCGGCCAGCGGCGTGGGGTCGTCGCCTCCGTAGCGGCCGACCATCAGGTTGTCGGCCACCTGGGTGAGTATCTGCCCCACCTGGGTCAGCACGACGGGCAGGGCCAGCAGCAGGTTGGCCCGGTATTGCTCCTTGTATTTCGCGAAACTGTACATCTGTCCGTTGGGTTGGATAGGGGTGCAAAGGTACGAATATTTCTTCCGGAAAAAGAATCGTCGGCGAAGTTTCGCCTCCGGCGGGAGTTCTTCCCCGCCGGGACGGAAAAAAGCCGGACGGGAATCTCCCGTCCGGCTCTGTTCGCGGAATGAGCCGATTGTGTATACCCCCTGCTCTATGGTCGGCTCAAAGCTCCCGGACGCAACGTACGCTGCAGCCCGAGGCCCGCTTGTTGGAGTTGAACATCACGTAGTTGGCGTTGAAGTCGACAATCTTCGAACTGCCCTGGTCGACCGACGAGGTCCAGTAGTATCCTTCGCGTCCCTGGGGGCCGGGAATGAGGCGGAGGACACCCGAATTGTTGGCCATCTGTCCGGCTGCGGGGAAGAACGAGTTGGCGTTGGTGAAGGTCCAGCCGTCGTTGAACGTGCCCTCGGTGAGGATGGACGAGGCATCGAAGGCCGCTCCGCCCGTGGAGGTGAAGCCTGAGAAGACCTTGACCGGTGCGACCATGTACCCTTCGGGACACGGGTCGTAGATGGTCTTTACGGGAGCCGTCTCGTCGGGATTGCCCCAAAGGTGGTCGTTGTGGTGGGAGAGTATCTCCTCGTCGTCCGAGCCGCCCAGGCCGTACCAGTCGAACATGTTGTTGTAGGTGCCCGTGAAGAACATCTCGGGGTACTGGATTGCCTCGAGCAGCGTTGCGGCATCCGATTCGGTCGACGTCGCATATCCAATCATGGGCTGGTAGTCGGTGTCGGTGAATACGATGGAGCCGTCGATGATGCCGCCTCCGCTGGTGAATCCCACGTAGGGGTCCTTTCTGCCCCACTGGTATTTGAGACCGTCGTACGAGGCGAGGCTTCCCGCGGGCTGCTCCCATGCGCCGAGGTTGCGGTCCATGATGGTGAACTGCTCGCCCTCGAAGTTGGTGCAGGTGACATCCGTCACTCCGTCGGTGGCCCAGATGTGCCAGCTCCAGAGGATGGTGCCCCGTTTGCGCGGGAAGGGCTCCGTGACGGGTTCGCCGTCCGTTACGGCGATGACGGCATTGCCGTTGACGGTTCCCGAGGTGGTGAAGAGCACCTTGCCCTCCTTCGTCAGTTGGACGCTGGCGATGACGCCACCCGCCTCCGTGCCGGTCTCCCAGACTACCAGGACATCCTTGGGTTCAATCTTGACGGGGGCATCAAGACCCGCGGTTGCCTTGCCGTTGCCCATGACCGTGGCATCGAAGAGGTATGTGGTGTTGGGTTGCGTCACGATGTAGCAGTTGGCGTAGGTGCCGTTGGCGTTCAGGTCGACGGCATCCACCACCGAGGCGGCTATCGTCACGCCGATTTCGCCATAGGCGCTCAGACCGGCGGCCGACAGGGCGATGACGGAGATTTTGCCCTCCTTCTCGGCGAAGGTGTTCTCCTCGACCGGAGCGGTAATCTCGATTTTATCCTCCTTGAAGGCTACCTTCCAGCCGTCGGGCTTGCTGATTTGGGTGTTGACGGCGCCCGTCATGGTGTAGTCGACGGCGATGGTCTCTCCGTAGGAGAACTCGAGCGGTCCCTCGGTGCCGAACGAGAAGCTCAGCTCCTGGGTTGCGGGCAGCCGGATGACGGTGCCGTCCAGCAGCTCGACGACCAGCATTCCCTGCTCGAAGCGGACATCCTTGAAGAAGCTTGCGCCGTTCTCGCCCGATGCGGCGACTCCGGTCTCTTTCCAGGTGTTGCCTCCGTCGGTCGAGATTTCCCAGGTGCCCGTCTCGGGGTTGATGCGTACCTGGGGAGCCACCGATGCGGCAGGAATCCTGTTCCCCTCCTGGTCGGTCAGGAATACGACGGTGCCTTCGGAATCCTCGTAGGCCCACCAGAAGTCGCCATCCGCCTCGACGACGATGATGGCCGGGGTCCATTCACCCGACGAACCCTTGTTGATGGTGACCGACGTTCCGTCGGAGAAGGTGATGGTCCAGCCGTTGTCGGTCTCCACGGCCGAATCCACCGTGACCTCCTTCTGGTCGAGTTTCTCGAGGATGGCCTTGAGCGCGTCGATTTCCTCCTGCATCGACTGCTCCAGCCGGTCGAGCCGTTGGGAGAGTCCGTTGACGGAGTCCCAGAGCTCGGAGTCGTCGTAGGAGCATGCCGACAGCGTCAGCATGAGCATTGCCGCCGTCAGGCAGCGCAGCAGATTCTTTGGGGCGAACTGTTTCATAAACATAGGTATATATTAAGATGGGTTTCTCTATACAAAATAAACATTTTATTCGCGAAAAATCGTTAACCTAAGTTCATGGCCCGATATTTTGCATTTGCTGCGAAATTTGGTTAATATTGCGTGCATGAATGAGGATTTGAAACAACTGGTCAAGGAAGAGTGTAAATTTCGCCCTTCGGACCGCATTGTAGACGGGTTCCTCGATGCCATGGAGGAGATTGAGGTCAAGCCGAGTTGCCGCATCATCGATTTCGGGAAGGTCTGCACCGACGTGTTCTGCGTCAAGAAGGGCATAGTCCGCCTCTTTCATGTGAACGACGCCAAGGAGACGACCTTCGGCTTTGCCACCCCCGGTACGATATTCATGTCGCCCCTCTCGTTTTACCTCGATGCTCCCGCCTTTCTGATGGCCGAAACCTGCAAGACGCCGGCCACGCTGCTCCGGATGGACCGTGCAACCTTCTATTCGTTCATCGACAGTTCGGAGGAGTTTGCCCGGTGGATGTTCAGCCTGGCCGCGGCCCAGATATGCATCTGCGAGCGGAAGCTGTCGCTGATTAACGGCTCGGCCATGGAACGTTACCTGGCCGTGCTGAAGAACCGGCCCGAGATTATCGAGTCCGTTACCAGCCGGGTGCTGGCCTCCTATCTGGATATCACCCCGCAGCATCTGTGCCGGCTCAAGCAGCAGCTGCGCGGCAAGCATTGAGTCCTGAAAAAGGGGATACGAACCCCTGTTGTCGGCCGCGGCGGGTCCGAATGAGTCTGTCGCGCATCCGCGCAACGCGTCCCGCCCCGAAGCTATTCCTTTCGCGTTCTTGCCGTACGGGAAGGGCTGTGCGGAGTCACAACCTCCCGTTGTCGTTCCACTCGCCGTAGAGGATTCCTTTTCGGGTGTTTTCGAGAAATTTGTCGAGCCGTTTCCGGAAAAGTTCGGGTTGTTTCCGTTTGATTTGGATGGTGTCAATCCGCACACGCCTGTATAGCTCCGGCAGGCGGCAGAAGTTTTTCCAGAGTGCGGCGTCGGACTGCAGTGCGTGCAGGATGTCAGGGTCGATGACGAATCCGTCCTCGCCCATCTCCGGCATGACGGCACGACCCGCATCGGTCATCAGCCCCAGCCGTTCCATGCGGCGGCAGCGCTCTTTGTTCAGCTCCGACCAGTTGCTGCGGGGCTTTCGGGGACAGAACCTTTGGGCTGTCATTCCGGCCGACAGCCGCTTGGTAGTACTGTCTATCCAGCCGAAGCACAAAGCCTCCTCCACGGCGTCGACGTACCAGAAGGTGCCGTCGTCCGTGGGACGTCCCCGCTTGACCACCACCCAGCATTCCCGCTCTTTGTCGTGGTTTTGCCGAAGCCACTCGCGCAACTCCGCCCTTGATTGGGCTTTCAGCAGGTTGTGTATCTCCATTTTTTTGTTTTACAAATATGGCGATGAATGGCCGCTGAGTCTCGTATTTAATACCGCGTGACACTCCTTGCCGCGTCGGGGCGATGTCCTGCCGCCGGCTATTCTGGCCGGCAGGGGTGTGCAAAAACGGACGCGTGCTTTGCCTGTACCGCTTTGTGTCGTGCAACGTGCAGGACGTCCCCGTTAAGAAACAGAAAACCCCGACTCCATCTTGAATCGGGGTCTGTGGTACCACCAGGAATCGAACCGGGGACACAAGGATTTTCAGTCCTTTGCTCTACCAACTGAGCTATGGCACCATCCGTTACGAGGTTGCATTCGCTGTTTCTCTCGTATTGTGGTGCAAAGATAGGCATAATTTTCGAAACTGCAAGAGCTGCCGCATGTTTTTTGTCTATTTTTCTCGTTTTTTTATACAATGAAATAACAGGGCGGTTGCCATTGCTCGGTAAATGAGCAAGTTGCTTGTAAAGGTATGTCTCCGGTTACGTTTCCTTCCGGCGGTTCGTCATCGATGGTGCCGGTCCGTTTGCGTGGAAGCGGAATGGCGGGCAAAAAGGAACCGCACCTCGATTCCGAGGTGCGGTTCGCATGGTTATTGGACTGCAATCCGTTAGAAGTTTACGCGGAGAGCGGTCGAAAGCTGGGTGCGCCGGTTGACCGTACGTGCCGTCGTTCCGGCCTCGCCCTTCGTAATCGGCGTATTGGCCTCAATCTGCTCGTACATGCGGGTAATCTTACCGTCAGCAGCCGAGAAACCGACAAGCTGCAGCGACGTGGTGAAGGCCTTGAGCGTACCGTCCTCGTTGACACTGATTACACACGGGTCATCTGCCTCGTTGCTCAGAATCGTGTAAATCTCGGTCTGTGCCTCATCCACGTAGGCAATGCCATAGCCCCAGCGCGGACCTTTATCCTCCATACCCTGAACTGTACCGTCGAAGGTAATTGTCAGAGAGGTGGGGGCGTATTCACCAATGAATGCATAGTCCGTGAAGCCGAAAAGACCATCGAGCACGAACTCGTTGAATCCGTCACCGGCCTTCAGCGTGAGCGGGCAGTCGTAACCGTCTTTGGCATCGGTGACATGCACCGTGTAGTTGCCGGTCTGTACCTGCACGATATCGGGAGCACCATCGGCCGAATAGATGAAGGCGGTGGCAGCCGCAGCACCGGCATCGCCCTCGGCATTAAACGGAACGGCTACAACCGTGAAGGTACCCGATGCGGCAAGCGGATAGAGCACGCTGCCCGATGCGGTGCCTTCGGTCGATTCGAGCGAACCGTCGACAATCTTGCCGGCCGTCTCCGTGAGGGCAGCCTCATTCTTCGCGATGTTGCCCTCGACTACGGCGAACTTGTAGGAGGTTGCCGTCTCGTTGAGCGTGAAGTCGAGAACGGCGTTGGACTTGTTGGACGCCGCATCGATGAACGAACCCTTGTAGCTTGTAGGCAACCGTCACGGCGGGAGCCGCCACGTCGCTGGCGCCCGGAAGCACCACCTTGAAGAGGCCGCTTTTATTAGCCTGGAAAGCACTCTGGTAGCCGGTAAAGGAGAGTTCGATTCCGCCCTTGGGGAAGGTGATGATACCGTTGTCCAACGTACCGGGAGCCGTCGACTCCATCTGGAAGTCGCCCAGGTCCGTACTCAGGATACCCATGTTCTGCTTGGCGATGGTCACGGCCTCGGGGTCGGTGGCGTCGATGACCAGATAGCACGAGTAGTTGGAGCTTGAGCCGGTTTTATCGGCACTCAGACTGTAACGGTTGTTGATGTAGGGGTCTACGATGCGATACATGCCCGGCGTATTATCCGACTCCTGAATTTCAACCGTGAAGACCTGGTTCTCGTCGATACTGAATGCTCCGGTAATCACGTCATCGGTGAGCGTACCCTCGCCCAGCGACGTCCACGGAGAGGGAGCAATGAGCGAGAATTCATACGAAGTCATGCCATAGGGCGAGGTGTTCTCCGTATCGCCGATGGTCAGCGTGCAGGAATAAGTCTGGTCCTGCGTCAGAGCCGAATAAGTATAGGTAATCACAAGATTGGCCGTACTCTCACCGGCTGCAAAGTCCACGGTCGAAGGAATCGTGAAGAGACCGCTCTCCTCAGTTGCGAAAATCGAGAAGCTGGCAGCCTCGTCGGTTACAACTCGAGACACCGGAATCGTCACCGATGAAGAGTTTACCTCGAGATTGATTGTTTCAGCCAGGTCGACGGCAAAATAGACCTGCTGACCCGACGGCTGACCGGCCGGAGTGTACTCCAGGTCGTCCGTACACGACGATGCGAACATCGTCGTGCCGGCTACGGCCAGGAAATATAATAATTTCTTGATAGCTTTCATGAGTTATCTGTTTTTCGAATTACACATTACTAACGCCAAAGGCTGCCACGATAAAGAACGGGGTCGGGATTCTGCTGGTCCTTGAGAATCGTATTGGCGCTCACCTCGGCCAGCGGAAGCGGCAACGTTGTCCAGGGGGCATTGCCGTCGGGACTGTTGTAACGGCTCTCCACAAAGTGGTTCGTACCCTCATAACCCTTGAACTGAGGCTTGTCCAGACGCTTGTAGTCGAACATGATGATACCCTCGCCCCAGAACTCAATCTGACGCTGCAGGAATACCTCATCCTGGAAGGCCTTGGCATCCGAGGCCATCGAACGGAAACTCGGGTTGCGGTTGGTCTGCACGAAGCTCTCGAGCAGCTCCTTACCGCGCGAAAGGTTCTGCATACCGGCAGCCTCCGCCTGAATCAGATACATCTCCTCGACGCGCATGAGCGGGAAGTCGGCAACCGAACCTACGCTGAAGGTAATGCCGTTGCCCTCGCCGGGACGGAACTTGAAGCTGGTGTAGTCCTGAATCGCACCCTCCCAGGTCTCCTGGTCGAGCGACGTCTGATAGTAGGAGTAGGGATACTTCTCACGGTCGGGGTTCACCCACGAACGCTTGCGCCAGTCCGTATCGGGAATCTTGGCGAAGAGCGCCGCATCAATCTGCTTGGCCGAAGACCAGCCACCGGCTGCGCTGTAGCCATAGGTAGCCTCGGGCGACATGAACGACACGAAGTTGCAGATACCGGTCGTTACGACACGGTTGTCGGCCGTCACGACGATACCCCACATCCACGAGGAGGTCGAGATATCGTTGAAGCCCGTGGTGGGATTCATCCACTGAGCCTCGGTCAGCGGCGTGGCACCGCTCAACTCGATGGCCTTGGTGGCAGCTTCCTCGGCGTCCTTCCACTGCTCAAGCTGCAGATAAACACGCGCCAGCATACCGTAGGCAACTGCCTGGTTTACCTTGTTCTTGGCCGGACGGGTGTAACCTTCCAGATACTTGACGGCGTTCTGCAGGTCGGGAAGAATCAACTCATCATAGAGCTTGCTGGTTTCGACGCGGGGATTGCGGCGACCCATCAGCTCGGTGGTGTTCTCGTCTACGATAGGCACCGAAAGGCCGTCCCATACGCCATGTTCCGTACCCTTGTACTCGAAGATACGTGCCAGGTGGAAGTAGGCCATGGCGCGATAAACCAGTGCCTGACCGAGGTACTCCTGCTGGGTCGTGGACATGCTGTTGGGGTCAATCTGACCGATAAGCGTATTGGCCATGTTGATGAGCGAATAGCAGAAGTTCCAGATGAAACGGGGGGCGGAACCCTCCTGGCTCAAATCATTGGTTACACCGCGCCAATAGAGGAAACCGTTGTCGTAACCGTGCTCCGTCACAGCCACGTCGGGCGTCAGGGCATCGGTACCCATGCAGATACCGGGCCAGCCGAAATCGTAATGCTCACCGGCTCCCATCGTATCGTACGTTGTGAGCCAGGCATTCATACCGTTTACCAGTGCGGCAGGAGACTCGGCCATCTGCTCGTTGGAAACGTAGTTGGTCGGAAACTCCTCCTTGATACATCCCGTAGTGAGGGATGCTACGGCACCGAATGCAACAAGATATTTCAATATTTTCATATTCGTCCTTCAGTTTTATGGTTTAGAATTTCAGCGTAATACCGCCCGAAATCACACGGATGGGAGAGTAACGCGTGTTGCTTACGTCGTCACCCGAGAAGGATTGACGCGGGTCAAAACCTTCACGCTTGGACCAGTAGAAGACATTCTCGCACGAGAGGTAGAGACGCAGCGACTCGATGGAGAGCTTCTTCAGCCAACGCTTCGGGAACGTATAACCGAAGTTGATGTTCTGCAGGTTCAGATAGCTTGCATCCTCCAGGAAGCGGTCGCAGTAGGCGGTCGTGTAGAGGTCCTGATAACGGTAACGCGGGATGTTCGTATTCTTGTTCTCAGGCGTCCACGACTTGAGCACATCTCGGTGGATGTTGGAGCCACCCGACGTACCGGGCGAGCCCATCGTGCTGTAGTAACCATAGTCGAAGGCATAGCCGCCAATCGAGTAGGTGAAGTTGACGGAAAGGTCGAATCCGTAGAACGAAACCGTCGTACCGAAACCACCATAGAGGTCAGGCAGCGAAGTCTTGCCGATTTCCATGTAGTTGGCCTCGCTGGTGTTGTTCACCTTCTTCATGCCCTTCGAGTGGTCGTTTCTGTCCTCCCATGCCCAGTACATGGCCTCACCGGTATCGGGGTTGACACCTGCATAACGCTTCATGTACCAGCTGTAGAGCGGTTTGCCCTCGGCCATCCAGAAGTTGCCGCTCTGGTAACCTGCATCGTGCTCGATGAGGTCGTCCGGCAGACGGTCGATAACGTTCTTGTAGTGAGTCATGTTGAGATTCAAATCCCACTGCACGTTCTTCGTGCGGAGCAGCGTACCGTTCAGGGTCAGTTCGACACCGGCATTGTGCATGTCACCGATGTTGTCGTAGTAGTACGAGTAACCCATCGACAGCGGCACGGGCAGACGGAAGAGCATGTCCGAAGTCTTGCGGTAGAAGTACTCGGCCGTACCGCTCAGGCGACCCTGCCAGAGGCTGAAGTCAACACCGGCGTTGATGTTGGTGTTGGTCTCCCAGGTGATGTTGGGGTTACCCTTCGTGTAGAGCGTACCGGCAACCTCGCCACCGCCCGACTGAATCTGCCACAGGTCGGTATAACGGAACTCACCGATGCCGTCGTTACCCTGCTGACCAATCGAAGCCTTGATTTTCAGCATGTCAACCCAGGGAGCGTTGAACCAGTTCTCCTTGTTGATAAGCCATGCGGCGCTCAACGAGTAGAAGTTACCCCAACGGTGGTCGGGATGGAAGCGCGACGATGCGTCGCGACGATACGAACCGCTGATGAAGTACTTGTTGTCGTAATTGTACTCGGCACGACCGAAATAACCCTCGGTATTGTAACCGTTTTCATAGGAAGTATTCGTACCTTTGACAATTGCACCGGCCAACTCGAGCAGCTTGTCCGAGAACATGTTCGACGACGATGCGTAGAGTACCGAAGCCTTGCGTTTGTAGTTCTCATGACCAATCATGACGTCGATGTTGTGCTTGTCATTGATGGTCTTGTTGTAGCTCAGAATCTGCTGCATGTTGAACGAGAAGAAGCGGTCGTGCTCCTTGTTGATGATACCGTTCATGTCCTTGTAACCGCCGTAATAGGGGTTGGTGAAGGAGGTGTAGCGGGTCTCGTCGAGGTTGACACCGACGTTGAACTGGAACTTGAAGTCCTTGAGGAAGGTAGCTTCGGCAAATGCGGTACCGGTGAAGGCATTGCCGATGGCCTGGCTTTCAACGTCGAGCTGCTGGGTGGCAATGGCGTTCGAACCGGTCATCACGGGACGCTGCAGACCGGCGATACCGTCGGAAGCCTCGCCCGAACCGTAGTCGTAGCGCAGGTGGCCGTACTGGTCGCGCAGGATGTTGCCGTTTTCGTCACGGACATAAAGCGGGTAGATGGGACCCATCTGAGCAACAACACCGAAAAGGTTTGATACAGAGTTCGAGCCATAGGAGGCCTCCTCATACACACTTTGTGAATCGTAGTTCGCATAGCTGGCGTTGGCGCCAATCTTGAGCCACTTCTTCACCTGATAGTCGGCCTTCAGACGGGCGGTGTAACGTTTCATGTAGGAGTTGGTTACGATACCCTTGTCGTTCATGTAGCCGAACGAACCGTAGAAGCTGCCTCGGTCGTTCGAGGCCGATATGTTGACATTGTAGTCCTGTCGCACGGAGGTGTGGAATGCGGCATCCTCCCAATCGTCGGGCGTCAGCAGGTAGCGGTTGCCGTCCGATGCGGTATAGATGTTACCCAGCGTTGCGTTGGGGTTGATTTTGCCGTTGGTACCGATGAAGTACTGGCCCTTGGGCACGTTGTAGACCTGATAACGGAGGCTGCGAATCAGCTCGTCGTTGGCGTAACGCTGAGCGGCCGAAGCGCCATAACCGAGTTCATTGACACCATAGTCATAGATGGCACCGTAGATGGTCTCGTAGTAGAGCGCCGGGCTGTCGACATACTCGTAGTCTCGAACCGCACGCGAGTTGACACCAATCTTGGCATCGACCGTCACGACAGCATCGCCGCCCTTACCGCGCTTGGTGGTTACCATGATGACACCGTTGGCACCGCGCGAACCGTAGAGGGCCGTCGAGGCGGCATCCTTCAGGACGGTCATGTTCTCGATGTCGTTGGGGTTGATGAGCGACAGGTCACCGTCGTAGGGAATGCCGTCGACAACCCACAGCGGGTCGGTGCTCGACGAGATGGAGCCCACACCGCGAATCATCACCTTGGGAGCCGAACCCGGCTGACCCGAAGTGGTCTGCAGCTGCACACCGGGCGAAGTACCCGACAGCAGCTGGGCGATGTTCGAAGTCTGCATCTTGGCGATATCCTCGGACTTAACCACCGAAGCCGAACCGGAGAACGCTTCTTTGCGGGCAGTACCGAACGCAACGACAATCACGTCGTCGATATCCGTCGCATCCTCATGCAGCGTGACGTCGAGTCTGGTCTTTCCCGCAACGGGAACCTTCACGGACTGGTAGCCGATGAAAGAGATGGCCAGCGTGGCGTCAGCCGGAGCCGTGATTGCGAACGAACCGTCGGCGCCGGTCGTTGTACCAACCGCAGTGCCGTCGACAAGGACTGTCGCACCCGCGATGGGACTCCCATCGTGCCCGGTCACTGTACCGGAAACTTGCCGTTGCTGAGCGTTCGCCAAGGCGAAGATGCCCATCGCAGCAATGAACGATAGTACAATTTTTCTAACCATAAGCGTTGTTTTTAATTGGTTTTTTAGAATAAAAGTTCAATGACAAAGATATGAAACTAATATATAATTTGCAAGTGATTTTTATTAAATAATTTAAGGAATTAACAATAATTTGCGTTTTTCGGGCGTTGGAATTACAATTTTTTCTTGAACATAAAATGGCGGTTACAATTTGTAACCGCCATTTTTGGCAATTTTGACCCGTTTTCAACATCTCCGGGCATACGGACAACGCGCGAAAGACGACAAACAGACCTCAAAATAGGACTTTCGGGATAAAATCGAGTTCGGAAACCGATTCGATCCGTTCTTCGAGCCTGTCGAGCTCGCAACGAAGGTGCGAATGTGTAACCGAGGCGTAAATTTGGGTCGTCCGAATGTTTTTATGACCGAGCAATTTGCCGATGGTTTCGATGGCCACCCCCTGCGCCAGGGTAACCGTCGTCGCGAAAGTATGCCGGGCGGAGTGGAAGGTGACCCGCTTGTGGATTCCGGCCAGAGTCATGATGCGCTCCAGACAATGGTTGCACCAGCCGTTGCTCGGCAGGCGGAAAATCGGGACATCGTTCGATTCGGGGGCGTAGTTGTGCAGGATGGTGCGCGGAACGGCAAAGAGCCGGACGCTTACCGACGTTCCCGTTTTGCAGCGCGACGTATTGAGCCACAGTTGGCCGTCGGAAGACTCGAAGTTGCGCATCGTGAGCCGCCCGATGTCGGCATAGGAGAGCCCCGTGAAGCAACTGAAAAGAAAGACGTCCCGAATGAACCGCAGCATGGCGCTGCCGGGGTCGAGGACCGCCACACGCCGGATTTCCTCCATCGACAGGATGCTGCGCGGAACGGATTCGCCCTTGAAGCGGTAATCGGCAAACGGGTCGCGGTCGAGGTATCCGCGCGAGCGGGCAAGCCCCACGATGTGCTTCAGTGCGGTCAGGTAGACCCATACGGTATTCTTGCGGTGGCCGCACTCGCAGGCTATGTAGGCATGGAATCCGACCAGGAACTCGTGCGTCAGTTCGGAGAACTCCAAATCGGTCCATTGGAGCCTTTCGTGCAGGTAACGCTCGAGGTGCAGATAGACACACCTATATTTATTATAGGTCGCCCGGCTCCGGCTGACGCCGACCATGCGCTCGAACTCTTCGTTGTGACGCCGGAAAAAGCCGAGCAGCGTCTCACGCGAAGAGATGTTGCCCATGAAGCGCTCCTTGACCATCTCGGGCGTCACCTCGCCCCGTTCATAGCACCGGGCATCGTAATAACAGCATTCGACCGTAAAACGGATGGATTCCAGGCGGGCATTGACGTGTGCCGCCGTGCGGCTGCGTCCGGACATGCGGCCCTGTCGTACGTCCCACGATTCGGGAGGTACGGAGAGATGGGTCGAGAACTGCGACCGAGCTCCGTTGATGGTGATGCGCCCCATGACCGGGACGCTTCCATCGCGCAGCGGCGAATTTCGCTTGATGTAGAACAGAATCCTGAACGTGTCTCTCATAGTTGCAAGTTCGTTTCATGGGTTCCGTGTCGGAAGGTGTGCCGGACGGTATCGGATAGGTAACTCAATCCAGCCACCGCCTATGGCGCAACAATCCGTCACACAGTCATATAGCGCAATTGTTCCGGTCACTTTCTGGTACCCGCACATCCGATGCGGGCACGCGCCACACGCCTTAAATCATTCATAAACAACGAATTGCAGTATCGATACCCCTAAGGGGTGTAAAATACACACAACTCGCTGGCAATCAAAACCATAAGTCGCCGGAGTCTGTCGGTTGGTTTTTTATTCTAAAAAACCAATTAAAAACAACGCTTATGGTTAGAAAAATTGTACTATCGTTCATTGCTGCGATGGGCATCTTCGCCTTGGCGAACGCTCAGCAACGGCAAGTTTCCGGTACAGTGACCGGGCACGATGGGAGTCCCGTTGCGGGTGCGACAATCCTCGTCGACGGCACCACGGTTGGTACAACGACCGGCGCCGACGGTTCGTTCGCTATCACGGCTCCGGTTAACGGCACGCTCACCGTCTCGTTCGTCGGATACCAGACGGTCAAGGTTCCCATTGCCGGAAAAACGAGACTTGACGTCACCCTGCAGGAGGATACGCAGGTCATCGACGACGTGACGATTGTGGCCTACGGTGCCAAGCGCAAGCAGGACCTCGTAGGTTCGGTCAGCAAGGTTTCGTCGGCCATCCTCGAGAACTCGCAGGCTTCGTCCGTAACCAAGGCGCTCGAAGGTGCCGTTGCCGGTCTGCAGGTCATCAGCTCGTCGGGCCAGCCTGGTCAGGACTCCGAGATTTATGTCCGCGGTATCGGTTCGCTTTCGGCCAGCAACGCTGCGCTGATTGTGGTGGACGGTGTACCCTTCAACGGAAGCCTCTCGGACATCAACCCCGCGGATATCGAGACCATGTCGGTGTCGAAGGACGCCGTATCGAACTCGCTCTACGGTTCGCGTGCTGCCAACGGTGTGATTCTCGTTCAGACCAAGAAGGGCCGTCAGGACCGCACGAACGTTTCGTTCCGCGGCATGTGGGGTGTCAATACCCGCGCATACAAGGACTATGACATGGCCGATACCTCGAAGGAGTTCTACGAACTGACCTGGTACGGTATCCGCAACACGCAGTATGCTGCCGGCATGTCGCTTGCCGATGCAAGCCTCTACGCCTCGCAGAACCTGCTCAAGGAGCTGGCATACAACGCCTACAAGCTCCCCGCAGGCCAGTTCCTCGTCGGCACCGACGGCAAGCTCAACCCCAATGCGAAGCTGCGCTACGACGACTCGTTCTACGATGCTCTCTTCAACACCTCGTTCCGTCAGGAGTATCAGGCTTCGGCCTCGGGCGGTACGCAGAAGACCGACTACTACATCTCGATGGGTTACCTCGACGAGGATTCGTATGTCATCGGTTCGGACTACGAGCGTATCACGGCCCGCGTGAACGTCAACTCGCAGCTCTACAAGTGGCTCAAGGTCGGTACCAACATCGGTTACACGAAGAGCACGTCGAACGGTCTGAACGAATCGTCGGGTACGGCGTCCAACGCCTTCGAAGTAGCCCGCGGCTGGGCCCCGATTTACCCCGTGCACGCCTATGACGCCGACGGCAACGTGAAGCGCGACGAGAACGGCAACCCGATTTACGATGACGGTATCGCCGGCACGACCGACGGTGCGGGCACGCGCCCCACGGCAACGAACCAGAACGTTGTCTGCAACCTCTACGAGGATATCCGCCGCACGGTATCGCACAACATCTCCACCCGTTCGTATGTCGAGGTGAAATTCCTCAAGGACTTCACCTTCACGGCCAACTACGCCTTCGACTACCGCGGCTGGAACGGTACGACCTACTATACGCCGACCATCGGTGACGGCCAGTCGTTCGGCGGCCGAAGCACCAAGTCGTCGCAGCTCGAGACGACCTCGACCTTCAACCAGATTCTGGCTTACCACAAGACGATTGGCAAGCACGACATCAGCGCCAAGGCCGGTCACGAGTACTACAACTACAACTACGAGTATCTCTCGGGACAGAAGACCAACTTCTTTGACCCGTCGAACCCCGAACTCGACAACGGTGGCGCCATCCAGTCGCTGGGCAGCAACACGCAGAACCACAACATCGAGGGTTACTTCGTGATGGCCGACTACGACTACGACCACAAGTACTACGTGTCGGCAGCGTTCCGCCGTGACGGTACGTCGCGCTTCAAGAACCGCTGGGGTAACTTCTGGTCGGTAGGTGCCGCATGGCGTATCTCCGCCGAGGAGTTCATGTCGGGCACGAACTCGTGGCTCAACGACCTGAAAATCCGTGCATCGTACGGTACGCAGGGTAACGAGAACATTCCTCTGAGCCTCAACGGCGCCTACTCGGGCCGCATCTGGACGCTTTATCAGGACCTCTATTCCGTTACCTGGGACGGTTCGCAGCTCGGTACGACCCGCGCCTTCTACGGCAACCCCGACCTGACGTGGGAGAAGCAGAAGACCTTCGACGTCGGTCTGGACTTCCGTCTCTGGGACCGCGTTACCGGTACGGTTGACTACTTCATCCGCCGTACGGACGACATGCTCTTCCAGCGTACGCTCGCCATCTCGACCGGCCGCCCCTACAACTGGGAGAACCTCGGTGCGATGCGCAACTCGGGTATCGAGTTCGAAATCGGCGTCGACATCATCCGCAAGCGTGACTTCAACTGGAAAGTCTCCATCACGGGTGCACACTACGCCAACGAAATCCTCACGCTTCCCGAAGAGAACCGTGCCGACGGTATCACCAGCGGATACTTCAAGCTCTATGAGGGCAAGAGCCGCTACGAGTACTACATGTATCGCTATGCAGGCATTACCGCCGACGGACGTCCTTCGTGGTATAAGAACGAAAAAGATGAGAACGGTAAGTATATCGTGACGACGGATTATACCGAATTGAACACAAATGACAAATTCTGGCTCGGAAAGTCGTCACTTCCCGACTTCACCGGCGGTCTGAACACGCAGTTCTACTACAAGGGCTTCGACCTGTCGATTGCCACGGCATTCCAGATTGGAGGCTACGCCTATGACTCGCAGTACACCGGCACCCTCTCGTCGTCCTACTACGTTGGCCACCACCGCGACATGTGGAAGACGTGGAACCCCGAGACCGGCAAGGGCGAACTGCCTATCTGGGACGCCAACACCACGTCGTCCTACACCCAGTCGTCGGACGCGCACCTGATTTCGGCTTCGTACTTCAGCCTGCGCAACGTGACCATCGGTTACACCTTCCCGGCCAAGTGGATGTCGAAGTTGGGTATTCAGAGCATCCGTGTCTTCGTATCGGGTGACAACGTAGCGCTCGTTTCGGCTCGTCAGGGCTTCGACCCGCGTGTCGCCATGAGCGGTCAGAACGACAACTACGGTGGCTACTCGCCGATTCGCACGATTTCGGGCGGTATCAATATTAACTTCTAAACGAATCAATCTCCATGAAAAAAATAGCATTGTTATTCGCAACCGCCGGACTTGCCGTCACCGTCCTCTCCTCGTGTATCGAGGACTCCGAGGTGACCGGAGCCCTGACCGACGACAAGAAGGACGAGATTGCATCGGATGACCCCGACAAGGTCTTCACGGCCGACCTGGCGGGCATGTACACCAACCTCCAGCAGTATGTCTACTCGGACGTAAGCCACAACTACTTCGGACAGAAGAGCTTTGACTACCTCACCTCGCTCATGGGCAACGACATGGTCATGACGGGTTCGTATGCAATGAGTCTCTACCACTACATGCTGCAGTACCGTGGTGCCAGCTACGTGCCCACCTACAACCGCTGGTATGAGTACTACTCCACCATCGCTGCGGCGAACGACATCATGAAGGCCATTGACCCCGAGGATACGCGTCCCGAGGTGCTGAAGTACAAGGCATCGGCCCTGACCTTCCGCGGCTATGCCTATCTGCAGCTCACGATGCTCTATTCCTACTCCTACTACGTCGGCGCCGACGGCACGAAGTGGGGCAAGGGCACCACGTACGACCACTCGCAGGACCTCTGCGTCCCCATCAACACCGAAACCATCACCGGCACCCAGCCCCGAAGCACCGTTGCCCAGGTTTACGAGCAGTTGATTGGCGACCTGGAGACCGCCTACAACCTCTTCGAGGAGTGCGGCATGGTGAAGACCGCATCGCCGACCGACATGGACGGCTGCGTGGCTGCAAACTACCTGATGCGCGCCTTCATGGTAAAGCATGACTGGGAGAATGCCGCCAAGTACGCCAAGGTCATCATGGATAACTTCGGCGTACTCGACACCGAGGCCGACATTACCCAGGGCTTCAGCGACATCAACCTCAAGGACGTTGTCTTCGGTTGTGACATCAACACCAACAACAGCACGGTTTACATGTCGTGGTTCTCGCAGATGGACGCCTATGGCGACGGTTATGCCGGTATCGGCGTGACGCGTGCCGGATTCGGTCCCTTCGTCGACAAGATTTCCGACACCGACATCCGTCTGCAGTGGTTCTGCTGCGACCGTTCGACGGGCGGCCTGCTCCGTGATACGGAAGACCCCGCTGCTGCCGACTACCAGTCCGTCAAGTTCATCGGCACGGGCCGTCCGAACATCCAGGCCGGCATCCGCGAAGGTTGGGAGCTGGGCGACTACATCTACCTGCGCTCCGAGGAGGCTTACCTGACCTATGCCGAGGCGCTTGCACACCAGGGCGACCCCAGCGCCAAGACGGTTCTCGAGGAGTTCATGCGCACGCGTGACCCGCAGTACGTATGCCGCGTCAGCGAGAAGGCCGACCTTATCGAGGAAATCAACTTCCAGAAGCGCGTCGAGTTCTGGGGCGAGGGTATGGAGTACATCGACAACCGCCGTCTGAACATCCCGGTAGACCGCACCGATGCTACGTGGGGCTCAGCCAACAACCACTACACCGCGGCCAAGTTCTACAAGGACCAGGAAGATATCGCATTCCTCTATCAGCTGCCCAACTCCGAAATCGAGAACAACCCCGAAATCGGTCCGGGCAACCAGAATCCCTGATGCGGGTAATGACCGGATGCTCCGCTCACGGGCGTGAGATGCACGCCCGGGGCGGGTGCAACGGCCGACCCATTTGAAAAACAACAGGAAAAAATATCCACGTATATGAAGACATTGAAAAACATATTCTATTTCCTTGCTGCCGCATCGCTCGTGGGATTCACCTCCTGCAGCGACGACGACGCAACGACGTCGCTGAAGGGGGATCAGGTCTTCTTTGGGACCGACCTGAGCAGCACTATCAATCTGGAGCAGAACTCTTCGTCAATCCAGATTCCCATTCAGCGTATGAATGCAGATAACGCGGCTTCGTACCCTCTCTTCTCTTCGGATGAGAGCGGACTGTTTACGCTTCCTTCGTCGGCAGACTTTGCCGCAGGTGAGACCACGACCAATCTGGTCATCTCTTATAATTTTGACAACTTGACACTTGGTCAGTCTTATCCTTGTACGCTGACCCTTGCGGATTCTGAAAATTCGTCCTCGTATGGTTTAACTTCTTATTCGTTCACATTAGTGGCAGTCGATCCTGTTCCGTATGAAACAGTTGCCACCGATGCAATCTTCATCGAGGGTGGTATGTCCAAAATGTATCGGGACTTCCCGACGCAATACCCGGTTACTGTTGAACGTAAGAGAGGGACAAACCTGTTCAAGATTGTGAATCCGTATAGTTATCCGACCTATCCTGTTGCTGAAGAGTCGTGGACCTTTATATCGGATGTCTATATTGATGCAACTGATCCTAACCGGGTTGTGACCAAGTTGACCCAACTCGCCGATTTTGGTTACGGAATGACCATAATTGGTAACGTGTTCGGTAATCTGACTGTTGATGGACAACCTGCAACCGAGGAGGAATATCCCTTGGGTACTTATGACGAGGCGACTGGAGTGTTCGACCTTGGAGCCATGTTCATCGCGGATGATGAAGGCGTTATGCTTGCCGATCCGTTCAAACTGTATCTCAATCCCGATGCTCTCGTTGCAGCAGGCATTGCTTTGGAATACACGGGTGTTTATACCAGTGTAGACGGTAAGTCTTATGCCGTAATCAGTATTACGCCCGAAGCAGATGTTGCTACTTATCGGTACGCTGTCGTCGAAGGCGACATTACCAACGATGCAGAGGCTCTTGAAAAGGCAAAAGAGGATATTCTGAGCGGTACGCTTACCTCGGAAACAGGAAGCGGAAATGCCTCCAAGGGGCTTGAGCTTGAAGCAGGAGAATATACGGTAGTAGCTTTGGCTTTTGATGCATCGGGAGCGAATATCGGTTCAATTTCGAGCGTTTCTTTCGTATTTACGCCCGGAGAGGTGAAGGATGTAGATTTTTCCTTCACGCTTGAATCCTATACCGATGAAGAAAAGGGATGTTATCCTTATAATTCGATGTTGGTAAAAATGACTGCATCTGAGATTAAGTCCATCAAGTATCTGTTTGCTCCTAAAGCGAATGTCGAGGATGTGATTGGATTGACGGATGACGCTATTATAGCCTATATCAAGGCGATGAGTGACGATTATGCTTTCCCCGCATCGGAAATAGAACTTCTTAATCAGGAGGGAACTTACGAATCTGTATTCAATAACTTAAATGCCGGGACCGAGTATCTTTGTGCAATGTATGTTGGTAATGGTTCGACCTATAAGTTGTTCGTAAATACCAAAGCGACCGAGGCTAACAGCTCTCAGGCTTCTGTTCCTACTTCTTCGGTTTTGAACGGCGGCATTTATTTGGGAGTGACACCTCTTAACAACGTAGAGGCTAATGGTTATATCGGTGTAAAGTTGAATAGCATTGATGTAAATCCTGCATCTGTTGAGAAAGTCGAAGATACAAGCAAACGTCAGTTTCGTTCGATTCGCTTCTAATTCGTCTCCAGAATAAGATTAATCTTGCGAGAGCTCTCTTCATGAGAAGAGAGCTCTTTTTATTCTATTCCGATGCGATTGCCTGTTCTCTAAGCGTGTATTTGTCGCTGATTTTCACGCTGCGTATACTCTATCTCGCAGATGCGGATTGTCGGTTACGCCAATGGGGCGCTCAAGGTCAAGGAGGATTCGGGCATCTCGCTCGGTGCCCGCAGCCTGCAGTTCCACATCGCGCCGGTGGTTCGCTTGCCCGAAATGATGGTGACCTGGGCCCCGAAGAGGTGGAGCTTTTCTCGGACGACGCCTTCGGTATGTTCGGCGCACTCAACGGTGGCATCACCGATTCGCAGCTTGAACTGGACCACTCGTGGGACGAAATGCACCGCTACTATGCCTGCATTGTGGGTAAATACGGCGTTTCCGAGCCGCCGTGCGCCGCATGATGGAGTTCACCGAGCGGATGAAGTGCGACCCCGTCTACGACCCCGTTGAGTTGACGATTACCTTCGACGGTACAATCAAGGGACTGGAGAGCAAAGGCCCGATGTGGGGATACGGTCTCGCCTATACGGATGAGTCGAAGAGTGAAATGCTGGCTATGCTCAGCAACCAGCGGACCGACCCCTGCGTGGTAAGCGTCAACGAAGACGGTACGCTCAACGCCTTCACTACGTCGCTGCAGCTTATCGGCTTCTCGACCAAGGATGGTTCGATTACCGGTTTGTACGAGCAGATTGAGGCCAATACGACGATTACGAAGGGTGCCGAAAGCGGAACCACGGCTCGTATTGCCAGCCGCAGAGTTCAACTCTCGACCGCTCTCCGCGCGAACTTCTAACAGCGGATTTATTCCCGCAGGCAAACAGAGGCCCGCTTCCGTCAAGGGAGCGGGCTTTTGTCCGTTTCTTTTGTACGCAGCCTGCTGTTACTTCGTGTGCTGTACTGTCGATTTGCAAAAAAATACTAATTTTGCAGCAAAACAAAAAGATTCGACGTTATGAAAATCACGGAATTTATCCCCGGAATCCATTATGTGGGTGTGAACGACCGTACCACGACCCGTTTCGAGGGCCTCTGGTCGCTTCCTTACGGTGTTTCCTACAACTCCTACCTCGTCGTGGACGAGAAGGTTGCCCTTATCGATACGGTCGAGGAGTCGTTCGGCAGCCGTTTCGTGGACCGAATCCGCGAAACGCTCGGCGAACGCCCGGTCGACTACCTCATCGTGAACCACATGGAGCCCGACCATTCGTCGTCGATTCGCACGCTGCGCCTGCTCTATCCCCAGATGCAGATTGTCGGCAACGCCAAGACGCTCCAGATGCTCGCCGGCTTCTACGGTATCACCGACGGAACGCTCGAGGTCAAGGATGGAGCCAGCATCTCGCTCGGTGCCCGCACCCTTCAGTTCCACCTGGCGCCGATGGTTCACTGGCCCGAGACGATGGTGACCTGGTGCCCCGAAGAGAAGGTGCTCTTCTCGGGCGATGCCTTCGGTACGTTCGGTGCGCTCAACGGCGGTATTACCGATTCGCAGCTCGAACTGGACCACTTCTGGGACGAGATGCGCCGCTACTATGCCTGCATCGTCGGCAAGTACGGCGTGCCGGTGCAGAAGGCGCTGCAGAAGCTGGACGGACTGCCCATCGAGACCATCTGTGCGACGCACGGTCCCGTCTGGCAGCGTGAGATTCCGCGCGTGCTCTCCATCTACGACCGTCTGAGCCGCTACGAGGGCGAGCCGGGTGTGGTGATTGCCTACGGCTCGATGTACGGCAATACGGAGCAGCTGGCCGAGCGCATTGCCTGTGAACTGGCCGAGCAGGGTGTCCGTCCGATTGTGATGCACAACCTGACGACGGCCGATATGTCGATGGTCGTGCGCGACGTCTTCAAGTACGATACGTTGCTTGTCGGTTCGCCGACCTATAATGCAGAGCTCTTCCCCGAGGTGGAACATCTGCTGCGCAAGATTGAGGCGCGCTGCGTGCCGCACCGCAATTTCGGTTTCTTCGGTTCGTTCTGCTGGGCCGGAGCCGCCGTGCGCCGCATGAAAGAGTTCGCCGAGCGGATGAAGTGGGAGCCTGTTTGCGAGCCTGTGGAGATGAAGCAGGGCTTCGATGCCCGCAGCTACGACGCGGCGCGTACGCTTGCCGGAGCTGTGGCAGCGCGGTTCAACGAGCGGTAGACACGCCGCCTTGCGTCACGGCCCGCGCCGCGGTGTTCGCGGCCGATGGCAGACGGGCCATGAGCGGAAATTCAAACGGGAGACCTTCTTTCGAGAAGGTCTCCCGTTTGTTTTGTCCGAAGGCGGGGTGCCTGGCGGCCGTTCGTTCGGGCGGGGGCGGCCGCCCCACGTCCGGCTCAGAGGGTCGGAAGGGTCGCGCGGCGGGCGTTGAACTCCTCGACCAGCGAGGCTACAATCTCTTCGGCCGAGGGGAGGTCGCGGATGAGCGAAGCCGTCTGGCCGATTTCGAGTTCGCCCTCGTCGAGCTCGCCCTCGAAGATGCCGCGGCGTGTCCGCCCGAAGCCAATCATCTCGCGCAGCTCGTCAGCCGTGGCGCCGCGCTCCTCGGCTTCGGCCATCCGGCGGTAGAAGGCGTTGCGGATGAGCCGCGTGGGGCTCAGCCGCTTGAGTGCGAGCATCGTGTCGCCCTCCTGCAGCGTGATGCAGAGCTGCTTGAAGGCCTCGCTGGCCGAACTTTCGGCGCTCAGCGCAAAGCGCGTCCCTATCTGGACGCCTTCGGCTCCCAGTGCGAAGGCGGCCAGCATGCCGCCGCCCGTGGCGATGCCACCGGCTGCAATGAGGGGTAGCGTCACCGCCTCGCGCACCTGCGGGACGAGTACCATCGTCGTGCTCTCTTCGCGCCCGTTGTGGCCGCCCGCCTCGAAGCCCTCGGCCACGACGGCATCGACGCCCGCAAGTTCGCTTTTCCGGGCAAATCGCGAGCTCGAAACCACGTGGACGACCTTGCACCCGGCGTCGTGCAGCCGGGCGGTCCAGGTGGCCGGATTTCCTGCCGAGGTGAAGACCACGGGGACCCGTTCGTCGATGATGACCTGTATGAGCTCGGCCGCGTAGCGGTACATGAGCGGGACGTTGACGCCGAAGGGGCGGTCGGTCGCCTCGCGGCATTTGCGGATGTGCTCACGCAGCAGGTCGGGGGTCATCGAGCCTGAACCGATGAGGCCGAGCCCGCCGGCGCGGCTCACGGCTGGGGGGGGGCGCCCGCCCCCCCCCCCATCCGCTGCCGCTCGGTGCGGAGCGTCGCGGTGTCGATGGCGCGGAGCAGCTGC
>OGQC01000469.1_pt1 | contig 22485 bp, 17 predicted proteins | sample 1553081 | NCBI WGS metagenome assembly OGQC01 (sample SAMEA2580267, study PRJEB22360) | human gut metagenome | biome: human gut; feature: human-associated habitat; material: faeces | place: Denmark | collected 2008/2010
GAGAGTAGCAAGCGCCTCCGGCACAAGGACCCAGGATGGCCGAAATCTGTGGAATCACACCGCTGGCCATTGTATTCTGATAGAAAATATCAGCATAACCGGAAAGGCTCTCGATCCCTTCCTGAATACGTGCACCGCCCGAATCATTCAAAGCGATAATCGGGGCACCGTTCTTCAATGCAAGTTGTTGTACTTTCACAATCTTTTTAGCATTGGAAGCTGACAGTGAGCCGCCATATACCGTAAAGTCATAAGCGTAAACAAACACCTGGCGACCGTCTACCTTTCCATAACCGGACACGATGCCATCTCCCGGAATTTTGTTCTTATCCATTCCATAGTTTGTACAACGGTGAACCATCAATTTATCCAGTTCGACGAAAGTACCCTTATCGAGCAACATCCCGATACGTTCGCGAGCAGTCATTTTACCGCTTTCATGTTGCTTCTCTATTTTATCAACGCCTCCACCAAGAGAAGCGATGCGGTCACGTTCTTCGAACGTGGCGTATGCTTTATTCATTTCTTCCATAATGCAATCCGTTCTAAATATTATGCAATCGGTTCTAATGTTATTAATGTCTGTTCACCGGTGATGTTATCACCTTCCTGAACCAGAATTTCTTTGATGCGGCAGTCTGAAGATACCTTATAGTTGCTTTGCATCTTCATGGCCTCGATCACGATGGCGGTGTCTCCGGCTTTCATTTCCTGACCGACCGTTACGGGTATTTTCACCACCTTGCCCGGCATCGGAGAGGTGATGCAGTCGTTTTGTTCCTCTTCGCCTTTCTTGCGCATGCGCAGGTATTTCGCTTGACTGTCTACGATTTCGACATTAAAACTGCTATAATGAGTGTTTACTTTATAGCTTTTCCCGTTTTCACGTCGAATTAATTGGGCATTTGCACTGCGGCCATCCATCAGAATGTTGCAGGTTCCATTTTCCGCCATCACAACATCAGCCTCGAAAGGCTTCCCGTCAATGGTGAGTACCACTTTGTTATCTTCTTTGCTGACCAATTCTATTTCGGCCACACGGTCTCCTATATGAATTTCCATAATCGAATTCTCTGCGTTATAATTTAGATTCTTAATACACCTTTGTGTAACCCGAATTCCTTCCATTTACTGATAGGACGGTTATCCGTTGCATCACCTTTGTTCTCTTCGAGATTCATCAGGTAATCTATGTATGCGGCAATCATAGCAATGTTTTCAGCACGTTCGCTGGTGCGCATGATACGTTGTTGCAGATACTCACCGTTCTTGGTGATGAATCCTGTATCATAGTGACCTTCCACGAAATCGGGAGTGTCCATGATGGCACGCAGATAACTGATGTTGTTCTTCACTCCGGTGAGCTTGTATTCGTGGAGCACGCGGCGCATGCGTTCGATGGCATAATCGCGGTTGGTGGCCCATACGATCAGTTTGCCGATCATCGGGTCGTAGTAAATAGGTATCTCATAACCCTCGTATACATAGCTGTCGATGCGTACACCGATACCGTTCGGTTCTGTAATCTGCTTGATGATTCCCGGGCTTGGCATGAAGTTCATTTCTGTATCTTCGGCACAAATACGACATTCAATAGCGTGTCCGCGTTGCTGGATATTTTCTTGTTTCAGTTGAAGCACTTGTCCATCGGCAACTTTAATCTGCTCTTTCACCAAATCTACCCCAATCACTTCTTCCGTAATCGGATGCTCCACCTGTAAACGGGTATTCATCTCAAGGAAATAATAGTTGCGGTGTTTGTCAACAAGAAATTCGATAGTACCCGCACCGATGTAGTTCACAGCTTTAGCCGCCGCTACCGCTTTTTCACCCATGTCTTTTCGCAGTTCGGGAGTGACGAAAACCGAAGGAGTCTCTTCTACGATTTTCTGGTTACGGCGTTGCACGGAACATTCGCGTTCGCACAGATGAATGACGTTTCCATGCTTGTCACCAAGAATCTGAAACTCGATGTGATGAGGCTCTTCAACGAACTTCTCCAGATAAACCGTGTCGTCACCAAAGGAAGACAACGATTCGCTCTTGGCAGTGGTATAAGCTTCTTCCACTTCTTCGGCACTGTGGATGAGGCGCATACCTTTTCCACCACCGCCCATAGAGGCCTTCAGCATCACCGGATAGCCGATTTTATTGCAAAGCTCTATGGCTTCTTCCACGCTTTTCAGGTTGTCTTGTGTGCCGGGAACTACGGGTACTCCCGCCTCGATCATTTTGATACGGGCAGCAATTTTATCCCCCATGGCTTCCATTGTTTCCGGATTAGGTCCGATAAAGATGATTCCTTCTTCCTGACATCGACGGGCGAAGGTGGCATTCTCGGACAAGAAGCCGTAACCCGGATGAATGGCGGCTCCTGTCTTCTTGGCGATCTCAAGGATCAAGTCCGGCTTCAAGTAAGAGGTATCCGCTTCATCTTCCGAGATGCAGTAGGCTTCCTCCGCATAACGTACATGTAATGCTCCGCGATCCACATGCGTATAGATCGCTACGGTCGGGATGTTCATCACCCGGCAGGTGCGGAATATCCGCATCGCTATCTCGCCACGATTGGCTACTAATACTTTCTTTATCATAAGGATTCGTTTTTAAAGAGGAATATTGGAATGCTTCTTCGGAGGATTGGATTGCCGTTTGTTGGCCAGCAACTCAAAACTACGGATCAAGCGGCTGCGTGTGATAGACGGCTCGATGATCTCGTCTACATAGCCTAACTCAGCGGCCCGGTACGGGTTAGCGAACTTCTCCCGGTAATCGGCTTGCAATTCCTTCCGTTTGCCTTCGGGATCTTCCGCGGTCTTCAAATCCTTACGGAACAAGATATTCACGGCACCATCCGGTCCCATGACAGCGATCTCGGCGGTTGGATAAGCGAAGTTGATATCGCCCCGGATATGCTTGGAGCTCATCACGTCGTAAGCGCCACCGTAAGCCTTTCGGGTAATGACGGTCACTTTCGGCACGGTAGCCTCGCAATACGCATACAATAACTTAGCGCCATGACGGATAATTCCCTCGTACTCTTGGTTCACGCCCGGCAAGAAACCCGGTACATCCACCAGCGTCAACAACGGTATATTAAACGCATCGCAGAAACGGACGAAACGGGCGGCCTTTACGGACGCGTTGATATCCAGCGTACCGGCCAACGCAGCAGGTTGATTCGCCACGACACCGATCGTCTTTCCATTCAAACGGATATAACCGATAATGATATTCTTGGCATATTCCTCTTGTATCTCGAAGAAGTTTTGATCATCAGCCACGGAAAGGATCAACTCTTTCATGTCGTACGGCTGGTTGGGATTGGTAGGAACCAGCAGATCCAATTGCGGATCGATGCGGTTCGGGCTATCGGTGGTAGGGACGAATGGCGGCTCTTCCATATTATTATTCGGCAAGAACGACATCAACTCACGTATCTTCAAGATACAATCCATATCGTTATCCGCCGTGCAATGAGCCACTCCGGAACGGGTGCTATGCACTTCCGAGCCTCCCAGATTCTCCATCGTAACCTCTTCTTGCGTCACGCTTTTCACGACCTCCGGGCCGGTGATAAACATATAGCTCGTTTGTTTTACCATAAAGATAAAGTCCGTCAACGCCGGCGAGTAAACCGCTCCACCCGCACACGGGCCCATAATGGCGCTAATCTGCGGGATCACGCCCGAAGCCAACGAGTTCCGGAGGAATATCTCGGCGTATCCCGCCAAGGAACGAACTCCTTCTTGAATACGTGCGCCTCCCGAATCGTTCAACCCGATCACCGGAGCGCCTAGTTCCGTTGCCATGTCCATGATCTTACAGATCTTACGGGCATACGTCTCAGACAAGGCTCCACCGAATACCGTGAAGTCCTGAGCGAAAACAAATACCGTGCGTTGCCCGATCATTCCGTAACCGGTGACCACGCCATCCCCTAATGGACGCTGTTTTTCTAAACCGAACTCATGGCACGTATGTGTCACGAACTTGTCGATTTCCACGAAACTACCTTTTTCCAATAGTAGTTCGATTCTTTCTCTAGCGGTTAGTTTACCTGCCGCATGTTGCTTCGCGATGCGGTCTTCTCCGCCCCCTAACTCAGCTTTGTGGTTGAGAGCTTTTAATTGTTCAATTTTTTCCTTCATGGCGTATCTCTTTAATTATCCGGGAAACGTTCAATATATTAGAAAACAAAGTCTGTAAATGTATTGTTTCCTAAAGAAACGAAATGTATCATATATTACATCTATCGCCCGATCAATGAGATCTATCAAGAAGGATATTTTTTAGTAAATACTGAAATCTTGCGGCTTGATCACGAAACCGATCCGCAGCATGCTTTTGTATTGATTGTATTCCAAAAGGTTCTCACCGTAACCATTATAATATTGCAGGAAGAAATATTGGTTCTCGTTATTATTAAACTTATAGCTCAACTCGATCTGAGTGTTAAAGCTGAACCAAGTCTTTCGTTTGGTCAAGATAACCCCGCAGTTAAAGCGCCTGTTGTCTGTCCGGTAATTAGCGGCTACTTGGAATATACCATTATATTTAAGGATGTCTTTATTTTCCTTGCCATCCACGATCGGTATCCAGCCCTTGAATTGAACTTCCCAGTTCTTATTCAACAGGACAGCCGCCGCTAGGGTGATCTTGTTCCAACTTCGGGAGAAGATGCTATCTTTACCGTTCGACTCGTGCTCGACCATCAAATAGCCTTTCCCGATATATTTATTCTTATGCACGATAAGGTGCCCCAAACCGATACCCGGATTAAAATTCAAGTCGCGCATCGGCAAGGACTCTTGAAAGACATTCCAAAAAGCCTTTTGCGTGTATTGCAAGAAAAGATAGGTATCGAAGGGGAGTTTACTTTTCGTAAGACGTTGGGCGATGCTCAACTGGAATTTAACGTCGGAGTTTCTCGCCGTAGGCTTGTTGCCGATAGGGATACCGCCAATAAAATAATTGTCCTTGAATAAGGTAAAATAAGGTGACTTATCCAAAATCGCACGAATACTATCCGCGTTATAACTCTCTTCCGGCCCTTTCGCTAAAACTTGCGAATGTGCCATACCGCAAACAAAAAGGAAGAGAAAGGATATAATCGTTTTTTTCATAAATGATCTTAAATTATAAATGTGTCCGCGAATATAGGGGAAACGGCAGTTGGCTTTATCGCCCAAATTACATGAATAATGGTCATTTCACCTATGAATATAATATATAAACCAAAATTCAAGAGGTTAGTTCATTTTTCCTATATTCGCGGCTATGGAAGAAATCTATAGTTATTACAAAGAAAATATCGACGCTTATACACGGCGCTTGGGTAATTTGAAAAAGAAGATCCATTTGATGGGGAGTATCCGGTTGGCTTTAGTGGTGGGAGCGATCCTCTCCTTATGGATATTCAGGGATGAGAGTTGGCAATGGCTGACAGGGATCACCTTCGCTTATATCATCCCGTTCGCGCTCCTGATGTGGTACCATAATAAAATGTACGCACGAAAAGTATACGCCGAGACCTTGATCAAACTGAACGAGGATGAGCTAAAAGGACTGGACTATGATTTCAGTGCGTTCGACGGGGCGGCCGATAAGATCTCGGGCGAGCACTCTTTCTGCTTGGATCTGGATGTGTTTGGAGACCGCTCCTTGTTTCAATCGCTCAATCGTACCGTAACCGGGTTCGGGCGGGAACGACTGGCCGGTTGGCTCTCGAATCCCTTGACGGATAAGAAGGAGATCGTCAAACGGCAAGAGGCTGTCAAGGAATTAGCGACTTTATCCGCCTTACGGCAGCATTTCTATGTGACGGGAATCATCCGGCAGGACACGCAAGATACGAGAGACAACGATATCAACTTTATGGACCGACTCACTCAGCGTAAGCATAAATTCGTTGATAGCCTACCGTGGAAACTATTGATCTGGGCGGTCCCAGTGTTGTGGATCGTATTGGGTATCGCTTACTCGCTGGATTGGATCAGCGGGAGTTTATTGAATATTTATTTCTTAATCACGTTAGTGATCGCTTACGGACGAGCCAAGGAAATCAATGCGCTTTACGCGACCGTCAATAAGATGGAGTCTATTTTCAATCGGTACTCAAAGCTGATGCAATGTGTGGAAGAAGATAATTTCCAGTCGGAAGAGCTGAAAGAGATCAGCGGGCAATTAGCGAATGAGAAGGAATTGGCCTCGCATGCTATCAAACGCTTGTCGTCGTATATCGGAGGATTAGACCAACGATTCAGTTTGGCGGGTATCATTTTCAATCTCTTCTACTTGCGGGATACACGCCATGCCATCCTTTTGGAACGCTGGATTCAGACTTACTCCGATAAACTTCCGCTTTGGTTCGACGCGCTGGCTCGTTTCGACGCGCTGAACTCGTTGGGTGGTTTCGCTTTCAACCATCCGGAATACATCTATCCGGAGATTGCCGACACTTATTTCCAGATGGAAGGCAAGGCTTTGGGACATCCTCTTTTGAACCGGGAAGTCTGCGTAAAGAACGATATCGATATCCGCAAAAGTCCTTGGTTCCTGATTATCACCGGAGCGAATATGGCCGGAAAAAGTACATACCTCCGGACGATCGGTGTCAATTACTTATTGGCTTGCGTAGGCGCTCCGGTCTGCGCCGCCTCCTTGACGGTTTATCCCGCCCACATGGTTACCAGCTTACGTACCTCGGATTCCTTGGCTAGCAACGAGTCTTATTTCTTCGCGGAGTTGAAACGGCTGAAAATGATTATCGACAGGCTGCAAAACGGGGAGAAGCTATTTATCATCTTGGACGAGATCTTGAAGGGAACAAATTCTATCGACAAGCAGAAAGGCTCTCTTGCCCTTATGAAACAGCTGGTCGCTTATAAGGCTTGCGGCATCATCGCCACCCACGATTTAGTGTTGGGTACTTTGGAGGAAGAGTTCCCGGAACAAATAAAGAATTACCGCTTCGAAGCGGATATAAAAGACGAGGAGCTATCCTTCTCTTATCAACTAAGAGAAGGAATAGCCCAGAATATGAATGCTTGTTTCTTAATGAACAAGATGGGAATCTTGTTTAATTGAAAATTGAGACAAGTGATAAAATAACTGTCACTTGTCAACTGCCAACTACTTTTTGTATTTGGTTTTGATTGCGGGTAGGACTTTTTGGATTTCCGCTATACGAGTGGCATCACTGGGGTGCGTACTCATAAATTCCGGCGTAGAGCCACTCTTTCCGGCGGACATCTTTTGCCAGAAGTTGACTGCCACGTCCGGATTGTATCCCGCCATAGTCATGAATACCAATCCCATATAATCCGCTTCCGACTCGTGCTTACGGGAGAAAGGAAGCATTACGCCATACTGCGCTCCCACACCATATACCGTATTGGCCGCTTGCTGTACCGCCGCACTCTTATTGCTTACGGCCGCACCTAAAATAGCCGCCCCGTATTGGGCCATTAGTTGCTGGCTCATACGCTCATTGCTGTGTTTAGCTACGGCATGGGCGACCTCATGCCCGATGACTACCGCCAATTCATCGTCCGAGGAAACCAATGGCAGCAATCCCTCGTACACCACGATCTTGCCGCCTGGCATACAGAAGGCGTTCACCTGCGGATCATTCACCAAATTAAACTCCCAAGAGAAGTTTTTTACCTCATCCGCCATCCCGTTCGCCCGCAAATAGTCCTCCGTAGCGGCGGCTATCTTCTTTCCGACCCGGGTTACCATAGCGCTCTTGTTCACGTTCGTCGATTTTTTCGCCGTCTTTATATAATCGTTATACTGGGTAAGGCTGGACGATAACACCTCTTGGTCCGAAACCAACAGCACTTGCTTACGTCCTGTCAACGGTACGCTGGAACAGCCTGCCAATAAAAGCAAGGCCACGAATAAACTTGCTATTTTTCTCATATCCTTTTACTTGAAATTAAACCTGATACTCTCTTTTTAATAACGCAAAGATACTACCATTTTGTTCAAAACGACCACACCCTTTCGTTCTTTCTATAGGAAGTATTAGCCTTTCCTTTGAATGACATTCATCATCTATCATCCGTTGCATGATCATCCACCAATTGGTAGATGATCTTCTAACAGCTGTTGCATGATCATCCAATGGCTGATAGAAGACGAATATAAATAGATGAAATGCCTAACACTTACAGTGATTAAACCTAAGCTAAGCAGGAAAATCCCTTACCCCCTACTTATATCAGAAAAAAAAGCCCTTGATTGTATATTTATTCAACAATACTCTTTATATTTGCAGCCTGTTTTGCATAAATATACAACATGAGTACAAAGAAGGAACGATTGGATGCCATTTGCGGTATTATACAAACGAAGGTGATAAGTAATCAAGAAGAACTGCTTAAAGAGTTGGAAGATAGCGGATTCTCGGTTAAGCAAGCTACGCTTTCCCGCGACATCAAGCAACTGAAAGTAGCCAAGGTACACGACGGAAACGGAGATTATGTATATCGCCTTCCCGAAGAGAGTATAAGCAAACAAGCACAGCCTGAAGGCAAGAAAAAGCCGAATATCGAGTTTTCCGGAAACTTAGCGGTGGTGAAAACACGACCGGGTTACGCCATGGGAATCGCCTCGGACATAGACTCCCATGCCCCCAGCGAGATACTGGCCACCATAGCCGGAGACGATACGATCTTGGTAATCCCCCGCAACGGTGTGAGCCAAGAGAAGGTGATTGCCGCTTTATCACATTTTATATAAAAGGAAAAAACTAAGAATAAACAATAAAATGGAACAAGAAATAGAAATTGATGTTATGATCGCTGATGCCTCTCACGAGGTATATGTGGATACGATCCTAGATACGATCGAGTCTGCCGCTAAAGTCCGGGGCACGGGTATCGCCAAACGTACGCACGAGTATGTGGCCCAGAAGATGAAAGAGGGCAAAGCGGTGATCGCCTTGGCGGGAAACGAGTTCGCCGGGTTTAGTTATATCGAGTCATGGGGAAACAAGCAGTACGTGACTACCTCCGGCTTGATCGTGCATCCGGATTTCCGGGGCTTGGGTATAGCGAAACGCATCAAAGACATGACCTTCCAGCTTGCCCGCATGCGCTGGCCGAAGGCGAAGATATTCAGCCTTACCTCCGGCGCTGCCGTGATGAAGATGAATACCGAGTTGGGATATGTACCGGTTACGTTCTCCGACTTGACGGACGATGAGGCTTTCTGGCGGGGTTGCAACGGTTGCGTGAACCACGATATCTTGGAACGCACCGAACGTAAGTATTGCATCTGCACAGCCATGCTGTTCGACCCGGCCGATCCGCATCGTGCGCAACGAGAGCGGGAGGCACGTAATCAGACTAAAAAGGACTAAATTAATACGATAGAAAAACAACATAAAATAGAGAAACGATGAAGAAGAAAGTAGTAGTAGCGTTCAGCGGAGGTTTGGATACCTCATTCACGGTCATGTATCTGGCTAAAGAGAAAGGATACGAGGTATACGCCGCTTGCGCTAACACAGGTGGTTTCAGCGAGGAACAATTGAAACAAAACGAGGAGAACGCCTATAAGCTAGGCGCCACGAAATACGTGACGATCGACGTTACGAAAGAGTATTACGAGAAGAGCTTGAAGTACATGATTTTCGGAAACGTGCTGCGTAATGGTACGTATCCGATCTCCGTAAGCTCCGAGCGTATCTTCCAAGCCTTGGCGATCGCCCGCTACGCAAACGAGATTGGCGCCGACGCTATCGCCCATGGTTCTACCGGAGCCGGTAACGACCAGATCCGTTTCGATATGACTTTCTTGGTATTGGCTCCGAACGTGGAGATTATCACGTTGACCCGCGATATGGCCTTGAGCCGCGAGGAAGAGATCAACTACTTGAAGGAGCACGGTTTCGAGGCCGATTTCACGAAGTTGAAATATTCCTATAACGTAGGTCTTTGGGGAACCTCTATCTGCGGCGGCGAGATTCTTGATTCCGCGCAAGGATTGCCCGAGAGCGCATATTTGAAACAGGTGGAGAAGACTGGCAGCGAGCAATTGCGCATCGAGTTCAAGAACGGTGAGGTTCATGCCGTGAATGGTGAGGTGTTCGAGGATAAGATCGCCGCTATCCAGAAGATCGAGGAGATCGGGGCCGCTTACGGTATCGGCCGTGATATGCACGTGGGCGATACGATCATCGGCATCAAGGGACGGGTCGGTTTCGAGGCTGCCGCTCCTATGTTGATTATCGGGGCGCACCGCTTCCTAGAGAAATATACGTTGAGCAAATGGCAACAATACTGGAAAGACCAGGTAGCCAACTGGTATGGCATGTTCTTGCATGAAAGCCAGTATCTGGAACCGGTGATGCGCGATATCGAGGCGATGTTGCAAGAGTCTCAGCGCAACGTGAACGGTACGGCTATTCTGGAGCTTCGTCCGTTGTCCTTCTCTACCGTTGGCGTAGAATCTGAGGACGACTTGGTAAAGACGAAATTCGGTGAGTACGGAGAGATGCAGAAAGGCTGGACCGCCGAGGACGCTAAGGGCTTCATCAAGGTTCTTTCTACTCCGTTGCGTGTTTATTATACGAACCATAAAGACGAAGAGATATGATTAAATGCGGAATTATAGGCGGAGCGGGTTACACGGCGGGTGAATTGATCCGCCTGCTCCTAAACCACCCTGATGCCGAGCTTACATTTATAAACAGTAGCAGTAACGCCGGTAACAAGATCACGGACGTGCATGGTGGTCTTTATGGCGAGACGGATTTGGTGTTCACCAGCGAGTTGCCGTTAGATAGCATCGACCTTCTGTTCTTCTGTACCGCTCATGGCGATACGAAAAAGTTCATGGAGAACCACACGGTTCCCGAGAACGTGAAGATTATCGACCTGAGCATGGACTACCGGATCGAAGGCCCGGAGCACGATTTCGTGTACGGCCTGCCGGAATTAAACCGCCGCCGAATTTGCAACGCCCGGCATATAGCGAACCCCGGTTGTTTCGCTACTTGCATCCAATTGGGCGTATTGCCGTTGGCGAAGCACTTGATGCTGAATTCCGACTTGCATGTCAATGCCATCACGGGTTCTACGGGAGCGGGCGTGAAGCCTTCTTCCACCTCTCACTTTAGCTGGCGCAACGACAACATATCAATCTATAAGCCTTTTACGCATCAGCACTTGGCCGAGATCAACCAGAGCTTGAGCCAGTTGCAGAAGAGCTATTCAAGCCGGATCAACTTCATCCCCGTACGCGGTAATTTCTCCCGTGGTATATTCGCCACGACATACATCGATTGCAAGATCGACTTGGTAGAGATCCGACGTATTTATGAGGAATATTATGATGATCACAGCTTCACGTTTATCACTGATAAGAACCCGGATTTGAAACAAGTGGTAAATACGAATAAATGCTTGATCCACTTACAGAAAATAGATGATAAGCTTCTTATTATCTCTATGATCGATAACTTATTGAAGGGCGCTAGCGGCCAAGCGGTCCACAACATGAACTTATTGTTCGGGTTGGAGGAGACGGTTGGCTTACACTTAAAACCCTCTGCGTTTTAAAAAATACTATAAAGATGAATTTATTCGACGTATATCCATTATTTAATATAGAGATCGTACAAGGCAAAGGATGCCATGTATGGGATAGCGAGGGAAACGAGTACCTCGACTTATATGGCGGCCATGCCGTGATCTCGGTGGGTCACAGCCACCCTACTTACGTAAAGGCGATTACCGAGCAGGTAAATAAATTAGGCTTTTACTCGAACTCGGTTATCAATAGCTTGCAACAAAAATTAGCGGATAAGCTAGGGAAGGCTTCCGGCTACGATGATTATTCGTTGTTCTTGATCAACTCCGGAGCGGAGGCGAACGAGAACGCGTTAAAACTGGCCTCTTTTCATAATGGCAAGAAGCGGGTGATCGCATTCAAGCACGCCTTTCATGGGCGTACCTCCGCCGCCGTCCGTGTCACGGATAACCCAAAGATCATCGCTCCGGTAAATGAGGATCTAGCGGTTACTTATCTTCCATTGAACGACGCTTCCGCCGTAGAGGAAGAGTTGAAGAAGGGGGATGTATCTTCCGTGATCATCGAAGGTATCCAAGGTGTAGGTGGCATCCAGTTACCAACGGATGATTTTATGCGTAAGTTACGCAACTTGTGTACGGCTTATGATGCCTGTCTGATCTTGGATGAGATCCAGTCCGGATATGGAAGAAGCGGTAAATTCTTCGCGCATCAATATGCCGGTATCAAGCCGGATTTGATCTCAGTAGCGAAAGGTATCGCCAATGGCTTCCCGATGGGTGGGTTATTGATCAGCCCGAAATTCAAGCCGGTTTATGGTATGCTCGGCACTACTTTCGGCGGTAACCATTTGGCTTGCGCGGCCGCTATCGCCGTTCTCGATATTATGGAAGACGAGCGTTTGATTGATAACGCGGCGAAAGTGGGTGCCTATTTATTGGATGAGCTTCATAAACTTCCGGGTATCAAGGAAATTCGGGGCCGTGGTTTGATGATCGGTATCGAGTTCGAGGAATCTATCAAGGAAGTACGTAGCAAACTTCTCTTTGAGGAGAAAGTGTTCACGGGTGTAGCCGGAACCCATACGATCCGTCTGCTTCCTCCGCTTTGCTTGACGATGGATGAGGCCAAGGAATTTATCCGTCGCTTCAAGAAAGTCCTAAACGCTTAATTGTTCTTTATTTCATAAAAAGGGAGGATGTCTGAATTAGTGTCCTCCTTTTTTCCATTCCTCCCCAACAGCGACGTAAATTAAGTATCACCCTTTGTCAAAAAAACATCATTCCCTTTTCCGAAAAAATACTAACTTTACGCAGTCTAAACTTTGAGTCTCTAATTACTAATGAACACGATCGATGAAATATCTATTTATAGGAGTATTCACTTTATTGTGCCTATTTGCCTGTCAATCTAACGATTCCAAATACATCATAGAAGGCACCCTACCCACCGCACAGCAGGATGGGGAATGGATTTATCTGGCACCCATGGAAAACGCCTCAATCGAAAATATCGATTCTACGAGAATAGAGAACGCACGGTTTACTTTCCAAGGAACGGGAGAAGAGATGAAAGTCCTCCGTATGCGCATCCTTTTGCGTCTCAAGTTCCAAGAGCTACTGGTCGTAACGGAACCGGGTGTGACCTCAGTACGGATAGACTCCATCAGCTCGGCCTCCGGTACACCGCAAAACGACGCCTTGCAGCATTGGAAAGACCGGAAGCAAAAGACCGATAGCGAATCCTATGCCCTATGGACAGCGCTTAAGACTTGCTCGCCGGAAGATTCCATCCGCATCAAGCAGACATGGGATTCCTTGAGAGTAGAGACGCAAGCTTTTAATTATGCGTTCATGAAAGAACATATCAACCAAACGGTCGGGAAATTCCTCTATAAGATGATAAAAACCTCCTTGACCGAAGAGCTACGAAAGGAACTGGATGAAGCGAATCATTAAACAGGATCTGTCGATCACGCTAGCGGTACTGGCGATAGCGATCTTCGCTTTCTTCTTCTGGATGTACCCCTATCATTTGTTCCACAAAGAGCAAATGATGCTGTTCTTGTACAGCGGCGAGTTTCTCCGTGGATATTTTCAGGAGGAAGCGTGGCTGGCTTGTCTCACCGGCGATTTCCTCACGCAATTCTTTTATTATATCGGGGGAGGCCCGTTCATCCTAAGCGTTGTCTTAACTTTATTTGCCCTGCTTACCTATCAGACATTCCGGCAATTCGTCAGCAAGAGATACGCCCTTCCTCTTATGATACTACTTGTATTATGGGAGGCCGGAAGGTCTTGCGGACTCGCCTATCCGTTATCCGCGACTCTCTCCTTGATCGGAGCAGAAGGTGTTTTCCTGTTATATAGCCGGAGCCAAACTGAGGGGCAACGTCTTCTTACCTGCATTCCCGCCATGCTTCTTTGCTATTGGTGCTTCGGGTACGGGGCATGGCTCTGTCTGGCCCTTATGCTGGCCGCCGGAATCATAGCGCACCATCAAAAGCTAAGTGCCCTGCTTGCGGCAGGTATATTACTTCTTCCAGCGACCCAATATCCCGCTACCACTTGGTGGAGTAAGCCGGATCTCGACCGGGAGTATGTACTCAGCCTCGATGTGGAACATTATTTCGGAAATATACAAAAGATGAGGAAACATCTCGAGACAGACCGCCAAATCCTTTGGGTGACCTATTACCGGAACCTGTACAATGCCACGCATCCGTCCGAGATCAACTCACCCGTATCTCTCTCCCGGAACCTCCTAGCGTGGAATCAACCGGGTACGAATGGGTTGATCCTCCCCGTGAACCCATCCGCTTCTTTTCTCTCTATCCTATTCGCTAACGAGTTATGGTTTACGTTAGGAGATATGACCATGGCCGAGCATTGCGCCATGCTAAGTATGATCTTCTCTCCCCGCAATTCGGGTAGCCGTATGATCAAACGGCTGGCTGAGATCAATCTGGTCAATGGGGATGATGAGGCAGCTCTTAAATATCTACGTATATTAGACAAGACACTCCTTCATAAAAGCTGGGCCGAAAAGAGAATACCCGGTCAGCAAACCCCGCGAGTAAAGGAGTGGCTGGAGAAGAAACGCAGAGACATCCCGACCCAAGACCATCTACGTTCCGGTAACGATGCCGTGACTTCCTTACGGAACTTAGTCGCCTCGAACGCCGGCAATCTCCGTGCTTACGAATACTTACTCTGCTATCATTTACTCTCTAAAGATCTCCGTTCTTTTGTAGAAGATTATGTACCGGGTAAGGTCTCTAGTTCCATTTTCGCCGAGGCCCTGCTGATCCATCTCGCCCGCCAAGGTAATATCCGTGCGGAAGAGCTTATAAAATACCAAATCCCGGTAAAGATAGCGAAAGAATTCGCCGATTATACCCGGCTTTATGAGGCAAAGGACACGAGTTTGAAAGAGAAATACGGCAAGACCTATTGGTTCTATTATCATTTTGCGACCACAGAGCCCGGAAAGGAGAGTAAGCCATGAAAGAAGCAAGAATCATGAAAGAGAACATAACCTATTACCTCGTCTGGATAATCTGCTTGCTGGCAGGATGTACCCCTACCCCGAAGCAAATAGAGGATACCACAGACCCAATCCCCATGTATCCCGATTATACGGATATCATGATTCCCACGAATATTGCCCCTCTCAACTTCTTATTGAGAAACGATGCGGACGCTATGCAAGTAACCTTAAAAGGGAAATCAAAAGAGATACAATTATCTTTCGGAAAGAAAGCTATTTTCCCTTTAAACCTATGGGAAAGCCTTTTAGAGCAGGAAGTGGGCAACCGCCTGCAAATAACCGTAGTCGCCCGTATCAAGGGTAAATGGTTTCGTTACCCCTCTTTCTACTGGCAAGTAGTTCCGGAGAAACTGGATAGTTACATAAGCTACCGGCTTATAGAACCCGGCTACGAGGTATGGAACAAGATCCAATTATGCGAGCGGGAGATCAATACCTTCGAGGAACGGGTTATTGCCGACAACAAAGATACCGACGGTTCTTGCATGAACTGCCATATTTACGGAAATAAGAAAGGAAGTTTATCCATGTTCCATTTACGGGGAAAGCAAGGAGGCACCCTGCTGAACCGTAACGGACATTTGAGGAAGTTGAAATTGAGCAACGACAGTCTGCCGAATGGGGCTGTCTATGGCGATTTCCATCCATCGGGGCAGTTCGCCGTTTTTTCCACGAATATTATCATCCCTGCTTTTCATTCGTTAGGAAGTAAGCGGTTGGAAGTCTATGACACAACCTCCGACCTAGTGGTCGCCGATTTCAGAAAGAAACAACTCATCACCTCCCCATTGACTAGCCGGAAGGATGAGTTAGAGACCTTCCCTACCTTTTCGCCCGATGGGAACTGGATCTATTATTGCTCCGCTCCCATCCAGCCGTTGCCCGATAGCATCCATAGCCTAAAATATTCCCTATGCCGCATATCTTTCCATAAAGATACCAAAGAATGGGGCCAACGGATCGAGACCGTATGGGATGCCCAGAAGCATAATGGCTCCGCCTGCCATCCCAAGATATCGCCCGACGGTAAATACCTGCTTTTCACGGTAGCCGATTATGGAACCTTCCCGATCTGGCACCGAGAAACAGACCTGCATATGATGAACCTCCAGACCGGGAAAATAGATACCTTACCTGCCGTCAACTCCGATAAATCGGATACCTACCATAGCTGGTCCTCTAACAGCCATTGGTTTGTCTTTGCCAGTAAGCGGGATGACGGACTATACGGAAAGCCTTATTTCTCTTACGTGGATAGTACGGGAAAAGCCTATAAACCGTTCGTACTCCCGCAAGAGGATCCGGAACATTACGATATCACGTTGAAATCTTATAATATACCTGAATTATCCACTAGCGAGCTTCCTTTCGACGCTGAAGATGTACAAGAGATCTACTACGACGAGGAAGCTGAGACTTTTAAATAATAGAATCATGGAAAATACACGTAAATATAGATACATAAGAGGAATCGCCTCCTTATTATTCGGCTGTGCGATTTGCCTGTTTTGGGGACTTTATTATCCTCATCATTTACATTACCACGAGCAATTCCAGTTATTCCTGTTCACGCCGGAATATGGAATCGACAAATGTCTCCATCCCGGAGGTATCGCTGAATATATAGCGGAGTTCCTGACGCAGTTCTATTATTTCGCTTGGGCAGGGGCTACTATCTTGGCGATCGTTCTCGTGCTTATCCAACGGCAAATAAACTGGCTGGCCAAACAAATGGGGACTTCCGACTTTTGGTATCCGTTCAGCTTTCTCCCCTCTATCCTGCTCTGGGTATTTTTATGTGATGAGAATGCCCTGCTGGCATTCCCTGTCTCCATAACTCTCGCCCTCTTCGCCTTAATCATCCAGCGAAAAATCACTCATCCATGGGGACGAATAATCTATACGCTCCTAATAATGCCGGTACTCTACTGGATCGTAGGTGGTGGGGCCTATTTCATCTTCGTTATCGGAGTAGCAATCGGGCATTGCATCAAACCCGTACCAATCGTATCCAACAAATCCTATATATGGATTCCTATCTACATCTTGCTTGGAATCCTATGCCCCCTATTGGCACAAAGCCTTACGCAATATCCATTGCTTAGCCTCATGACCGGCATCGATTATTATCGTTTCCCCATGATCGTTCCCAACACCCTGTTACTTGTTATTGCTACCGTTGCCATAACCCCCGGGGCACTTGCTTTATTTCCCCCACCCGTAAAGAGCACTAAGGCATGGATGGGTATTATCTCCACCCTGCTCCTTATCGGTGGTGGCACATGGATCTATGCCGCCAGCAATTCGGATAAGGAGGAGGCTATGAAATACGACTACCTCACCCGCATGAAACAATGGAACCAGATCATCAAGGCGGCGGAAAACAAAGAGCCTAATTCTCCTTTCTCCGTGACCTGCTTAAATCTGGCTCTCGCCAAGACCGGGCAATTAGGGGATCGCATGTTCCATTTCTACCAAAATGGAACGGAAGGATTGATCCCCACCTTCCAAAGAGATTTCACCTCACCGCTCCCTACCAGCGAGATATTCTATCATCTGGGAATGATCAACTCCTCACAACGCTATATGTTCGAAGCGATGGAGGCTATCCCCGACTATAAGAAAAGCGGACGTGCCTATATGCGTCTGGCCGAGACCAACTTGATCAATGGACAATACGCTGTCGCCGCCAAATACCTGCGGGCTTTGCAGCATACCTTGTTCTATAAGAAATGGGCGACCAACGCCATGAGCTATCTAAATAACGATGAAAAGATAGAGAAGCATCCCGAATGGGGATGGTTGAGAAAAGCCCGATATACAGAAGATTTCTTGTTCAGCGACACGGAAATGGATGTCATGCTAGGCTTATTGCTGCAACATAACAAAAGTAACCGGATGGCTTTCGAGTATATGTTAGCCTATGTCTTGCAAAAGAAGGATCTGGAACGTTTCATGAAATATTATCCGCAGGGAAAAGATCTGGGCTATAACCACATACCCATCTCTTATCAAGAGGCATTGATTTTCATTTGGACACAGCAGCATCCTAATTTCCAAGGCCTTCCTTGGAGCATCTCCCGCAACGTATTGGAAGGGGTAAGCGAGTTCGCCCGTGTTTATATGACGCAGAAAGACTCCGAGCCTATCCTTCGCCCAAAATACGAGAAGACATTTTGGTATTACTTATTATTCAGAAAATAAACGGCCATGAGAAAGCTTATCTTATTATATAGTATATGTATAGCGTTATTTACCGCTTGTGGGGATTCGGTAGTATCCCCCGAACAAATAGAGAAATACCCGTCCATCTATCCGGATTATATCGGGGTGACAATACCCGCCACGATAGCACCTATGAATTTCTCTTATACGGATACCTCCTATGAGCGGATAGATGTTATCGTAAAAGGGTGCCAAGGCAAAGAGGTGCATATAAACGCGAAGCATGTCAATTTCCCGGAAAAAGAGTGGAAACAACTGCTCATCTCCAATCAAGGCGATAGTTTACTCTTTACTGTCAGTATCAAGCAAGAGGGTAAATGGAGTACTTACAAACCTTTCCCCATGTACATCAGCCCCCACCCGATCGATTACGGCTTAGTATACCGAAAGATCGCTCCCGGTTATGAAGTCTACAGCCGTATGGGTATTTATGAGCGTGATCTATCGTCTCATAAAGAAAGACCTTTGGTGGAAAACACGCTGGTCAAAGGTATGTGCGTAAACTGCCATGCCTTTAACCGTACGGACCCGAGCCATTTCAGTCTTCACATCCGAGGAACGCATGGAGCCACTTTTATGAGAACCGACAATAAGGATGAATACCTCAACACGAAAACAGATCAGACAATCGCCGCTTGCGTCTATCCCTACTGGCATCCCGGAGGCGAATATATAGCGTATTCCACGAACAACACCCGACAATCGTTCCATACGGTTAAGGACGAGCGGGTAGAAGTATTGGATTTGGAATCTGATATAGTCGTTTACCATCCGGCAGATCATCGTCTACTCCTTTGCGATTCTTTGCAAAAGAAAGACAGGTTCGAGACCTTCCCTGCGTTCTCCCCGGATGGTCGTACGCTTTACTTTTGTTCCGCCGAAGCTAAAAAGATTCCCGAAGAATATAAAGAGATAAGATATAATTTATGTAGTATCGATTTTGATCCCTCTGCCGGTACATTCGGGAGCCGTATCGATACGTTGGTGAACGCTGAGGCTTTAGGGAAAAGCGTATCTTTTCCCCGCCCTTCCTATGACGGCAAATATATTATGTTCACCTTATCCGATTACGGAAACTTTTCGATCTGGCATAAAGAGGCGAATCTATGGTTACTGGACTTGACAAGCGGAGACCTCCGCGAGCTATCCGAAGTAAATAGCGATGATACCGAAAGCTTTCACAACTGGAGTAGCAACTCCCGCTGGTTTGTCTTCAGTAGCCGCCGGGGTGACGGCCTTTATACCCACCTTTATCTGGCAAGCATGGATGAGAATGGCAAGATAAGCAAGCCCTTTCTCCTTCCCCAGGAAGATCCGGAAACCTATTACGATCGCTCTGTCTATTCCTATAATGTCCCGGATTTCGTCAATGCCCCTATTCTGCTGGACACGAAAGTATTTGAGAAGAGGATAACTTCAAAAGAGCGTATACAGGTTCAAGTTGGGAACTAGAAACCAAGGGTTACCAAAAACAATACACGGATCTTATAGAAAAAATAAATAATTCCATAAGATCCGTGTATTGGGTATAGTTCTATATCTAGATGTTCGCTATAGGTTCTTCAGCCATTTCTTACCGGATTTGGTATAAGTCCATGCAAGAAATATCCCCATTACCACGATAATAATTAAAAACAAAAATGTCATGTTATTCATATCTGTTATTATTTAAATATTCTATTTGCACAAACCGCAATCATTCCTGTACCTCCTAAACCTGTTATGAGCATTACCCACTGTGAAAAATCATTCGGATTCTTATACAACGGGATAACCCCACATATAACTACACCCGCAAAAGTCAGTTTCGCCAAATCATAAAAGAACTTTCCCAAATTCTCCTTTCGGGCTTTCTCTCATTCTCTCCCTTCCTTCACTTGTTCTTGTAAATCATTCCATTTTCCCATAGTCATTCTATTTGATTAATTAACATGCACAAAGATAACAATGAATTCCAAATCAAACAACCGTTCCGGTTAAAATGAAAATAATATCGCTATCAGATAAAATAATACTAGATTGTCTGCCCGATACCTCTTACATTTGCGTTCATAAAGAAAGACAGTTATCATGAAGAACACGAAATTAATTACCATGTTATGCCTAGGGGCACTAATCGCCTGTTCACCGTCGAAGAAAGGACTAGAACCGACAAGCGAACAGGTTTCGCCGAGAGAACGTTTAATAGAGAACCTACGTGCGACTCCACAAAAAGGAATCATGTTCGGACATCACGATGATACGGTTTATGGGATCGGATGGGAATTTGACGAAGGAGGCTCAGACGTGCAAAAAGTATGCGGCGATTATCCGGCCGTTATCAGCTTTGATCTTGGAGAGATCGAACTCGGGGGAGATAAAAGCCTTGATAAAGTACCTTTCGAGAAAATACGCAAGGAAATCATCAACCAATATAACCGGGGAGGCTTGGTATCTTTAAGTTGGCATCCCCGTAACCCTAAAACCGGAGGGGACGCTTGGGACGTATCAGACCATGCTGTCGTGAAATCGATCCTTCCGGAAGGGGAGAACTATGAGAAATTCCAAAGTTGGCTAGGCAAAGTGAATGATTTCATCCTTTCCTTGAAAACAAGCGATGGCACCAAGATTCCCGTCCTATTCCGTCCTTGGCACGAACACACCGGAAGTTGGTTCTGGTGGGGACAGAATTTATGTACCACGGATGAATACAAGGCGCTATGGCGAATGACCGCCGATTATCTAAACGCTCACGGAGCGGCAGACCAGATCGTTTACGCTTATTCCACAGGTACGGAGCCGCGGGATCAAGCGTCTTATCTGGAACGTTACCCCGGACATGACTTGATCGACGTCCTAGGCTTCGACGCTTACCAACGGGAAGATAAGGATTTCTTCTTGAAAAGCATGGATACCAGTCTTTCCGTAATAGACAGCATAGGCAAAGCCAACCATAAGATCATAGCGATCACGGAGACCGGCTACGAAGGGGTACCAGACTCCACATGGTGGACGGGAACCCTGCTGCCTGCCATGGAGAAATATCCGGTCGCTTATGTATTGGTATGGAGAAACGCCCGTGAAAAAGTCACTCACTTTTTTGGCCCTTATCCCGGACAAGCCTCTGCCGAGGATTTCAAGAAGTTCTTTGAAAATCCGAAAACATTGTTCGCCTCCGATATCAACCTATATAAATAACATCATACATAAACCAGATAAATCACGTCATATCCAGTTGTAGAGACGGGGCGTGCCCCGTCTCCCACCATCTGATAATATCATTTAAAGCAAAAACATCATGGAACAATTTCAAGAAAAAGTAAACGAACTCTTCGCTAAACACGAAACCTTGTTAAGCCGGAAAAATATCCCTTTAGAAGACGGAAACGGAATCTTCACCCGTTATCAACACCCTGTACTGACAGCCGCGCATACCCCGATCTTCTGGAGATATGACTTAAATGAAAAGACAAACCCCTACTTGATGGAACGCATCGGCATGAACGCAACCATGAACTCCGGTGCGATCAAATGGAATGACAAATATATATTAATGGTACGTGTAGAAGGAAGCGACCGTAAATCCTTCTTCGCCGTAGCCGAAAGCCCGAACGGAGTAGACAATTTCCGCTTTTGGGATTACCCGGTAACCATGCCGGACGATCTTGTCCCGGCCACGAATATTTACGACATGCGCCTAACCGCTCATGAAGACGGCTGGGTTTACGGAATCTTTTGCGCCGAGCGCCATGACCCGAACGCAGCTCCCGGAGATCTATCCTCGGCAACCGCCACGGCAGCTATCGCCCGGACAAAAGACTTGAAAAACTGGGAACGTCTCCCGGATTTAAAGACCAAGAGCCAACAACGTAACGTCGTATTACATCCGGAATTCGTAAATGGCAAATACGCCCTTTACACCCGCCCCCAAGACGGATTTATCGACGCAGGAAGTGGCGGTGGTATCGGATGGGCCTTGATTGATGATATCACGCACGCCGAAGTCAAGGAAGAAACCATCATCGACCAACGTTACTACCATACGATCAAGGAAGTGAAAAATGGCGAAGGCCCCCACCCGATCAAGACACCGAGAGGCTGGTTACATCTCGCCCATGGCGTACGGGGATGCGCCGCCGGATTACGTTACGTGCTTTATATGTATATGACCGCATTGGAAGATCCCAC
>OGQC01000500.1_pt1 | contig 21893 bp, 19 predicted proteins | sample 1553081 | NCBI WGS metagenome assembly OGQC01 (sample SAMEA2580267, study PRJEB22360) | human gut metagenome | biome: human gut; feature: human-associated habitat; material: faeces | place: Denmark | collected 2008/2010
CCGATCACGTACGCTTACATCCGCTTGCTGGGTACGGAAGGTCTTGAGACGGTGACGAAGACGGCCATCTTGAACGCCAATTACTTGGCCGCTAAGTTCAAGGATACGTACGGTATCGTCTATACCGGAGCGACAGGCCGTGTAGGTCATGAGTTGATCTTGGAATGCCGTACGGTAAAAGAGCGTTCGGGCATCGACGAGGGCGATATCGCCAAGCGTTTGATGGACTTCGGCTACCACGCTCCTACCCTATCTTTCCCGGTACACGGCACCTTGATGGTAGAGCCGACCGAGAGCGAGAGCAAGGCCGAGCTGGATCGTTTCGTAGAGGTAATGGAATGTATCTGGAACGAGATCAAGGAGGTGGAGGAAGGCAAGGCTTCGAAGGAGGACAACGTCTTGAAGAACGCCCCGCATCCGGAATACGAGGTGACCGCCGACGAGTGGAAACACGCGTATCCCCGCACGAAGGCCGCCTTCCCGCTGGAATGGTTGCACGACAGCAAGTTCTGGATTAACGTAGCCCGTGTAGATAACGCTTATGGCGATCGTAACTTGATCCCGACTTTATGCGCTTGCGAGATATGAAGAAGCTCTTTATCGCTTTGGCGGCCGTCGCTCTGACGGCTTGCGTCAAGGCGCCCGAGAAAACAGTCAAGGTCTACGCATGGCAAGGCGAAGGTGAGAATACCACCGAGCAAACCTTACAAGCGGACTTTAGTAAATGGCATGCCCACGGTGTAGACGGGATGTGCTACAACGCCGGCCACGACACGGAGAAAATCCAGCGTGCCGCCAAAGCGGCCCATGCCAATGGCATGGAATACCATGCGTGGATTCCTGCCATGTTGCAACATGGATTGGACTCCACCCTCTACGCCGTAAACCGGAAAGGCGAGTCGGCCTATTCCGTACAGGCATATGTCCCTTATTACAAATGCCTGTGCCCGAACCAAGAAGGCACGGCTGAGTTCTTGCTGAATCTATATGGCAAGGTAGCCGATATCCCGGAGGTGGATTATATCCATCTGGATTATATCCGTTACGTGGATGTCATCCTGGCCCGCGGACTTTGGGAAAAATACGGCTTGGTGATGGACGAGGAATATCCTACGGCGGACTATTGCTACTGTGACAAATGCGTGGCCGATTTCAAGGCCGCTACCGGTATCGATATCAAATCCGTAGAGGATCCTTCCAAATGCGCGGAATGGGCGCAGTTCCGTTGCGACCTGATCACGAAATTGGTAAATCGCATCGCTGACGAGGTTCACGGCAAAGGCAAGAAAGTGAGCGCCGCCGTATTCCCGGGGCCGGACTCTCACGCCAAGTGGATGGTTCGCCAAGAATGGAATAAATGGAATATCGACGCTTTCTTCCCGATGAATTATAACGATTTCTATCTGGAGGACGCTTCTTGGCTGGCTCCGATCGTGAAAGAGGAAGTAGCCGCCGTGCAAGGCAAGAAGCCGGTTTATAGCGGTCTGTTCATCTGCGAGGATTGGCAGAACAAGGCGAATATCAAGGACCCGGAAGGCCATGGACTGATCCCGTCCGAGATCGAGGAGGCCGTAAGAGGCTCCATGGAGAACGGAGCGGCCGGCGTGGCGTTGTTTACGCCGGGCAACATGACGGATGAGCATTGGAAAGCTTTCGATAAGGCGATCCACCAACCGTATACCGTAAAGCCCTAATTCGTAATTACTATACGATAAAACAAAGACGAGGAGGCGCAGCTCTTCATTTTCTCGCCTGCGCCTCCTCTTTGACTTATCCATCTAATCTATCTTACTAATAAATAATATCATGACAACTAAGAAACAAGAGAAAATCAAATTCAGTAAAGCATTCTGGGTAGCGAACACCGTCGAGTTGTTCGAGCGAGCCGCTTATTACGGCGTATTTATCGTCATCACCCTTTATCTTAGCCGCATCTTAGGCTTTAACGATATTCAGGCCGCCAGCATCGCCGGTATCTTTTCCGCTTGTCTGTATCTGCTGCCCACATTCGCCGGAGCGTTGGCCGATAAGATCGGTTTCCGCAACTCGATGCTACTGGCTTTCACTTTGTTAACTTGTGGCTATCTAGGACTGGCTGTTTACCCTACTTGGCTTCAATCCGCCGGACTGGTTGAATACAGCACGACGACTACCTTTACGGGATTGCTGGAGAGCAATCTTCAGTACGGCATTATCCCTATCATGGCCTTGATCGTATGCGGCGGGGCTTTTATCAAGAGCGTTATCTCCGGCACGGTCGCTAAAGAGACTACGCCGGAAACCCGTGCGAAGGGCTTCTCTATCTTCTACGCGATGGTAAATATCGGGGCCTTCTCCGGGAAGACCATCGTGAAGCCGCTTCGTGAGGCGTTGGGCAACGAAGGTTTGATTACCTTGAACTATTTCTCGGCGAGCATGACCTTCCTTGCCTTGCTAGCCATCTGGTTCTTCTACAAAAGCGCTCAGCATTCGGGCGAGGGCAAGACGTTCGGGCAGATCTGGAACGCCTTGATCAAGGTTTGTAGTAACGGACGGCTCATTACATTAATCATCATTATCACCGGATTCTGGATGGTACAACACCAGCTGTATGCCACGATGCCAAAATATGTGCTTCGTTTGGCCGGCGAGGGAGCCTCTCCTTCTTGGTATGCCAACGTAAACCCTTTAGTCGTAGTTCTGACAGTCAATCTAGTAACACAGATGATGCGGAAGCGGACAGCGCTTACCTCCATGACGGTGGGTATGTTTATCATGCCGGTGTCCGCTCTTTGCATGGCATCCGGTAATATGCTGGATACTAATTCCTTGATCCTAGGGATGCATCCCGTAGCCTTCATGATGGTGGTGGGTATCGTCTTCCAAGGGCTGGCGGAGACGTTCATTTCCCCTCGCTTTCTCGAGTATTTCTCCTTGCAAGCACCCAAGGGAGAGGAAGGTCTCTATCTTGGATTCAGCCATTTGCATTCTTTCCTCTCCTCTATCTTCGGATTCGGGCTATCCGGTTTCCTTTTAAGCAAGTATTGCCCGGAGCCAACCCTGTTCGCCTCTCACGAGGAATGGCTGGCGGCAAGCGCGAACGCCCATTACATCTGGTATTACTTCGGTGCGATCGCCTTGGTATCCGCCGTAGCGTTGATCGTGTATGGACAAGTCGTAAAGAGGCTGGATAGCCAAAAGATTTGACCCGATAAAACTACGAGGTCAAATCCATTACCTTTGATTTGACCTCGTAGTTCTAAAATATCTAATCCAAACACATGAATTTGACCTTTAAGGCTTGCGATATCCAATCATAATCCGTAGATTTGACCCGGAAGAATCGCAAGATCAAATCCTTGAGAAAAAACAACCTTAAAACAGATCATCATGGAAGAAACATTCAAGAGAATCCCCCCGGAAGATGTCTTTATCACCGTCTTCAAGCGTAAACCCACCGAAGAAGAGCTTTGGATGGGCGTCCCTCCCGACTTCGACGGCAACCGCCCCTCGGGCAACAACCTGATCGATCTCTTCGCCTATCTCATCCGCAAGTACGGCCGGATGGACACCAGCGAATACGCCCGCATAATGCAACTCAAGACCAGCGAGCTCCGGGGCGCCATCCTCGCCATCGGCGGGATGTGGGCGATGGGAAGGGGGCCCACACTCGGCATGTCGCGGATGGCAGGCCGCAACCGCTACCTTCTCCTCGAAGCTCAGGAGCTGATGGAGCGGACGGACATGAGCATCACCGCGATCGCCGCCAAGCTGGGTTTCTCGCAGCCCTCGGTATTCTCCAAGTTCTTCCGCACGCTGACGAAATCGCAGCCTTGGGAATGGCGCATCGAGAAAAAAAAACCGGGCTCAAACCGGAAGAGAACCTATCATTGCTACGAGTAATCAGCAGGCAATACATGCTCAAACACACGCCAAGTGTGCAATTTCCTCCGCAAAGTTCTTTGTTATAAAGAATGTTTGATTACTTTTGCACCTCGAGATTAACAAGAAAGTAGAAGTATTACATCAATATAAAAATCTAATATTCCTATATAATATGAGTTTAAGAATTATAGTTTTAGCGAAACAGGTCCCGGATACACGAAACGTGGGAAAGGACGCCATGAAGGCGGACGGTACGATCAATCGCGCCGCCTTGCCCGCGATCTTTAACCCGGAAGACCTGAACGCGTTGGAACAAGCGTTACGCTTGAAAGACGCTTACCCCGGGACGACAGTTACGCTGCTGACGATGGGCCCGGGACGTGCCGCCGAAATCATCCGCGAGGGTTTGTATCGTGGTGCTGACGGCGGTTTTTTGTTGACCGACCGTGCGTTTGCCGGAGCCGACACGTTAGCCACATCCTATGCGCTTGCCACGGCTATCAAGAAAATCAACGATTATGATATTATCATCGGTGGTCGCCAAGCGATCGACGGCGATACGGCACAGGTAGGTCCGCAAGTCGCTGAGAAATTAGGACTGACCCAGATCACGTATGCCGAGGAAATCCTAAACGTTGATAAGGAGGCCGGACGTATCACCGTAAAACGTCATATCGACGGGGGTGTCGAGACCGTGGAAGGTCCGCTTCCTATCGTTATCACCGTGAACGGCTCCGCCGCTCCCTGCCGTCCCCGCAACGCGAAGTTGGTACAAAAGTACAAACACGCCATGGGTAAACAGGAACGGGCCGTGCAACCCGCCTGTCACCAGGACGGTACGCCGACTCTTCGCTACCCGGAATTGTACGAGACCCGCCCGTATTTGGATATTCAAGAATGGAGCGTAGCCGACGTGAATGGTGACTTGGTTCAATGCGGCCTTAGCGGTTCGCCGACGAAGGTAAAAGCGATCGAGAATATCGTCTTCCAAGCCAAGGAAAGCAAGACCATCTCCAGCGCCGACCAAGAAGTAGAGGATTTGATTGTCGAACTGTTAGCTAACCACACCATCGGATAAGATTATGAACAACGTATTTGTATATTGTGAGACAGAAGGCACGAACGTTGCCGATGTAAGTCTTGAGCTTCTGACTAAAGGTCGTAAGCTAGCCAATCAATTGGGCTGTGGGCTGGAGGCGATCGTTGCCGGGTCCGGCCTTGAGGGTGTAGAGAAACAAGTATTGCCTTTTGGCGTCGACAAGGTTCATGTGTTCGACGCTCCGGGTCTGTTCCCTTATACGTCACTTCCTCATTCCTCTATCTTGATCAATTTGTTCAAGGAGGAGAAACCGCAGATTTGCTTGATGGGCGCTACGGTGATCGGTCGTGACTTGGGCCCTCGTGTATCCTCGGCCTTGACAAGCGGCTTGACGGCCGATTGTACCTCTTTGGAGATCGGCTCGCACGAGGACAAGAAAGCGGGTATCACCTACGAGAACTTATTATATCAGATCCGTCCGGCGTTCGGTGGTAACATCGTAGCCACGATCATCAACCCGGAACATCGCCCGCAAATGGCGACCGTTCGTGAGGGCGTGATGAAAAAGGAGGTTTTGGACGAGAACTATAAAGGCGAAGTGATCCACCACGACGTAGCGAAGTATGTCCCCGAGACAGACTATGTGGTGAAAGTGATCAACCGTCATGTAGAGAAAGCGAAGCACAACCTGAAAGGCGCTCCGATCGTAGTAGCCGGAGGTTATGGCGTAGGCTCTAAGGAGAACTTTAATTTATTGTTCGATTTGGCGAAAGAGCTTCACGCCGAGGTAGGTGCCAGCCGTGCGGCTGTCGATGCCGGTTTCTGCGACCACGACCGTCAGATCGGTCAGACCGGTGTCACGGTGCGTCCGAAATTATATATCGCTTGCGGTATCTCCGGGCAGATCCAGCATATCGCCGGCATGCAAGACGCCGGTATCATCATTTCGATCAATAATGATGAGAACGCCCCGATCAACACGATCGCCGATTACGTAATCAATGGTACGGTAGAAGAGGTGATTCCTAAGATGATTAAGTATTACAAAAAGAACAGTAAGTAAGATTATGGCTAATTTCTATACAGATAATCCCAGCTTGAAGCATCATCTTCACCATCCGTTGATGAAGCGTATCGTAGAGCTGAAAGAGCGCGGCTATGCCGACAAGGATACATACGATTATGCTCCGATCGATTTCGAGGACGCAATGGATAGCTACGAGAAAGTATTGGAGATCGTTGGTGAGATTTGCGGGGAAATTATCGCCCCGAACGCTGAGGGCGTAGACCATGAGGGCCCCACGGTAGCGAACGGACGTGTCACGTACGCTTCCGGGACACAGCAAAACCTCGATGCCGTTCGCAAGGCCGGCTTGATGGGTATCGCTATGCCTCGCCGCTACAATGGGTTGAATTTCCCGATCGTCCCTTACATCATGGCCGCCGACTTGGTTTCCCGTGCCGACGCCGGTTTCGAGAACCTTTGGGGTCTACAAGATTGTGCCGAGACCTTATACGAGTTCGGCAACGAGGATCAACGCCAACGTTACATCCCTCGTGTTTGCGACGGAGAGACCATGTCTATGGACTTGACGGAGCCGGACGCAGGTTCCGACCTTCAATCCGTTATGTTGAAAGCTTCTTACAACGAGGCTGACGGTTGCTGGTATCTGAACGGCGTAAAGCGTTTCATCACGAATGGCGACGCTGACATCCATTTGGTATTGGCCCGTTCCGAGGAAGGTACGAAGGATGGACGTGGCCTTTCCATGTTCATCTACGACAAGCGCAATGGTGGCGTGAATGTCCGTCGTATCGAGAACAAAATGGGTATCAAAGGCTCTCCTACTTGCGAGTTGGTATTCAAGAACGCGAAAGCCGAGCTTTGCGGTGATCGTAAGCTAGGTTTGATCAAATATGTAATGGCTTTGATGAACGGTGCCCGTCTGGGTATCATGGCTCAAGCCGTAGGACTTAGCGAGGCTGCCTATCGTGAGGCTTATGCTTACGCCTTGGATCGTAAACAGTTTGGTAAGTCTATCATCGAGTTCCCGGCGATCGCTGAGATTATCGCCTTGATGCGTGCGAAAGCGGATGCTTCCCGTTCTATGTTATACGAGACCGCCCGTTTCGTTGACGTCTACAAAGCGTTGGATGATATATCCAAGGAACGTAAACTGACTCCGGAAGAACGTCAAGAATTCAAGAAGTACAGCAAGCTCGCGGATGCTTTCACCCCGATGGGTAAAGGCATGACTACCGAGTACGCAAACCAGAACGCTTACGACGCTATCCAAGTTCACGGAGGTTCCGGTTTCATGAAAGACTACGCTTGCGAACGTATCTACCGGGATGCCCGCATCACGAATATCTATGAGGGTACCACCCAATTGCAAGTCGTAGCGGCCATCCGCCACGTCACCACGGGTACTTACTTGAACCAGATTCGTGAATACCAAGCGATCGAGTATAAGCCGGAATTAGAGGCTCTGAAGAACAAACTTGCCGCTATGACCGAGAAGTATGAGAAAGTGGTAGCCAAGGTTACGGAGACAAAGGATAACGAATATATTGACTTCCAAGCTCGCCGTATGGTCGAGGCAGCCGCTCATTGCGTATTCGGCTACTTGCTATTGCAAGACGCAAACAAAGATGACAGCTTCCGCCGTTCCGCCGAGGTTTATGTAAACTACGGACAAGCTGAGATTGATAAGATCGAATCCTTCATCAACAACTTCAATCGTGAGGACTTAGCTTATTACAAACAACAGTAAATAGGTTTTCCTAGGATAAAATGAGGCGAGGATCAGTTACAGGTTCTCGCCTTATTTTTTTAACCGCCAAAGTACCCATTGCATACCGCCACGTAAAGACAGATACCAAAGGAAAGCCATCCATAAGGCATGATTCCCCATCGATTGATAAAACAAGTAATACATAATAAAGAAAGTGCCCGAGGCCACAAGCATCGAGTAAAGCATCTGGCGTGTGGCCGTGGCACCGATAAAGATACCGTCCCAAAGGAAAGCGGAGAATCCACATAAAGGAATCGCCAACACCCAATAGAAATAATCCCCGGAAGCTTCAATGACTGAGGTATCGTTCGTCAATAATCCCAGAAAATTCTTCCCTCCCAACGCATAAAGGATCGTGAAAGACAATGAGAGGCCGATTCCCCATAGGAACAATAAGCGAATGCATTTACGTAACCCCACATCGTTTTTGGCTCCAATAAAGCGACCGGCTAATGCCTCTCCCGCATAAGCGAATCCATCCATTATATAAGAGAACAAGGTAAATAACTGCATCAACAAGGTGTTTACGGCTAATATCACATCCCCTTGTCTCGCACCTGTAGAAGTAAAGAAAGTCGTAACAGCGACCAAGCACAAGGTCCGGAAAAATATATCACTATTGACTGAGAAGAAGCGACGCATCGCCTCCCTACCCCAAAGCCCGTTCCAATCAATATACGCTTTCAAACGTTTATAATATTTCAACCAAAGAGCAAACGCCATGAGGAGACCCGCATATTGGGCGATCAGTGTTCCCAACGCTACGCCTTCCACCTTCATACCCAGCACAAACACGAAACATAGGCTGGCCGCAATATTCACGATATTCTGCGTGATAGCGATAAACATCGGGAAACGAGAATTCTGCATACCGATAAACCAACCGGCAAAGCCATATAACCCCAATACAGCCGGCGCTCCCCAGATACAGATATTAAAATAGAGAGAGGCCCATTGTTTTACCTCCTCCGTTGCGTCGATCAAAGTAAACGCAACCTTCAAGATAGGGTATTGAAGTATCAAAAGCCCCAAAGATATCAGGAAACCAACCCCGACAGACCGGAATAAGATCCGGGTAACTTCCGTCAAATCCCGTTTCCCGTACGCTTGGGAAGTCATACCGCTTGTCCCCATACGGAGAAACCCGAATATCCAGTAGATAATATTAAACAGCATCCCGCCTACAGCGATCGCCCCGATGTACGAAGCAGATCCAAGATGTCCCACGATCGCCACATCTATCAATCCCAATAAAGGTACGGTTATATTGGAAATAATAGAAGGTATCGCCAGTTGAAGTATTTTCTTATTCATATTAAATAGTGTCTAAATACGATATCGTTATCTCTTAAAACTCTCTTTCAGACTGATCAACGAAGGGATAAAAAAGGATATAATACCTATCAAACATAAAAAGCCCCCACTTATTATAAAGGTATTTCCAAGCCCGATAGAATCCGCCAAAAAGCCGGTACTCAAAAGACCGATCATCGAAGGAAGCATACTAAAGCTCATGTAAAAAGAGAATACCCTTCCCATAACTCCCGGATCAATGCGAGATTGGATAACCGTAGTAAAAGTAGCAAAATACAGGGAACCACAAACACCTCCTAAAGCCGTCAGCACCGCAAACCAGATAAAACCGGATACCGGTAACAACCCGGAAAACAAGAATGTCAATCCCAACGCTATATACATCCCATTAATCAACAGTATCTCATTCCAACGATATTTCTTAAGCCCCAGTAAAGCACCCGCGAGCAAGGCTCCTCCACCCCATGAAACCTCGACCAAACTCACTTGGAAAGCATTTCCGGCAAAGTGATTCAACGTCATCAACGGGAATAAGACACTTACCGGCATAATCACGAATGTAGCCAATATAGACAATAGGAATAACCACGATAGCCCATATTGGTTACGGACTTCCATAATCGCCTCTTTCGCCTCTCTCCAAAGATGCAATTCTGAATTTCGTTCCTCATGAGAAGGATCGGGAATAAAGACAAAGCAGAGCGATAGACAAGCGAACGCCGCTCCAGCCACATCCAATAAGAGGATATTCGTCATCTTCATCATCGTTATGAATAGACCGGCCAAAGCGGGCCCGGCGATATTACACACCGACTGGATCACCTGATTAATCCCAGCTATGCGCATCAACTCCGATTTTGGAGCCAGCAAAGGAACAGAAGCTTGCATAGCGGGCATATGAAAGGCAGAACCTACGGAACGAAGGGCCAATAACACATATATATGACTAATCTTAGCCAAATCAAAATAAAACAAGACCGCCAATATCAACGTACAAAAAGCAATAAAGCTATCTGCCATAATCATCACCCGCTTCCTTTTCCACCGGTCGATAAAGATCCCCGTGAAAAGCCCCAAAACAGATTGAGGTAACAAAGCGGCCATCGTAGCAAATGCCAATACCTCAGCGGAACCTGTCTCCAGACTCAACCACAAGACTATCGCGAAATTAACAATCGAACTTGTCAGTATAGATAAGAACTGCCCCGTCCAAATAATGGCAAATACTCGCTTCCAGTTATCCATATAAACGTGTTTGTATTAAAAAAACGAAGGCCGCGGGATTCACATCCGACGGCCTCCTACACTAACCCTTAACTTTAACCAATGAAAAACAATAATCTACTACATTTATTTCAATGCAGCTAAAGCCGCATCGTAATTCGGTTCGGTAGTAATCTCGGGAACAAGTTCCTCATAAACCACCTTACCAGCTCCATCGACCACTATCACGCCACGGGCTAATAACCCTTTCAGCGGACCGTCTACCAGAAGCATCCCATACTTATCCTCAAAACATGAACACCGGAACACTGACAATGTAATCACTTTATCAATACCTTCCGTAGTACAGAAACGTCCATGCGCAAAAGGTAAATCTTTAGAAACAGCTAATACCACCGTATCCGGATGCGAAGCGGCTTCTTTATTGAAGCGTCTTACCGATGCCGCACATACACTTGTATCCAAGCTCGGAAAAACATTTATCACCACTTTCTTTCCTTTCAAGTCGCTTAGCGACAATTCGGATAAATCACTTTTTACACCCTTAAAGTCCGGAGCCTCTGTCCCAACTTTTGGCAACTCGCCGTTCGTATGAATCTCGTTACCTTTTAATGTTACTTTTGCCATCTTTGTATGTAAATTAAATAGTCTTACTTTAAGTTGGCTGCGCAAATATAAGCAGCTTTCTGTCGATAAAACAAACGAAAATAAACAATGTTTTTTCATTTAACTCTATTTAACTACTGTTGCAAAATACAGATTACCTATCTTTGACGTCAAAATTAAAAACAGATGGATTGGATTATTATCGGCGGACTTCTTATAATCATCGTGACGCAAATCCTTTTGCGTCCTAAACAGCTAAATAATAATAAAGAAGACCTAGAAAAGTTACTAAACGAGATACAACGCTCGTTCGACCGTATCGAGAAAAACTTTAGGGAGGACTTCCGCCTGAACCGGGAAGAAAGCCGGTTAGTAGCAAAAGATAACCGAGAAGAGCTGGCTCGTTCCATGAATGAGTTCAAGGAAGCCTTCGAACGTGGAATCGATTCTTTTAACAGGTTGCAGAAAGAGAAATTCGCCGCCTTGGACGAACGCCAACAGAGATTAGTGGATAACACGGAAAAAAGGCTGGAAGAGATCCGAGTCACCGTAGACGAGAAACTTCAAAAGACATTGAATGACCGTATCGGGCAATCTTTCCGTTTAGTCACCGAACAATTAGAAAGTGTACAAAAAGGACTGGGCGAGATGCAAACCTTAGCACAGGATGTAGGAGGATTAAAACGGGTACTTAGTAATGTTAAGACCCGGGGAAATATCGGGGAGATCCAACTCAGTATGTTATTGGAGCAGTTATTGGCACCAGAGCAATACGAGGCGAATGTACATACCCGGAAAGGTTCGGATGCGGTCGTTGAATTCGCAGTCAAGCTCCCCGGGCGGGATGATGCCCGAGAATTCGTATACCTTCCCATAGACGCTAAATTCCCGAAAGATGTATACGAACAGCTCCTAGACGCTTACGATGCCGCAGATTCCCAAGCGATCGAGACAGCCGGAAAATTATTGGAGACAACGATCAAGAAGATGGCTAAAGATATTTCGGACAAATATCTGGCACCTCCCGCCACGACCGATTTCGGCATTATGTTCCTGCCGTTCGAGGGCATTTACGCCGAGGTCGTACGCCGTTCCGCTTTATTGGAGGACTTGCAACGAAACTACAAGGTAGTCGTAACAGGTCCCACTACCCTAGCGGCCATACTAAACAGTTTACAAATGGGCTTCCGTACATTGGCGATCCAAAAGCACTCAGGGGAGGTATGGACGATCTTAGGGGCCGTGAAAAAAGAATTCGAGAAAGTAGGCGGTATGCTCGAGAAAGCCCAAAAGAACTTGCAAACCGCCAGCGGGCAAATAGAAGAGGTTTTAGGTACCCGTACCCGTGCCATCCAACGTAAACTCAAAGACGTAGATACGCTTAGCGACCGTGAGGCCCGAGCTATCCTTCCCGAGATCGGAATATTAACTGAAGAAGACGAAAAAGCAGAATCATGAAAAAGAGACAAATACCCCACACTTACGTAATCATTTTTTACATCATCTTATTTTGCGCCGCATTGACATGGATTATCCCCGGTGGGCAATACACGGAAAATATCAGCCCAGATGGAGAGCGGACCGTTGTATATGAATCCGTGGAAAGCGTACCTCAAACATGGGAGGTACTCTCCGCCTTTTATAAAGGATTTGTGGACAAGGCGGATATCATCGTCTTCATCCTCATCATCGGTGGTGCATTCTGGATCGTGAACGACAGTAAGGCATTTGATATCGGGACAGTCAGTTTCCTACGAAAAGCACGCAAAATGGAGAACAACCCCATCCTTCGTAAAATAGGCATAGATAATTTCTTATTGACCGCCATCATGCTACTTTTCAGTATATTCGGGGCCGTATTCGGGATGAGTGAGGAGACCATCGCTTTTTGTCTGGTCTTGGTCCCGATGGCGATATCTATGGGATACGATTCCATAACCGGCGTATGTATGGTTTTTATAGCGGCGGGATTAGGTTTCGCCGGAGCGATTTTAAACCCTTTCACTATCGGTATAGCGCAAGGCTTAGCAGGAATTCCTCTTTTTTCCGGCATCGAGTATCGTATCGTTTGTTGGTGTATTATCAATGTGGTAGGCTTCACATGGATATTGCGTTATGCCGCCAAGGTAAAAAAGAACCCTCAACTATCGCCCGTCTATGAGGATGATCAATATTGGAGAGATTTGCATAGTACCAATTCCTTAGAAATCGTATACAGAACCCCGAAAGCCGCATGGATCAGTTTCGTCCTATTGGCAATCGTACTAGTTATCTTTTCGATCTATTACCCCCAGACATCCTTAAAAATAGGAAATAGCGTAATCAAGGGACTACCCTTAATCCCGATTCTTAGCGTAGCTTTCGTGATCAGCTCGATATTTACCCTACGGAAAACCGTACATTTGTATATATTGAACCTTTTATTCTTCACGATCTTTTTCTTGATAACAGGCGTAATGGGCTATGGGTGGTACATTATGGAAATAGCGACCTTGTTCTTCGCCTTGGGTATAGCGGCGGGAATCGCCAATGGACGCAATCCGAATGAGCTTGTGAAACTTTTCTTGGAAGGTTGCAAGGATATCATGAGCGCCGCCTTGGTTGTCGGCTTAGCTGGAGGTATTATCGTAATCCTGCAAGACGGTAAAGTGATCGATACGATTCTCTTTAACCTAGCGAAAGGGATGGAAGGTTTGGGACAAGTAGCTACGGTCGGGATGATGTACGTTATTCAAACGCTTATCAATTTAGTTATTCCTTCCGGAAGTGCCAAAGCGGCCCTCACCATGCCTATCATGGCCCCATTCTCAGAGTTGATCGGTTTATCCAAGCAAGCCACCGTCATGGCTTTTCAGTTTGGCGATGGCTTCACGAACCTGATAACTCCCACATCTGGTGTTCTGATAGCGGTTCTAGGAGTAAGCCGTATTCCGTATGATAAATGGTTCAAATGGGCATGGAAATTCATCCTTGTCCTAGTGATCCTAGGATTCCTATTATTGATCCCAACGGTATTGATCCCGATGAACGGCTTTTAATCGATATAGCTTTGCGCCTTCCGCAATAGGCTTCCGTGATCCATCACGCCGGAAGAGCGCCATACGATCTCACCTTTCTTAAAGATGATCAAAGTGGGTACGGATTGGATCCTCAACTGTGTGGCAAGTGCCTCGTTCTTATCTACATCAATTTTAAGGACACGCACTTGTCCCGCCAGCTCCTTCCCCAATGCCTCGACCGTCGGACTCAACACCTTACACGGGCCGCACCATGTCGCAAAAAAATCCACCAATACAGGTTTATCCCCTTTAATGATATCGTCAAATGTTTCCATCTTATCTACTTTTTTAATATTTACAATCTGTTTAATCTCAAATACAGGAATCCTGCTTAATAGCCCTTATCCCATCAAAAACAAAATTATGAAATTCTATCTCGAAATCTTCTATATAATAACCGATAGATAACACTCAAAGTTTTCTATAAAAGATCAATAAACAACGATCAAAACAAGCAAAAGAAAAAAACTGGCATCTGATTATAACAAAAAAAGGGAGACTCTTTTAGAATCTCCCTCGTGATCGGGCTGGGATTCGAACCCAGGACCCACAGCTTAGAAGGCTGTTGCTCTATCCAGCTGAGCTACCTGACCATCCTTATTTTCGTGGTGCAAAGGTAAGGATTTTTCTTTTCCTTGCAAACTTTTAGTACACTTTTTTACATATTGAATTTAGAATGGATAACCAACGGCAAAATGCAAGGCGAAATTATCCTTGAAATTAGGACGGGTTATCGCCCAACGCCTAGACTTTTTCTCCTGAGGATTATAAGCCTTGAAGCCTGTATCTAAACGTAGTAGAAAGAAATCAAAGTCCAAACGAAGTCCCAAACCATAGGAAACAGCGATCTCCTTATAAAAACGAGAGAAATCAAAGTTTCCAGCCTTATAGCGTTCATCTGATACATTCCGGGTCCATATGTTTCCGGCATCTATGTAAGCCGCCAATTCAAACTTCCAAAAAAGTTTCGTTCGATATTCCAAGTTCAAATCCAAGCGGATATCCCCCGATTGAAGAGCGAAAGAAGTCGTGCTGTCAACTTCCATACTACCCGGACCTAACTCTCGTACAGACCATCCCCGGACACTATTCGCTCCCCCCGAGAAATAAGCACGCTCAAAAGGTAAATAGTTTGAGTTACCATAAGCCATCCCCACTCCCACTCCTATATGGAAAGCTAACTTGTTACGACTGTCAAGCACGATTCCTTTACTAAAATCGAAATCCAATTTCACATATTGCGCATATTCCGTACCAAACAACTCATAATAACCGTCATCATTTTTCTTCGCCCCCGTAAGATGCGAAAAGGCACTCAACAAATTCCCTGCGACCTCGACCGACGCACGTAGGGAATGCGTGTTTCTCAAACGATTCTGGGGAGAATAATTACTGAAGGAATAAGTATATCCCGAACTCATGATAAAATGGTTCGTATAGTTATACAACACCATATAATCCGGCAAGCTATTGATAAAGTCCATATTCTTATCCGGCAAATACACATAATTCAAGTCTACAAGCTTAAAGGTATGGCGTGCCTGTGTATTGCCCCGATCTTGCCAAATATAACTCCAACCACCAGATAGAATCGCCCTCGTATACTCCGGACGTTTTTGCAGGTTGTAACTTATTTTCGCTTCAGTTGACGCACGTAGCCGCCTACGAAAATCCGAACTCAAGAACGGGAACAAAAAACGAGGAAACAGCAAAGACCCTTCCGCACCTAACTCCCAGTAATTACCAAAGCCATTCGCCTTATTTCCGGATAACGCCTCGTAAGCCCCTCTCACCCTCGCCGAGAACAGCTCCGATCCTCGGAAGATATTCCTATGCTGATAATTCAAGCTGGAGGCAAACCCATAGTCACCCGCCGAGTTAGTACCTTCCAAATCCACTCCCACCGTATTTATCTTCGCGGGAGAAGTGAGAATGTAACAATCCAACTTCATCGTATCCCGCTCCTCTACTTCCGTAAAACGTATATTTACGTTCCTCAAAGCCCTTAGAGAAGCGAACGCCGAATAGGTCTGCTCTATATTCTTCTCACTAAATAATTGCCCCGGCCGAATATAAGTACTCCTCCGGAGCACGCTCGGACGGATACTCTTCCCGTTCCGGCCATATACGATATTCCCCCCTGCGCTGCGCCTCCGACCTTACTGCGCTGAGCATCGTATCTGTAGCCATGAAACTAGCGTCCTCTCCTACCCCCATCGGATTATAATCGGTTAAGACCGTTACATCCTTAATATAATACTGACGATGCGGCTGATCCTCTACCGACCCATTGGGCAACACCTTCCGATAAGGTTTCATGGACATATCAAGATCCACGACATTTTGGTTAAAAGAACTATCAGCGATATATCCTAAATAATCCCGATTAAAACCATAATACCCGTTCCAGCGAAGTAAGGTCGTAATACGCTCCCGCTCCTTGTCCAATATATCCCGGTCAAATAAAGTTCCTTCCTTAACTAATTGGTTATACTCTTCCTGTGAGGACCGGAACGCAGAAGCTAAGGGAGAACGGCGAGGCGCTTTCAGATGTGCCAAACTATCAATTTTCGGATCGGGGAACTTCATCGTGTAATTGCGTATCCTATACGGATCGTTCGCCTTTATATGGTAAGTTACAACCGCTTTCTTATGGCGTGCCGTATCGATCGTCGTTGATACATCCGCATGGACATACCCTTTATTAATGTAAAAACGCTCTAGTTCCATGGCGGACTGTTCCACCAACATCGTATCCAGCACCACGGGAGGCTCACCAATCCTACGTAACTGTTTATTGATCCATTTCTTCTCATTCTTACCAGACCAATCATAGACAAACAACTGCCACTTCATCAGACCAAACACCTTGAAGTTTGGTTGCTGCTTAAGATAAGATTTTAAATCCGCAGACTTATAATCCTTGTTATCCGACACGATCTCCACCTTATCCAGCAAATATTCCCCATCCGGCACAAACTTGGTCGTACTACAAGAGGCTAGCAGTAGTACGATACAGATAAAATAGCATATACGTAGAGATCGATTCATCATTCCAAGCTTTTTACGATCGCGAATGTACTGGAATTTAAAGAATTTACCGTACTTTTGTTTTGTAAAAAGAACTAAGATGCTAAGCAAGACCAAAGTCAAATACATCCATTCTCTGGAATTAAAGAAATTCCGGAATGAAAATAATGTTTTTGTAGCCGAAGGAAATAAATTGGTAGCCGATATGTTACCGGCCTTTGAATGTGAGTTATTAATAGCCAAGCCATCGTGGATGGCTACACAAGGCGATATTCCGGCCAAGGAGTTATTGGTAGCGGAAGAAGATGATATTCGTAAAGCCAGCTTCCTGAAAAATCCCCAAGATGTACTCGCGATCTTTAAACGCCCCAATTGGGATATAACGGAAATAACGCCGGAAAAGGAGCTTGTTCTCGCATTAGACGGAATCCAAGATCCGGGCAACTTAGGTACGATCATCCGGTTAGCGGACTGGTTCGGTATTTCCCATATCGTATGCAGCAAAGATACCGCCGATGTTTTCAGTCCAAAAACCGTACAAGCCACTATGGGTGCGCTCGCCCACGTAAAAATACATTACACCGATCTGGAAACGTTCTTACAGGCCCAATCAGCCCAAGCCATACCTTTATACGGCACCTTCCTTGGCGGAGAAAACTTATATGAGAAAACCTTATCCGGAAACGGTATCTTGATAATGGGTAATGAAGGAAATGGAATACGTCCCGCCATAGAGGCTTTTGTAAACGAAAAATTATATATCCCGAACTATCCGGAAGGAAGAGACACCTCAGAGTCTCTCAATGTGGCCATCGCTACAGCTGTGGTCTGTGCCGAGTTTCGCAGACGCCAAGGGAATCCCGCTTAAACGATATATATGGACTGAACAACCCGGCGTAATCTTTTCGGTTAACGCCGGCCAAGATCCCATCACCTGCTTAAAACCAATCGCCGGTTCCGAGGAAAGAACCGGCACCAGCACTCCATCATAAAAAGCGGTTCCAGCTATCTCCTCATTCAACGGGTAAACACCATGAAACGCACCATTATCATCCAGTTCGATATAATGCATACGATAAACCTGCTTACACCAAACGTAATGAGCGGCAATTCTTCTCATAAGTATAATAAACAAATAGAGAGATTACTTAATAGAATCCTTAGGTAATTCGGCAAGCTCCTTACCATAGTTATATTTCATCAAGCTTAAGCTATCTATATACACCTTATAATAAGTCGTATCCATATTATCCATACGGATATATCCAAACACACGCTTTACTTTCTTAGTTGGTATAGTCTTCAAGATCGTCTCGTGATATCCATCTTTCGTGATCTTACTATTCACAGTCAAGGTCGTATCACCTTGGTCCGCGCTTAAACGTACCTCCGGCTTATAAGCCATTTTGTTATTCAATCCCCAGACACGCACGCCCAGCACGAAACTACTGCCCGAGGAATAATTCGTTTCCGGACGTATATCGAAAGTCACCCCATTAAATACAGAGGTAGGAGACAAGACCAGATAAGAACGGCGAGGCCAAATATCCACAGAATCCCGGTTCGATACCGGCGCAGCGTCCGCCTGCACATCCCCTAAGTTATTGATCCGTTTATTAAGATCGGCCAAGACCCGGTTGTAGACCTCCATATAAATATCCAAGTTACGGCCGTACCACACCAACGAGCTATCATACACCGCCTGTGTAATATCATGCTTACGGAATACAGACTCATACAAGGCAAGCTTCATGGTATCGGATTTATAAGTATTATAATCCACATTTACCATGGCCTCAGCCAGCAACATATCCATCAAAACACCCTGCATCTTTTTCTCCGACAGAATACCATCCGGAACCTTACTACATGCCGCCAGCAACGTCGTGGCTAATAAAGCCATACCATATATCCGTAATTTTCTCCGCATTTATTTCTCTTCTTTCGAAAGGCTAGCCGACAAAGTATGCCGATAAAATATTAACAAAAGGAAAACTCCCACGCAAATCGCCGAGTCCGCCAAATTAAAGATCGGACGGAAGAAAACGAACTCCTGTCCACCCCAGATCGGAACCCAATCCGGGAATACGGTCTCTATCAATGGGAAATAGAACATATCCACCACCTTACCATGCAGCCAAGAGGCATAACCACCTCCCTCCGGCATAAAAGTAGCGAGTTGCCCGAAACTATGGTCGAAGATCACGCCATAGAATATCGAGTCGATTATATTACCCACCGCTCCCGCAAAAACCAAAGATATACAGGCAATAAAACCGAATTTATAATTTTCTTTAACCAGCTTATACAAATAATATCCGATAAACAATACAGCCACGATACGGAATACGGAAAGGAATAATTTCCCAATCACCTCTATACCGAATGCCATACCCGGATTCTCAGTAAAATAGAGATAAAACCACGGAGTTATCTCTATACTCTCATGCAACTGCATGTGGGTCTTAATCCATATTTTCAGCGCTTGGTCAAGAAGAAGGAGCAGTATTATGATTAACACTGCTCCCCAACCTTTAGAATATCTCATTTACTTTGCACCTCCTTGTTTTGCTTCGATACTTAAAGTCGCATGAGGCACAGCACGTAGCCTTTCTTTCGGGATCAATTTACCAGTCTCCCGGCAAATACCGTAGGTCTTATTCTCGATACGGATCAAAGCGGCCTGTAAATTCTGGATGAATTTCATCTGGCGTTGCGCCAAACGGCCCGCCTCTTCCTTCGATAACGTAGAAGCGCCTTCCTCCAGCACCTTGAATGTAGGAGACGTATCAGCCACGTCGTTACCGTCGGAATTCGTAACCCCTGATCGCAAAAGCTCGTAATCCCTCTTCGCGATTTCCAGTTTCTCTAATATAATAGCGCGGAACTCCTCGAGCTCAGCGTCTGAATATCTTGTCTTCTCTGCCATGGTTCTAAAAAAATTTAGGTTCAACAATCGTTCAAATATCAATCAAAAAGAAGAATTAAGAATGAATATAAAATCATATTATTTCTTCTTTGCATGCAAAGATAATATAATTATCGATTTTCCTATATTTCATTCCTAATTCTTCCGCAAGAAATGCTATTCTATTTTTAAGCTTTCTCGATCTTTACGGACAATTTAAAGTCCTCGAAATCGAGTTCCGTAGCGTCGCTGATCGCATTATCCATGATTTCGATAGATTCCGCCAATACTTGGTTAGCGATATAATCCTTATAATCATAGATCGCCTCATCCATCTCCTCGCAAGAAAGAATGGATACATGGATCTTATCCGTTATATCGAAACCGCTGCTCTTACGCAAGTTCTGGATACGATTCACCAACTCACGGGCCAGCCCCTCCTTACGCAAATCCTCGGTTACGGTAATATCCAAAGCGACTGTCAAGCGACCTTCATTAGCGACCAACCAACCCGGGATATCCTCAGAGATGATCTCTACATCTGTACGCTCCAAAACGGCCTCCTGTCCATCTACCATCAAGGTAAACGTTCCGGCTTTCTCGAAAGCGTTGATATCTTCTTGGCTCATCGATTGAATCGTGGCGGCCAACGCCTTCATGATCTTTCCGTAGCGCGGGCCCAACTTCTTAAAGTCCGGTTTGATCTTCTTCACCAAGATACCTGCCGTATTATCCACGAACTTCAGCTCCTTCACGTTCACCTCGTTCAAGATCAGGTTCTTAACAGCCTCGATACTCTCTTGTTGATGAGCGTCTACAACCGGAATCATTACCGTATGCAACGGCTGGCGAACCTTGATATTCACCTTGCGGCGAAGAGCCAATACCATAGAAGAAACATCTTGAGCCATTTGCATACGCTCTTCCAAATTCTTGTCGATCTTAGACTCGTCGTAAACCGGGAAATCGGACAAGTGTACGGACTCAACGTTCTCACGTCCCGTAACAGCGACCAAGTCTAAGAATAACTGATCGGCATAGAACGGAGCGATCGGAGCCATCAACTTAGCCACTGTCTCCAAGCAAGTATATAAAGTCTGGTAAGCGGATAACTTATCCTCCGTCATACCACCACCCCAGAAACGGCGGCGGTTCAAACGCACATACCAGTTACTCAAGTTATCATTTACGAAATCAGAGATAGCACGTCCGGCACGAGTCGGCTCGTAAGCCTCCAAGTAGCCATCCACATCCTTCACCAAGCTGTTCAACAGAGAAAGGATCCAACGGTCAATCTCCGGACGCTTGCTCCATTCCACATCCGGATCGGAGTAGTCGAAGCCATCCACGTTCGCGTACAAAGCGAAGAATGAATACGTATTATATAATGTACCAAAGAACTTACGGCGAACTTCCTCGATACCATCGATATCAAACTTAATATTATCCCATGGAGAAGCGTTCGTGATCATGTACCAACGCAACGGGTCCGAACCATACTTCTCGATCGTAGAGAATGGATCAACAGCGTTGCCCAAGCGTTTAGACATCTTGTTTCCGTTCTTATCCAATACCAGACCATTAGACACGACAGCCTTGTAAGCCACGCTATCAAAAATCATGGTACCCAGAGCGTGCAGGGTAAAGAACCAACCGCGTGTCTGGTCAACACCCTCAGCGATAAAGTCAGCCGGATAGATCTGACGATTATCGAACTCCTTCAAGTTCTCGAACGGATAGTGGATCTGGGCATAAGGCATAGCGCCGGAATCGAACCATACGTCGATCAAGTCTGTCTCACGCTTCATCGGCTTACCAGAAGCGGAAACCAAGATAATATCATCCACATACGGACGGTGCAAATCGATCTTCTCGTAATTCTCCTTCGTATAATCTCCCGGAGCGAAGTCCTTGTAAGGGTTAGACTCCATAAAGCCGGCCTTCACCGATTTCTCGATCTCGCCAAACAACTCTACCACGGAACCGATACACTTCTCCTCGCTACCATCTTCCGTACGCCAGATCGGTAACGGAGTACCCCAATAACGGCTGCG
>OGQC01000511.1_pt1 | contig 21474 bp, 17 predicted proteins | sample 1553081 | NCBI WGS metagenome assembly OGQC01 (sample SAMEA2580267, study PRJEB22360) | human gut metagenome | biome: human gut; feature: human-associated habitat; material: faeces | place: Denmark | collected 2008/2010
ACACATCTGACCGCGCGCGCGGCGGCGGCCCCGCCCCCCCCCCTGCGGCTGATGGAGTGGCCGGAGTGGCGTGCAACATCCTCAAGAGCATGGCTCCGTCGGTCAAGGTGCATAACCAGTGGATTGCGCAGGCAGGTATCGGCATCGTGCATCTGCCGGCATTTGTATTGCATCCGGCCCCGTTGGTCAGCGGTATGTCCGAGTCCGAGATGTGGATGGGCAGTTCCACTGTCCTGGCGGACGGTGCGCCATGTTCCTCCCTCACACATCCGGCACTCTCATGCAACATTGTGGGAATACCGACGATTCCCCGCAAGGGAAAGCCCAGGAAGGTGAGCAAGGCCCTGCTTGCCCCCACTTCCATGCTCTCCACCATCACATCCGTAGGAAATCCCGTGCTTGTGGGAGGACCGCCTACCATTGATGTATTTGCGCTGGCGATGAAGTTCGGACTGAAAGGCTTGGGCAAGATGTGGAAGAAGATAGGCGACCGCTTCCAGAACCTGATCGACAGGCTGAGGAAAAAAGGCATGAACAGGCTGGCGGACATTCTCCAGCCCATCAAGTGCAAGACTTTCGGTGAGCCGGTGGACGCTGCTACGGGCAGGGTCTATCACACCAATGCAGACTTTGAGCTTCCGGGTCCGATTCCCGTCGTATGGGAACGTACCTATTACAGTGATGCCGCCGTGGACGGTCCGTTGGGATACAACTGGCACCACAGCTACAATCTGGGAATACGGCAGCTGGAGGAAGGGGCGTTCGCATTCCGCCATGCTGACGGACGGGAGTCTTTCCTGCCCGTACTGAAACCCGGAGATTCCTATTTTGACCGCAAGGAACAGTTGTCTTGGACACTCGATGGCCGGGGTTACCTGCTTACGGACATCCGGGGGTTGCAATACCGTTTTGACGGTCCTGAAAACCGCTCCGGTTACCGCATGGTGTCAGGCATTTCCACGAAGGACGGATTCCGGATCCGCTTCGAATACGCTTCGGGGGGAAGGCTGGCAGGAATCATATCCTCACGGGGAGAATTCCTGAAAGTGGAAACCGACGGATTGGGACGGGTGCTCTGCGTATCCGTGAATCAGGACGGTGAGGAGGTGAAGCTGGTCCGTTACCGTTACGATGACCGGGGCGACATGGTGGAAACGCTGGATGCGCTGGATGTCAGCAAGCATTTCGTCTATTCCGGCGGACACCTGCTGGTACAGCTTACCAACCAAGGGGGTATGTCCTTCCATTGGGAATATGAAGGTAAGGGGGAGAATGCCCGCTGTGTGCATACATGGGGCGATGGAGGCGTGATGGAATATTTCATCCGCTACGGCAAGGGATATACCCATATCCGTAACGGAGAAAATGCCGAAACCGAATATCATTACGGTGAGGACAAACTTATCTATAAGATAGTGGATGCCAACGGAGGAATTACCCGCCGCCAATACAACAGTTTTCAGGAGCTGGAGGTAACGGTCAATCCCGAAGGCTATACCCGTAAGACCGCCTACAACGAGTTCGGTCAGCCGGTCCGGATAACGGACGAGAACGGGGAGGACACCTTCCTGGACTATGACGGCAATCGCAACCTCGTCTCGCTCTACACTCCGGGTGGAAAAAGGCTTTCATGGGACTATGACGGACTGGACCGCGTCGTCAGCCGGACCACACCGGGCGGAGAAACAGTGAAATATGCCTACGAGGGAGGCGTGTTGCGAACCATAACGGACGGACAGGGGCGTGTCTATACGCTCACATTCAACGGACGTTACGATTTGGAGCTGCTACAGTTCCCCAACGGGCTGTTCCGTCGGTGGGAATACGACGGCAGGGGCAGGCTCGTACAGGCGGTGGACGTCAAAGGCAATGCCACCCGTTATGCCTACGACCGTGCGGACAACCTGATACGGCTGGAAGAACCGGACGGCAACGTGCACCGGTTTGAGTACGATGCCATGGGGAACATGATACATGCCAGCGACAACATCCGCGAGGTCAGATTCACCTATGGGGCACTGGGAGTACTGAAAAGCCGCGAGCAGGAACGGCACCACATCACCTTCGGCTACAACAGTGAGTTGCAGCTCCGCCGCATCGGCAACGAGGCGGGCGACAACTATTTCTTCGAGCTGGACGGGCTGGGGCAAGTCGTTACGGAAATCGGTTTCGACGGGTTGCGGCGTGAGTACGAGCGCGATGGTGCGGGACGTGTTACCCGTGTGAATCGCCCCGGGGACAAATGGACGGAATACTTGTATGACGGACTGGACAACATACTGAAGGAGGAACAGTATGACGGAGAGATATCTCTTTACACGTACGACAAGGACGGTATGCTCGTCAAGGCGAAGAACAGTGAAAACCTGTTGGAGTTCACCCGCGACAGGAAGACGGGACTGATTACAGAGGAGAAGCAGGGAGAACACACCGTCAACCGCACATACGATAGCGAAGGCAACTGTACCCGCATCACCAGCAGTCTGGGAGCGGACATCCGTCATACGTACGACCGGGAAGGCAACTTGCAGACCATGCAGGCGGGCGATAGCTGGCAGGCGTCATGGGTACGTGACAATACCGGGCTGGAAGTACAGCGCACCTTTTCCAGCGGTGTGACTGTCAGGACGGAACGTGACTGCTTCGGCAGGGAGATACGCAAGTTGGTACGGTCAGGCGGCATAGAGAAAGGCGCCTACCGCTACCAATGGGGCATCGCCAACCGCCTGCTCTCCAAGGAGAACGAACTGACGGGTACCGTCACACGTTACGACTACGACCGTTTCGACTTCCTTATCCGGCAGGAGACTATGCAAGGTTCGGAAACGGATGTGATTTACCGTGTGCCGGACTTCGTGGGCAACCTCTTTGAGACACCGGACAAGAAAGACCGCAAATACGGTGCCGGTGGAAAACTTTTGGAGGACCCGGATTGTTTCTATCACTACGACGATGAGGGAAACCTCATTTTCCGCGAGTTCAAGCAGTTGCAGGAAACGGGTGTAAGGTACGACCGGAAGCGCATGGAGAAGGAACGCGGCATCCACTGCCTAGCTACAGGCATGGGATGGCTCTACGAGTGGGCGTCCAACGGTATGCTGAAGAAAGTGATACGCCCGGACGGCAGGCCGGTGGAGTTCCGCTACGATGCGTTGGGACGACGCACGGCTAAGCAGTATTTCGGAAAGGTCACACGTTGGGTATGGGACGGAAACGTACCTTTACACGAATGGAGCTATAAAGCCATTGGCTTACAATCGGACGAAGAGGAAAACATCCCTCCAAAAGAACCGGTAGAAGATATTACTACCTGGGTGTTCGAGGCAGGTACGTTTGTACCTACGGCAAAGATACAGGAGAGCAAGCAGTATTCCATTGTGTCCGATTATATGGGTACTCCCATCCAGATGTTCGACGAGCAGGGGAACAAAATCTGGGACTGCACGCTGGACATTTACGGAAAAGTGATTGCCGTTAATAAGGGAACGGAGTTTGATTGTCCGTTCAGGTTTCAAGGGCAGTATGCGGATGAAGAAACAGGACAATATTATAACAGGTTTAGATATTATGACAGTTTTGTTGGAAAATATTCATCGCAAGACCCAATAAGATTACAAGGCGGTATGCAACTATACAATTACGTTAAAAACGTAAATTACCAAGTTGATAGATTGGGATTAGTTGAGACAAAAAATTTCCCCAATTTTGATGCTGCACGAAAAGAAGCATTTAAAATAGCATCAGGAGGAGATCCAAACGTAACATTTCAACCAACAAAAATAGACCCCATTACAGGAACTGAAGTCGAATTTAAAGGGTCAAATGGCTCCAAAGTAGCATATGACTCAGCTCACCCAGATATGGATGCAACCAAAGGGCATCATAAGCCCCATATTGGTGTCCAAACAGGTGGAAAAAGAGGTAAAGGAGGTACTCAAAGATGGAATTTAACATATGACGGAGATATTCATCCACATCGTTCAAATGTAAAGGGAACAGGTGATTTATACCATTAGACATTAATAAAAGTATGAATAATAATGATGAAAAATATTCAGAGATAGTCAATGCCTCACAAGAGTTAGGCATTGTAAAACAAGTTTCCGAATTAATAGGAGATAATAAAGTTTCTATTCTAAAAGAAATCAAGGATAAATTTATAATTGGTAATCCCCGAGTTTGGTGGTTGTCTTTCAAAAAGAAACCTCTGAATTATGTTTTTGACGATGAGTTCCAATATAAAAGAATTGTGAATTTCTTTAATAAAAGAGAAATATGCTATTTTATAACAGAGTTGGACGATTTGCATATTTTTAAAACGTCTATTGGAAATATAATTAACATAATTAATGAATGTTCTTTTTTTGAATATTACATCGTTGATTTAAATTTAACAAAATTGTTGTGTGAAACAGATCATGGGGATTTACTATTCATTGATGATATGCAATAATTTCAATTTTAAGTAGTCGTCCCTTAAGAAATGCTATATAATATGCCAATCAACCAATTAGAGTCGGAGGTTTAGGATTTGTAATCCTTGAATTTCCTACAGAAAGTATATGGAGGTAAGCAAGATGCCAATCTTTATAAATCTGTGATTGTTTGTTAATTAGTAAAAAGACTTAAAATAGAAAAGGTATAATCAAGCTGTCCAAGAACTTTTATCTAAAACATAGCATAATGCACATAACAGGATATGAGTTTTTGGACAGCCTACTACTATCCTTATTAAAAATAACACCAAGGCTGTACAAAGCATTACCCCACATCACTCAACTCATGCTCAAAATCAAACCTCAACACATAAAAAATACCATTTTCCAAATAACCAAAACATCTGTTCCGCTTAGTGATTCTGAATTTCTTAATGCCTTTCTTCCATAGGTCATCTGAAAAATAACGCTTGCTTTTCTTATTTTTATTATACGTTTTTAATCCAACCCATTGTTCATTGCAATGGCAATCCAATCCAATTCTTCAAATTTGCAGAATGAATCAATAAACTCGTTTTGGTTCTCATTGTCAACAAGGGAAAATCCATAAGTGTCATCAATAAGGCTGAAATCAAGTTCCCCCCCCCCGCTGAAACGGGTCGTGATATACTTTTTGAGAGACAATTCCTCTCTTTCAAACAAGATGGAAGACAATTGCTTCTCCTTCCATATATTCCCCACCGGAATAGCAACTCCGTCTTTGGTTACAACAACCGGATGCTTCTCATACAAGGAGCGTATAAACGACAGAAGGCAGACCGCACAGACAGTAGCTTCGGCAACGGAACTGCCGGACACATCCGCTTTATCTGCCGGATAATGCGCATTCGGTTCCTGCTGGGGTGCATCGTCCCAAAACGGATTACAGATGGCACGTGCCAATGTACTCTTGTACCGTTTCGCTTCGTTTATGATACGGGCTTCCGGTGCTGTCGGCAAATCATTGATAGTTCTAAAACATAAGCCTAATAATCATAACTTTTTTAAAACCAGGTTTGTCGCTTCCGTTTTTTAAATTACCTTTGTAGTTACTTAGTATAAATGAAACATATTCAATGATTAACAGCATATTATTAACTGATTTTACAGGCTTTGCAAATACCCGGTTTGATTTCACCAAAGGGATAAACGTCCTTATTGGCAAGAATGGTACGGGCAAGACGCACGTTCTCAAATGCTTGGCGGCAACTTTGCAGGCACGCCATGACTTCCTCGGCAAGAACTCAGCTTCCAAGGAACAATTTGAGTATATCTTGGCGGAAGACATGATATTTTATTTCAAGCCGGATGTCATAGGCAACTTGGTCAACAAGGGAGTGCCTTCAGGCAGGGCAAACATTGCAGTCACGATAGACAGCAAACTGTTGCAATACAGCTTCTCATCCGCTTCCAAAACAACTGTAAAATTAGAAACGGACGAAAAGTGGGACGACCGCCACTTTATCTATATCCCCCCACGTGAGATGTTCTCTTTGTTCGAAGGTTTTATCGGTTTGAGCAGTAAGCGTGAAATTTCATTTGACCAAACGTATATCAACCTGGCACACGCGTTGTCACTCCCCATATTGCGTGAGTCGGAAGATAATCCGTTGAAACCGGCTATCGAGTTGCTGGAGCAGGAATTGCAGTTCAAGGTTTTGCAGATGAACGGACGTTTCTATATACAGACAGAAAAAGGGAACATGGAAGCGCACTTGGTGGCGGAAGGACTCCGCAAGCTGGCTTCCATCTTGTACCTCATACTGAATGGGGAAATCAATGCGGACACCATCCTGTTCTGGGACGAGCCCGAAGCCAACCTGAATCCGGCTCTTGTGAAAGTCGTGGCAAAGTTTATCCGCGTGCTTCAGGAATGCGGCTTGCAGATTTTCGTCGCCACTCACGACTACCTGCTTACACATACGCTTTCTCTCTATTCCGAATACAAGGAGCACACGAACATATCCGTCAAGTTCTTCGGCTTGAAAAAAGAAGATAAGGGAATTATGGTAGAGGAAAGCGAAACCTTGGCTGGCATACAGAACAATCCGATATTGGAGGAATATGCGGCATTTTACGATTTGGAACAGCAATTCATCAACAGATATGAGTGATTTTCAGGAAAGCGGTATAAGCTTCAAGTTCAGCTCTCCCCAATGGGCTGTTGTCAAGTATGATGAACATTTGGCACACAAAAAGGTAAGCAATGCCTTGCAACCTACCAAGGCGGTGGACTTCTTGGGCATTCACGATAACAGACAGCTGTTTCTGGTCGAGGTGAAGAATTACAGGGGGCATACGCACGATGCGGAAACTCAAGAGGTTCTTCAGGCAAAAGGCGACGAATTGATGCGCAGGATTGCTGTCAAAGTCAGGGACACGATTGCCACGGCAACCAATGCGGCACGTTTCTCAACCAACGATGAAGATTTTTTCACCCGGATTAACCGGTTGCTGCTTGACGGGCAGAAAAAGATAGTCATCATTGCCTGTATAGAACTGGATGTGGCAGATGAAAAAGGACATAAGGTTCGTATGAGTATTTGGATGCAAAAACTAAAGCAAAAGTTGTCTTGGTTACATGCCGCTAAAATTTCCATCAATCCGGTTGAAAATATTTCCGATGTATTGCCGGATACGGAAATCTCGTTCTTATAGTCTCCCGTCAGATTCTGGTATCCTTTGCCACCATTCTTTTATGCTCCCTTTTTATTGCGGATTGATTGCATAGCCTGTTTATGTATTGTTTTCTGAAAAATAAATCCTGTATTTTCCTCTTGTTTAAAGGGAAAAAGATATATTTGCAAAAACAGACCCGTTAATCGGTTTGTTGCCGAACGGAAAGTGTTTGCTCGAATGAAAATAGAATATATTATTGAGGTTGCAGTGATTTTCGGCGAAAAACGGAACTCCGGTACGAAACTTGATGCCTACATTTGCACTATTAACAAAATGTTTCACTTAAAACCAATTGTTTATGGACTATACCCAAAAGATTAAGTTGCTGAACGAACTGATGCTCAATGCAACGCCGCAAAATGTAGATTTCACGCCGCAAAATGGCAATTATTGTGTGACGCTGATAGCTACGCGCCCTGTTCACACCTGGGGATATCAAAAACGTAATTTCAAGATTAAGGGACGGCTGGAAGAAGGCAAGACAATCTCTGCCGACTTGATAGCGGAAAATGAAATGCTTTTTGGAGTGGAAAATCTGCCTTACGTGGCACACGAGAGTGACCGTACCCCTATCTTCAAGATTATTCGTGCTTCCATTTTCTGCGCTTATGCGGGCTTGCAGCTTACGGACCTGCATCGGGGAATGCGGAAGATTGCTTGGTCAGATTATCCTTTCAAAAAATCGGATAAGGAAGAACAGGCAAAAGCGGAAATCAGATTCATGAAAAGGCTGGCATCGGTAATGACTGTTCCGGATCACTGTATGATAGGACGTTCCGTGGTGACCCATCTCACTTCCACCCGTTTGCGGGATGTTATACTGTACAACAAAGAGTACGAACCATCCTTATATGAAAAGATAAAGGATTCCATTGAATCTTTGTCTCACTTCATTCCGGCAAAAGACCATGCCGATAATGTGATTCCCGATGTATTTGTTTCGCAACAGGATTGGGAAAATCCCCGTGACACTTATGAACATCAGGTTATCATACTCAATGCCAAAAGCAAAAAGAAAGAACTGTTCTGGTGGGATTACCTGAAACTCAATATTTTCCTGAGCGATTTGGAGTATTATTTCGGCTACTATATTTTGATGAACCGCTGGCAGATTCCGATGATCCAAAAGTGGATTGCCGAATACCGTGAAAAAGGTCTCTTCGAGTCCCAGCGTGCGAAAGATTATCTTCTGTTCTATTTGAAAGCCGGAGAAAAAACACCGGTTCGTGTTTTAAACTCACAGGGAGTACAGGTTAAGATGAAGATGCCTTCAAGATAAGCCGATAACATAATGTTTCTCATAGGGAAAAGCGGATTATGTATATTTCATAGGCATTTCTTTGCCGATAGAATGCATAATTGGCCTTTCCCTTTGTTTTTATGGTATATATTTATACTTTTGCCGTAAAAAATACCATCCGGTCGGTATTTTTTAGGGATATGGTGGAACAGGGATAGAATCCGGTTGCCGGAAGATGGAATAACAAAGACATAGAGGAACATCTCTGTTTTGAAATTCCACTTTCTGTTTGGGTTCCTCTATGCCGAACAAACCGACTAATCGGCTTATTTGAAAACAAATATAGCCAAAATTATGATGGTACAGGAAATTATGGATAAAAATATGTTGCGATAAGGTATCATGAAAGTGTTTATTGATTTATAAAAGCCTTTGGTTCATTTAGTTTATCTGAAAATGCATACATATTTAATAATATTAAAAACCAAATGTATTTTCATCTAAAAAAACTACTTTTGTGTGATACTAAAAAAGATTATCATGAAAGGAACAAAAGGTTCAGAAACAAAAGCTTTAATAAGGGAGACTGCATTCAAACAGTTTCTGACAAAAGATTACAGCATGGTCCCCCTAAAGGATATAGAGAAAAGCCTTAATCTGTCAAGAGGCTGTACTTCTTATCATTATCCGACAAAACAGGAATTGTTTATAGATGTCATCAACGTTTATATTTTAGACGTGCAGCGGGTAAAACATGCGTCAGATAATCTGTCAGGTTTGTCTTTATTCGAATACTTCAATCAATATGTTGACAACATTGCAAAAGCAATGGATAGACTTTCTCAGTTTGTCATGCCGGAAGCTGATATTAATGGTACGCGTGCGTATATGAGTCTGATTTTGCAGGCTGAAAAATATTATCCCGGATTTCACCAGATGCTGAGTGAGATTGAAAAAAATGAGATGGCGCAGTTAAGACAGGTTGTTGTCAAAGCACAAAAGGACGGTGAGATACGCAGCTCTTGCAATACAGATTTGCTTGTTCAACAAATCAGATTGATTTTCTTGGGTAAATCATATCAGGATGCATTAAGAAATGGATTGGATGTGAATTCCTTAAGAGAACAATTGTACTTTATATATTTTCTAATTAAAAACAAGTAAGAAAATGAAAAATGATGTTTTTATTACGGGAACATCTTGTTATTTCCCTAATAAACCGGTCTCTAATGAGGACATGGAAGAGTTTTTAGGATTGATTGCAGGAAAACATTCAAGAGTTAAGCCTGTCATCTTAAAGCAGAATGGTATCAAACAACGTTATTATGCACTCACAAAAAGACAGGAAATAACGCATACAAATGCGGAAATGGCGGCTGATTCAATACGGAAGCTGTTACAGGATTCTTCTGTTTCGGAGTCGGATATTGAATTGTTGGCATGTGCAACCTCAAGTCCGGATCAGATGCTTCCGTCCCATGCTTCTATGGTTCACGGATTGCTGAAAAACAAGCCGATGGAAATCTTTTCTGCTTCAGGTATCTGCTTGTCATGCCTTCAGGCATTTAAAACCGCCTTTTGGGGTATTTTATCAGGAGAAAAAAAGAATGCGATATGTAGTACTTCAGAATTGACTTCGGCTACACTGCTTTCAAAGAACTATGATATTGAATATGAAAAATGTGCCGATATAGGAACACAGCCCTATATGGCACTGGAGAAAGATTTTTTGCGTTTTATGTTGAGCGATGGCGCCAGTGCTGTATTGCTTCAGAATCAACCGGGTAAGGAAAAGACTTTAAAAGTTGAGTGGGTGGAAATGACTTCATTTGCGAATGAATTGCCCACGTGTATGTTTATGGGAGCAGAGAGTAAAGATGACGGGGAGTTGAAAAGCTGGAAATCATTCAGCAGTCAGGAAAGGATAGACCGTTCACTGTTTGTTGTAAAACAAGATGTAAAACTGCTGGGAAACTATGCTGTACGATATTGGGCTAAGCACATTAAGTATTGTCTTGAGAAACATAATGTATTGCCGGATACAATTTCCTATGTTCTTCCTCACGTTTCTTCCATGTTTTTTTATGATAAAATAATAAATGAGCTTGAACAAGTGGGGATTGGAATCGACAAGAGCAAATGGTTCACTAATTTGCCGGAAGTCGGAAATATTGCTTCAGCAGCCATATTTGCGATTCTGGATCAATTCTGGAAGACACATAAGCTCATGCCGGGAGAAAAAATACTGCTGCTTGTCCCTGAAAGCGGACGCTTTTCTTATGGAACAGTGCTATTAAGTGTCGTATAAATTTGGAAATAAACGATAAATAACGTATTTTTGCGCTGTTAAAACGACATAGTATAGTATCATATATCATCTTCCAAACGAAAAGTGGAAAATTTCAAAGAGACAAGATGGAATATGACAGCTTGCGCTATATTAAAATATATAGCACAGGTGCGTCACTTCGTCTCTAGGTATTCCACTACCATGTTTGGATGTTGATTGCGTCTGTGCTATTTTTTATAATATAGGCAGTAGGATGGACCCGAATTTGAAACAGCGGATTATAGAGGAGGCATACAGGTTATTCATCACAAAAGGAATGAAGCAGACCTCATTCTGCGATGTGGCTGTCGCCGTGCATAAATCCAAAGGGGCTGTCATACACTACTTTCCTTCCAAAAAGAAACTGATTGATGCGGTTGTCAGAATGCGTTTTTTCCCCGACTCGCAGATTTCTTGTGAAATGTATTCCTTGGCTGACAAGGATTGGAATGAGTTTTTAAGGCAATACAGGAATCCGATAGAACGGGTGATAAACAGTTTTCCAAAACATCTGAATGGCAATCTCCTGATATGTTATATGCAGTTTGTTTCCTCCGCCCATGAATATATGGACGAATTTCCACAAATGTATCAGCAACTCCTTATCCGGGAACAGGACTTTCTTTCCAATGTGGCTTATGGTCATAAAATAAGTTTGAAGGATGCCAAGGCGTTCAGCAGACAGGCATTGAACACTTCTATTGGTAAGACTTTCTTGGGGATGTTCTCAGAAATTTAAGCCCGCATTCCTTTCCTTTTCCTCCCTATCAGTTCATTCCGTTGTCTTTTAGACTGATAAATGATAAAACTTTACTTGCTGGAACCTGTTTTTTTTCATTATTCTTGGAAAAGGCTTATCTTTGCAAAATAAACCGACCAGTCGGTTTATTTTGCAAATAATTTTAATAGAATATAATGAATTAAAAAGTGAATAATTGGAAAGTAGGAATAAATTGTTGAAATCTTTGCGCCTGCAACCGCTTCTTGCCAAAATAGCGGTAGGATATATGGTCAAGATTGTAATCATAAGTGGTATTGCTTACGTTGGCATCTGCGAATGGAAAGAGACTAAGGCCAGGGAAATGGAAGTACGGATGATTAACCGGAAAAAGCATGAGATAAATGATATATATGTGAAAATGCTCAGGCTTTCTTTCTTCTGTGAAACCTTTATGGAGTGGAGTGAGCAGGATTTTTTATTATTTCAGAAGCAGAGACGGCACATTGACAGCCTGTTGTGTAGCTTGAGGTACTCCTCTTCCGGCTCACATACAGACAGCATCCGTAATTTGTGGAGCGACAAGGAGCGGTATATGCGGGAAATCATATATTGGGTACACAGGCAGGAGGAAGCCGACCGGGAAATTGCAGCGCAGATTCCGGCCATTGCCAGACAGAGTGAACGGGAAAATGCCCAAAAAGGGGGATTCCTGAAGAGGTTGTTCGCAAAACGCCACAAGGCGGATTCTCCTTCTGCCGCCTCCATGCTTCATGAACTTAACCGGAGCGTGGTGGGCAGACAGCAGACGTATGCCCGGAAGCTGGCAGAACGGACGGACAGCTTGGATGGGATGAACAGAAGGCTGAACGTGCAGTTGCGGCAGATGATTGAGAATATGGACGGAACGGTACAAGCGGAATTGAAGAGACAGGAAGAAGAAGTTGCGGAAGCCGGGAAACGGTCATTTGCCACGGTCATCGGTCTGACGGCATTCATGGTTTTGCTGCTGATATGGTCTTACATGGTGATACACCGGGATATGATGCGTATAAACCGTTATAAAAAAAGGCTGGAAGGCACAGTCCGTCAATTGGAGCAGACCGTTCTTGAAAACGAGGAGCTGATTGAGGCAAGAAAGAAAATCATGCTGGCCGTAACCCATGACTTGCGCGCGCCGCTTGCTTCTATCAGCAGCTATGCGGAATTGCTTTCCACGGAAAGAGAAGTGTCGAAGTGCAGGGAATACAACCGGAACATACGGCAGGTGGCGGGACACATGTCTTCCATGCTGAATTCCCTGTTGGGATTTTTCCGGTTGGAAAGTGGCGGGGAAAAGGCCGTTCCTGTCCCGTTCAGGTTATGTTCCGTCACCGAGATTTTGGAAACGGATTTTATGCCGCTGGCGGCAGGAAAAAACCTTTTGCTGAACGTGCTGAGTGCCGGAGATGCGGTTGTTATAGGAGATAGGGACAGGATAATACAGATAGGAAGCAACTTGTTGTCCAATGCAATCAAGTTTACGGAGCGGGGAAGTGTAACGGTTCGCACACAATTTGACCAGGGCGTATTGACGCTTATCGTGGAAGATACCGGCACCGGAATGGACGATGAGGAGCAGACACGCATTTTCACTGCATTCGAGAGGCTTCCCAATGCGATTGCAGAAGAAGGGGTCGGACTGGGACTTTCAATAGTAAAAGGTCTGGTCGGATTGTTGAACGGCAGGATTGAAGTGGCAAGCCGGAAAGGGTTGGGCAGCCGGTTCACTGTCTGTCTTCCTCTGGCTGTGGCAGAGGAAGCGATGGCGGAGAGCGGCAGGAGCCGGATTTCCGTACGGTCCTATACGGTACTGGTATTGGACAATGACACCGTTTTGCTGGCGGCAATCAGGGAAATGTTTGCGTATCACGGGGTGGCTTGCACGGTATGTGAGAACACGCGTGATCTGATGGAGCATGTCCGCAGCCGTAGTTATGACCTTTTGATTACGGATTTGAAAATGCCCCGGACAAACGGATTCGAGGTGTTGAATCTCCTGCGCATGGCCAATGTGGGAAACTCACGGAGCATTCCGGTTATCGCGAGTACCGCATCGGGAAACTGCGATACGGGGGATTTGTATGCGGCAGGATTTTCGGGCTGTTTGAAAAAGCCGTTTTCCGCCGAAGAGCTTTTGCAGGTATGTACGGAATGTCTGGGAAGTGAAAGGCAGTCTGAACAGATAGACCTCGACGCCCTGCTGAAATATGGGAACAGGAGGAAGATGCTGGATACCCTGATTCGGGAGACAAGGAAGGATATGGAGGCTATGGCTGAATGTGCAGAAAAGAATGATCATGAGGCACTGAAAGAATGGATACATCATCTGACAGGCTCGTGGGAGATCATTCATGCCGGCAAGCCGCTGCGTGAGTTGTTTGCACTGCTTCAGGATTCGGGAGAGTTTTCTGTGGACGAGTTCGGGCGGACTGTACAGCAGGTATTGGATAAAGGAAAAGAAATAATATGTTTGGCACAACAGGCTAAGAAGGCTTATGAGAGTAATTGTTGTTGAGGACAATGTCTTGTTCTGTAATTATATCTGCAATTTTTTGCAGAAGGCGGATTTGGATACTGTAAGGACTTACAGGCTGGCACAGGCTAAGAAGGTCATTGGGACATCCGTCCGTGAGGATGACATCGTATTGGCGGATTTAAGATTGCCTGACGGGGAAAGTACCACGCTGTTGCAGTGGATGAGGGAGAACGGCTATATGCACCCGTTCATCATGATGACTAACTATGAAGAGATACATTCCGCGGTTCATACCATGAAGCTGGGTGCTGAAGATTATATCCTCAAACCGCTGGTTGAAACCAGGCTGCTGCCCGTCATCAAAAAAATAAGGACGGTGAACGAGGCTTTCACCAAGGTAATCTATGAACGCAAAAGCACCCCTTTTTGCGAGTTGAACCGGTACATTCACATGGTAGCGCCGACGGATATGACGGTACTGATATTGGGAAGCACCGGAACGGGAAAGGAACACCTGGCAAAAAAGATTCACAGGCAGAGCCTCAGATCCGGCAAGCCGTATGTAACGGTCGATTGCGGCAGTTTGTCCAAAGAGCTGGCACCTTCCGCCTTTTTCGGTCATGTCAAGGGGGCGTTTACCGGAGCCACAGAGGAAAAGGCAGGATATTTTCAGGAAGCGCAGGGAGGCACCCTGTTCATGGATGAGGTGGAGAACCTTTCGATAGAAACGCAGCGGATGCTGTTGCGTGCCATGGAGGAACGGCGGTATCGTCCGGTAGGCGGACAACGGGACAGGCTGATGGATGTGCGCATCATTGCGGCTACCAATGAGGATTTGCAGGAGGCTGTTGCGGAAAAGCGTTTCCGGAAGGATCTGCTTTATCGCTTTCAGGATTTTACCATCACCGTACCTGCATTGCATAATTGCCTGGAGGACATACTGCCTTTGGCGGATTTTTTCCGGGAGCAATCTTGCGGGTTGCTCCGGAAAGAGGTCTTGGATTTTGACGAACCGGCAAAGAAGATGCTGCTGGGATACAGTTGGCCGGGAAATGTACGGGAACTGAAACAGGTCATTCATGCGGCGGTATTGATATGCAAAGGAAAACTGATTACCCCCAATTCCTTACGGCTCCAATATACGGGAGAGCCCGTTTCTGACCCCATGGGGAAAGAGAAGATAGACAAGTGTTTGCAGAAAGATGAAAGAAGAAACATAGAACAGATCAAGACGGCTCTTTCCATCTCTAAAGGGAACCTGACACAGGCAGCGGCCTTGTTGGGAATCAGCCGCCCGACCCTTTACAAGAGAATGAGCCTGCACGGGATTTCCAGATAGGTTTGTTTGCGATACAGTTTTCCCCCTCATCAAAGGAAAATCGAATTTGTCTTGCCAGCCGCATTTGCCGAATCTTTTCGTGGAAATTTTCCTTGCGGCTTCGCCGTGGAAAATTTTCACGAAAAAGAATGCGGCGGCAATCCAGATTCGATTTGAAAAACGATTACAGGGGCAAACTGCGACCGACGTGACGCATGGATAAAGGATATGGGCTGCTTGAAGAGGCCGTGTTTCATAATCCATGAAATTCCACATATCCAGCCGGAATACAGGTCTTATGAAAGTCTTGCTGTAAAAAAGCGGAAGGCATGAGAAGACAGGGGGCTTCAGCTCCCTCTGTTCTGCATGGTTTTGTCTTGCCTGCCCGCCTGCTCTTTTTCTGGTGTCGGATGCGCAGGCTTTTTCCCTTCTGCCTCACGTATCTTCTCTCTTTCCGTTTATTCACTTCCCTTCTTCTCCGTTCACGGTTTAGCCGTTGGAAACAGTCATGTTTATGACATCTGACGACATTTGATGACATCTGATGACACCTTTTTGAAAATCAGCATATTATTTGAAAATACCCCATACCTTTGAAGCGTCAAAGCAATTCATTAACCCCTAAAAGAAAAGGTATGGCACAAGAAAAGACCCCGAACGAAAAGCCCAAACGGACCCGGAAACCGAAGGCCGGAAGTGATGCTCTTCCAGTGGAACAGATTACGGAATTGATGCTGGTTCATAACAAGAACGATCCGAAATTCGGTGTACAGGCTGTCAGTGAAATTGACAAGGACGGAAAAGCGAAGACGGTTCCGGCGGACGAGAAGAATGAAAACTCATTCCTGAAATTCGACAAGAATTCGAGTATTCTCGAAAACTTCATCAAGAATTTTTGGAGCCAGTTCAAGGAACCTACCCATTTCCGCCTGCTCCGCATGACCTACCACGACTACAAGGTGAACAAGCAGGCCATCAGGGATTTGTCGGAGGGAAAGCAGACGGATGCGGTGAAAGAGTTCCTCAAACGCTACGAAATCCGTCCGAGAGAAAACAAGAAGGAACAAAGTGTAAACCAAAAAGAAAAAACAGCTATGGCAGACAAAGAGACACAACCGCAGGAACCCCTGCAACAGAGCGAAGTACAGCAGGCGGCACAGCAACAGCAGCAGCCTCAGGCTCAACAGGCAGCGCAGGAGTCGCAAGGACCGCGTTACCGGTATAATGAGAACATGGTCAACTGGGAGGAGTTGGAAAAGGTCGGAATCTCAAAGGCTTCGCTGGAACAGCAGGGACTCCTTGATTCCATGCTGAAGGGCTACAAGACCAACAAACTGGTGCCCCTGACCATCCATCTTTCCGGTTTGCTGACAGCCAAACTGGATGCAAGGCTCTCACTCATCCCGCAACAGGACGGACAGGTGGGACTGGCCATTCACGGCATACGCAAGGAACCGCAGTTGGAACGTCCTTATTTCGGGTTTAACTTTAACGAGGAGGACAAGAAGAACCTGCGTGAGACCGGCAACATGGGGCGTGTGGCGGAACTCAACCTGCGCGGCAGTGAATATACCCCCTGTCTGATTTCCATCGACAAGAGCACCAACGAGCTGGTTGCCGTCCGTCAGGAGCACGTTTACATCCCGCAGGAAGTGAGCGGGGTCAAACTTACCGCAGAGGAGATCAGGCTGCTGAAGGAGGGACAGCCTGTCAAAGTGGAGGGTATGACTTCCAAAGCAGGCAAGGAATTCGATGCCACACTCCAGTACAGTGCCGAGCGCAGGGGACTGGAATTCATCTTTCCGAAAAACCAGATTTTCAACGAACGTTCCATCGGAGGCGTGCCTCTCTCGCCCACCCAAATAAAAATGCTCAGCGAAGGACATACCATTCTGGTGGAAGACATGAAGTTCAGGAACAGGAATGACACCTTCTCGTCCTTTGTAACGATAGACAAGGTTACGGGGCGCCCGAACTACACGCGGCACAATCCGGAAACCGGAGAGATTTATATTCCAAAGGAAATCTGCAACGTGCAGCTGACTGCCGAAGACAGGGAAACCCTGCGCAAGGGACAGCCGGTCTATCTGGAAAACATGATCGGGCGCAACGGGGAGGAATTCTCCTCGTTCGTCAAGCTGGATATGAATACCGGCAGGACGATGTATTCACGCACGCCGAACGGATTCAACGAGCAGCAGGCACCGCGTATTCCGGCGGAGGTTTACGGGCACGTGTTCACGGCACAGGAAAAAGCGAACCTCCAGGATGGCAAGACTTTGCTTGTCGAAGGGCTGAAAAACAACGGGCAGACCTTCAGTTCCTACCTGAAAGTCAATCCCTATTCCGGGCAGTTGCAGTATTTTCAGGAAAATCCGGACATCCGCAGGGACACTTCCCGCCGTGCCGCACAGACGGAGACCGCACAGGGACAGCAGCAGGAGCAGAAGAAGGGTGCATCGCAGGCAGTATAGACCTGCCCGGAGAGAAACAGAATCAATCATACAAACCTAAAAAAACGAATCGTATGAATACGGATCAGAATACCCGTCATATTTATAAGACGGAAGATATCGACTGGGACGGTCTGAAGGCCGCAGGTATCAGTAAGAAACAACTGGAAGCGGAAGGCAACATGGAACTGTTGCTGCAAGGAAAGGAAACGGGCATCGTTCCGCTGAAACTCCATATTTCGGTCCTCAGCCTGACAATGGATGCCACGCTGAAGCTGGTACCCGACGGCAACGGCAGACCGGTTATGGAAATAAACGGTCTCCGTCAGAAGGAGGAGGCGGCAGTTTGACCGGGAAACAATAAGTATAACTCACGTTCCGTGCCGTTCCTGACGGTACGGAACATCAAAAGGAAAAAGAATATGATAGCGATAGTGACTGACAAGCCCAATGTGGGCAGAGAGATAGCAAGGGTTTTGGGAGCTGACAGAAAAGAGAACGGATATATGAGCGGAAACGGATACATGGTAACATGGACATACGGCAACATGCTTTCCCTGGCGATGCCGAAAGATACCGGTACGGCATGGGTGGAGCGGGAGAACTTCCCCCTGCTGCCGCCTCCTTTTCTGACGGTACGGCATGTAAAGACGGACACGGGATGGAATCCCGACATCAATGCGGTGCTCCAGTTGAAGGTGATAGCCGGGGTGTTCGATGCGTGTGACACCATTGTTGCGGCAACCGACGCTTCCCGCGAGGGGGAAATGCTGTTCCGGTATCTTTATCGTTTTTTGGGATGCAGGAAACCTTGCCTCCGCCTGTGGATCTCCTCCTTGACGGACGAAGCCATTGCCAAAGGAATGGAAAACCTTCGTCCTTGCAGCCTGTTCGACAACTTGTTTTTGGCGGCAGACAGCCGCAACAAGGCCGACTGGCTTCTTGGAGTCAATTCGAGCTATGCCGTCTGCAAGGCGGTCGGTTTCGGGAACAACTCGCTTGGAAGGGTACAGACCCCTGTATTGGCAGCGATAAGCGGACGGTACAGGGAAAGGGAAAATCACATTCCCGCAGACAGCTGGCCCGTATTCGTCAGCCTCTGCAAGAACGGGAAGATAATAAAGATGCGGCATGTGGAAGATTTCTGCAACCGCCGGGATGCCCTGGAACTTTACGAGGACTGCAAGGCGGCAGGATATGCCCGTATCACGGCGGTCAACAGCCGGACTGAGGAAATCACCGCACCTGCCCTTTATAACCTGACCGGGCTTCAGAAGGATGCGAACCGTTACCATAACCTGACAGCCATACGGGTGCAGGAAATTACCCAAAGCCTGTATGAGAAAAAACTGATCTCCTGCCCGCGCACTTCCAGCCGTCTGCTGCCCGGAGACGTGTATGACATGTTGCCTCCGGTTATGGAAAAGCTGCTGTCCGGCAAGGAATTCCGTCAATATGCCGGTATGATCGACCTTGCTGCAAGGAAAGGCGTAACCGGAAATCAGGACACGGCGGAGCATCATGCCATTGTCATCACCGGCATACAGCCGGGGGAACTGGACAGGGAGGAAAGGCTGGTTTACACCCTTGTTGTCGGCAGGATGCTTGAAACGTTCATGCCGCCCTGCAAGGTGGAATATACGACGGTTGAAGCGGTCTGTGCCGCACGCAAGTTCCGAATCCGTACATACCGTATTCTGGAAGCGGGGTGGCTCGGTATCTTTCAGAGGGAACGGCTTGTCGCGGAAGACAACGACCTCTGTCCCGTACCCCCTGAACTTTTTCGGGAGGAGAAGCTGCCGGTAACGGGATGCAGCCTTATACACAGGAAATCGCTGCCCGCTGCCCCTTATACGGATGAGGAACTGGCGGACTATATGGACAAGACCGGTCTGGGAACCGCATCCACGCGCACGAATATCATCCGTACGCTTCTGGAGCGTAAATATATCCGGTATTCGGGCAAATACATTATCCCGACCCCAAAAGGTCTTCTTTTATATGAAACGGTACGCGGAATGAAAGTGGCTGACGCCTCCCTCACCTCCGGCTGGGAAGCGGAGCTGGCACGGATTGAACAGGGAGAACTCACACAGAAAGAATTTCTGGATGGCGTATTGGAAACGGTAAATGAGGTTACCGGTGAGATTTTCCGGAAACTTTCGGAAGATGGACAGCCGCATGGTTCCATATAGACGGCTGGGCAGAAGGTACGGAACAGAAGAGGTGCAGACTGGGGTCTGTGCCTCTTTTTTATATATGTACAAGATACGTTTTTCCGCTTTTAAGCGGCAAAGGTCTTGGATTGCCTCGTTTTTGCCGCAAGGCGGCCCCTTTCAGGGGCTGGTCGGCTAAAAGAAAATCATCCTCGCTTCGCTGCGGTATTTTCTTTTGCCAAGCCTTGCTCAATCCCCGACAAAGGACAGCCCGGCAAGTAAGAAAACGAAAATCCGGCTCCATGGAGCCGATCATGTCAAACTTAAAAAAATAAAGGTATGAACAGAAAGACGACAAGCAAAGGACAGCAGGAAGCCAATCCGGAAATGACGATGTTGGTTTATCGGGAAATGAGCTATCCTGCACGGGAAGTGCAAGGCAAAGATGGGAACTATCTGGTTTCCGTAGAAAGACTGGAACAGGAACTGCTGGATGGCATCAGAAGCCTTGATCCGGCAGCATTCGATTTGGACGAAGAAATCGCTTACTATTGTTCGGACGAAGAGATCCGCCTGTTGACGGACGATGAACTGGAAGAAATGATTTACGGCTGACATTTAAAAAAGTAATGATTATGAATGAAACAACAGCAAAGGTCTGCGAAGAGCAAGTAGCAGACCTTACCATAGAGAATGCACACAGGGTCACGATGATCCGGAAAAAAGGTACGGACTATCCCCCCGTACCGTTCCATTTCAGAAAGGAGCATCATGGAACGGGCAACTATGTACACCTGTACGGAAATCCGGAAGATCACAATGAATTGCATTCCAAGGACTTCAAAGACTGGGAAGCCGTAGCATTCAAACATCCTGCCTATTTGGATGATATGTGGAAACAGGCTTGCGACGCATACGCCTGGAGTTCCTTCAATCCGGAGATTCGCGACGAGACGGACATCATGATTTACGGAGAGGAGCTGCACAACGACCTGCAACTCATGCCGGAAGAGGAACGGGATACATACATCGCCGCCTACCGGCAGAAGTTGTCCGCCCAGCTCTCGGTCCTCTCCCACTGTGCCAACCCGATGGTGACGGGACGGAGCGGATTTGATTACTACAGGCAGGAAAAAACGAACAGAAGCTATCAGAACCGTTACGAAGAATTCCGCAATTGGCGGAAAAAAGTTCTTGAAACCGTCAGACGGAAAAAGGAAGCCGCACGACCGGAGGAAGAGAAACAGGAAAAGGCATGGCAGACGCTCAAACGCGACATCAAGAGCAGTGCCGATACCATCCACGGGATTGATACCGGACAATGCCGGGGCTATAGCCGTGCCCTGTTTGTCAGCAGCATCCTGAACAAGGTATCCACCCTGGCCAATCACGGGGAAGTGGAAATCGTCCGTAGGGCCGTGGACTTCATTTCCGAATATAACGCAAGGGTGAAGAAACCCGTCATCACACCGAGAAACAAATTCTTCCAATTGCCGGAACTGGCGGAACGGATGCGCGAAAAGCTGAAAGCGATGCAAAGCCGGGAAAACAAGGAAGTGCCGTTCGAGGGCGGGACACTTGTATGGAA
>OGQC01000521.1_pt1 | contig 21222 bp, 17 predicted proteins | sample 1553081 | NCBI WGS metagenome assembly OGQC01 (sample SAMEA2580267, study PRJEB22360) | human gut metagenome | biome: human gut; feature: human-associated habitat; material: faeces | place: Denmark | collected 2008/2010
TAACAAATATTTCCTGAAGTCTGCTTCAATTGACAGGCTGATTTGAAAATGCGGTGAGAAATCGAAAAAAGACAGTTGTGTTTTTCTGATTTCCCGCCGTCTTTTTGGAGGAAGAAAAGGCAAAAAGTGAGAGGAGTGAGAGAGGATTTCTAACATTCGTATTTTTTTTAGAGAAATATAGAAAGTAGAAATAAAGAAATAAAATAGAAAAAGTTTCAATTCCTCTCTCACTCCTCTCACTTTTGTAGGTGAAGATGATGAAAAATAATATAAAACGAAAAAATGTGTTGTATAGTTGAACAACATTTCGTATATTTGCGTTATGGAAAGAGAAATAATAGCATCTAAAGGGTACTTCAAAGAATTCTTTAATGTCAGTGCATTAATAGATGAGCGTTTTGGTAAGGAAGGAACTGTTACTCGTGCGGAAGCAGAAGAAAAAGCGTATGCTTTCTACACCGGGCAAATTATCGAAGACGCAAGGAAAAAGGCTAAGATTACTCAAGCAGAGTTAGCCCGACGTATCGGTTCCGACCGTTCTTATATTTCAAGAGTGGAAAGTGGTCAGACAGAGCCTAAGGTTTCTACCTTCTATCGCATCATGAATGCGTTAGGTTGTAGGATCGAATTTTCGATGTCTTTATAAGAAGCGAATCTTTTTATCCATAATTACAAATATCGGAATATAATTTTGAAAATTGGAATTATATTCTTATTTTTGTTGCATGATAAGTGAGTAACTAATGAGAATATTTACAGAACAAGCTATAAAAGAATATACAGAAGCGCATCCTGATGCAAAAGTAGCTTTGCAAGAATGGACTACCATAGTCAAAAGAAGCGAATGGACTTGCTTTGCAGACGTAAAGAAGACCTTTAATAGCGTAGATAATGTGGGTAACCAACATTATGTATTCAATATCAAAGGCAATAGCTACAGACTGATTGTAGTGATAAAATTCACTATAAAGTTCGTTTATATTCGTTTTATAGGCACTCATGCCGAGTATGATAAGATAGCTGATTGTTCTGTTTTATAATTAAACCGAATCGACAATTACCGATCAACCAAGAGCCATGACAAAGATAGAAACAAAAGCTCAATACGATTGGGCAGTAAAAAGAGTTGAGGAATTACTTCCACTGGTTACAGATGAAACCCCTCTGGATAATCCTCACAGTATAGAGTTGGAATTACTTTCTAATCTCGTTGCAGATTATTCTGAAGAACATTTCGCACTGGGAGAACCAACGCTGGTTGATGTCCTCAAACTTCGTATGTATGAGATGGGACTTAATCAGAAATCTTTAGCAAAATTAATCGGGGTCAGTCCTTCACGCTTGAGTGATTATATTTCCGGTAAATGTGAACCGACCTTGAAAGTAGCCCGCGAAATCAGCCAGAAATTGAATATTGACGCCAATATAGTACTGGGTGTTTAATATGAGTATAGAAACAGAAAAAGAGGCTGTCTCAAAATAGAATTGCAAAAGTAAAAATATTACAGATTGAAACTTAGAAATAAAAAATCTCCTGTTTCAGCCTTAGTTTACTCTAATGATATGGCTAAAAGCAGGAGATTTTTATACTATAACTCACTACTGTCCAATAAAAGTTGGTTAATGGGCCTTTGAAATTGTTGAAATACAGTCTTTTAAGCAGTATTTTAGAATGAAACGGATTTGAATTCGTAGCTTAGCGGTCAAATTGAATGCCGCTTATGAACCAAGATAAATACGTATTCGCTCAACTTACCGCTTTTATGAACAGAACACAATTCAATAACTTTGTTCGCAAGTATAATGGTAATCGCTACGTGAAACAATTCACCTGCTGGAATCAGTTACTTGCTATGATGTTCGGACAACTGAGCAATCGTGAGAGTCTTCGCGACTTAATTGTAGCTTTTGAAGCGCATCAAGCCAAGCAATATCATCTTGGTCTGGGACGCAATCCAATAGCCAAAGCCACCCTCGCTTATGCTAATCAGAATCGTGACTACAGAATCTTTGAAGACTTCGCATTCTATATAATGAAGGAAGCTTGTGAAAAGCGAGCGACCAACATCTTGGATATTCCAGGAAATAAGTATGCTTTTGATTCAACAACTATTCCGTTGTGTCTAGCCACATTTCCATGGGCGAAGTTCCGAAGAAAGAAAGGAGGTGTCAAAGCTCATGTCTTATATGACATTGAAGCACAAGTTCCTGCCTTCTATACTGTAACCACAGCATCGAAGCACGACTCTACAGCGATGTGTTCAATCCATTATGAACCAAATGCTTATTATATATTCGACAGGGCTTATGACTCTTTTAAGGAACTATATAGGATACACCTGACAGGTTCCTTTTTTCGTTGTCAGAGCTAAGACGAACTTGAAATACACAATGGTTAAATGGAAGCGTAGGATGCCTAAGTATGTACTTACAGATGCTGAAGTGAAACTGACCGGATACCTCTCAGAGAAGAAATATCCCGAGTCATTCCGACTCATTCGTTACTATGATGAAGAGGGTGACCGTGAGTTCACTTTCCTGACAAACGCAACACATATTTCTGCATTGGACGTTGCTAATCTCTACAAGAAAAGATGGTTGGTCGAGCTATTCTTCAAATGGCTCAAGCAGCACCTTAAAATAAAAAGATTCTGGGGCACAACGGAAAATGCTGTCCGCATTCAAATCAGTGTAGCAATCATCACTTACTGTCTAGTGGCTATTGTCCAACACGATATGCAATTGAAGCGCTCAACTTATGAAGTTTTGCAGATTCTAAGTATCTCTCTAACGGACAAAACTAACTTGCGTGAACTGTTCGATAAGACTAATTTCAATGATGTCAAAGAACTCGATTGTCCCCTTTTTGAAGGACTATTTGATTAAATTTTTAACTCGTCCATTTTTATTGGACACTAATGACTATAACTTATAAATTATAAGTATGTCTTTCCAATTTCTCTATTTTGAGACAGCCTCTTTTAAGTCGGAGCCGAAAGCGGGACTCACCAACATTACAGCCAGTCAGGAGGTTAATCCCAATTTTTATTTATACATTACCATAAGCTCTGACAATTTTATTTATACAGTCTCTAACTACCTCCGGAGTAATACCTTCATCTGTCAATAAATGCTGCATATTAGCATCTCTTAGAATCCATAAATTTTTTTGAATAGATTCATTAATATCTCTTCCGTAATCAAAAACTTGAATTTGGTCATCAGTTCCAGCAAGGTCATTCACTTTTGTGACTACCATTAGTTTTACAAATTTGATTATTACGTCAGCAGACAAATAAGGATTTTTAATCTCGGCTGATAAATTTAAAGCACTGATTAAAGAAAGCATACCGTTTTTACGTGAAGCAAGCCCAGATTTAATTTCACAATTTCTAAATTCATTTATTTTGTGTTGTATTGAATACATGTCTATCGATTTCCTAAAACAATCTGTAACCTTCTCCTCAAAATCATTATTCATCTTTTCTATTTTATTATCAATACGTTTTCTAAATATAGTTAAGTTATATCCGAACATGATAGTCACTATGGCTACAATGACTGTTAGAATTCCAATAATAACTGATAAGATTGCTATATAATCTCCTGCTTTCATACTATGTTATTTTTATATTACTTGATTCACTATTGTTAATTAAGGAAATAAAAATTTATATGTAAAACAGCCAGTGCAATGACTGATATAATTAGACTTAATATAGAAATAACCTATTTCATGACTGCAGTCTATTTATTTGATCGAGTATCTTCTGAGTTTCTCTGTATTGCTCAGCTTCAGGAACCTTTACAAACTCAACTGTTTTATCATAGTTTGCTTTTACCACTTCTTCAATTTCATCCAGAGTAACATTAAAGAACTCCCTTCTTCCATTGATCATGTTAACCTTTTTGTTTTCAAAAGCATGGTGAAGTGCTGTTTCAAGAGCTGGAGCATCATCAGAAAAGATAAGAGCATGCACATCAAATTTGAACGGTACAGATGCATCACCAAGCTCATCAACTCTTTCCATTGGATCAAGTCTTCTTGTCATACCTATCTTATAGACATTCTCACCAAATGAACCAATATTTGAGATGATATATACATAGCCGGCTCTTTTGTTAGCCTGTCTATAGTCAATGTCTTCCATTGCTTTATCCAATGAAGAAAGATGACTTTCAATTTCGGCTTTCTTTTCCAGAAGAACATCTTTCTCCACATCATCACATTTTTCAAGTTGTTCATTTATTTTAGATAATGCATTTGAATAGTGCTTCTGTTCTTTTTCTATATCCTTTCGTGCTTCTTCAAGTTCTTTTTGAAGTTTAGCTTCCTCTCGCATCTGTTCTCTTATGCGCCTTTGTTCATCTTTTTCCTGCTGCTTCTTGACAGCGTACTCGTATGCAAGTTGAAGTTCTTCAATTTTAAGGTTAAGGTATGCAGTAGATAAAGAAACAGCATTTTTTGAATTCATACGATTCAAAGCATCAAATGACTTTCTTATTTTGTCTGTGTATGCAGTAACATTGTTGAATTTAACTTTACTTATAAGCATATCACATTCGTCATTGAAACACCTAAGAATTTGCTTTATATTCTGGTTTGTCATGACTCTTCCTTGTGCCTCACTACCATTTACTCTCCAAACTTCAGAACATGTAGCAGCTTTTTTGTTTAATATCATATTCTTCTGCTCCGTTCTAATAGCGTCCAATCTATCTTTATACCCATCAGAAGTAGCAAAATCATATATTGGAGAATACATCCCAAAGTCTTGGAGAAGGATGCTCTCATCAAGTTCAACTATCTGCTTACGCTTTTCTTTGATACTTTCTGATAGTCCATCAGATTCAATTTTAAGATTTTCTATTTGTAATATCAAATTCTTCTTTTCCTCTTGAAACGAATCCTTTTCACACGCTATTTGAGCCAATATATTATTTTTTTCTTTGTCCAAATCCGCTATCTCACTAAATCTAGACAAACTTTCACATTTCTTCTCAAATTCACATGACTTTTGTCTTTCACATTCCAAATCCTTCTGAAGAGTTTGTATCAAATCGAGCTCTTTTCTCTTGAAAATATCAAAAAAACCCATATTTTCTTTTTTGATGATTAATAAACAAAAAAGCCTAGAAATCAAGCTATAAAATGCTGGATGTCTAGGCTATAGTCGGAGCCGAAAGCGGGACTCGAACCCGCGACTTACTCATTACGAATGAGTTACTCTACCAACTGAGTTATTTCGGCAACGTGTTTCGTTGAAAACGGTTGCAAAATTACTGTTTTCTTGAAAACAGCCAAATAAAAAAGAGATTTTTTTCCGAAAAACTACATTTTTCCAACGCGTACAACCCGTTTCCGTTACATCACAGGGGCATTTGACACATTATTACGTGTAATTTGTACAATAGTCCCTTGTCTGCCTCCTGCCGATTTCCTACTTTTACCCGCAAAATGAAACATTACACTACCATGAAAAAGAAACTGATAATTTCACTGCTGGCACTGGCTTCGCTGGGAGCCGGAGCACAAAACTTGCAAAAGGGAGACTACGGATACTTGTACTGCCACATGAGCGGACGAGGAGAATGGACGGCCTACGCCCTGAGCCGTGACGGCGTACACTTTCACGACCTGATTGATGGCGCCCCCATATACAATGTAGAAGAAATGTCAAAAATAGAGGGAGGAGCACGCGATGCCTTTATCTGCCGTACGTCCGACGGAAAGGGCTACCTGATGGTGACTACCGACATGAGCAACGCCAAGAGCCGCTCGTGGTTCAACTACGGCATCAACCTGCTGAAAAGTGACGACCTGATTCACTGGACTTCTACCACCTTCGACTTCCGCCAGGGACCGGGCATCTTCTGTGACCCTCAATCGCCTGACGTCTATAAGGACTACAGCACCATCAAACGCGTATGGGCACCGCAGATTTTCTGGGACCCTTCGTACGTATGGGCCGATGGCACGAAGGGCGGATACATGATATATTATTCACTGCTTAATCCGGCAGAAGACCAGTACGACCGCGTGTTCTACTCCTATGCCGACGCCACCTTTACACGTCTTACCAAGCCCCGCCTGCTGGTGGACTGGGGATATGCCACCATCGATGCCGACATCAACTATGTGCCGGCCGACGGACTCTACCACATGCTCATCAAGAAAGAAGGAGGTACACCCGGCATCTTTGCCGCCACGGCCACGAAACTGACCGGCCCATACAAGATAAAGGATGAAAATGACTATGTAAAATTTGAAGGCAACAAGAAATGTGAGGGCTGCTCTGCCTTCCAGCTGGTGGGCGACTCCACCTGGCGCGTGGCCTACATTGAATACTCCTCCAAGCCCAAAAGATATCGCATCTGCCAGGCTGATGAAAAACTCGCCAACTTCCACTCCCCCGTCACCATGGAGGGTGTGAAACATCCGCAGCACGGCTCGTTCATGCGGCTCACCGAAGAAGAATACAAGCGCCTGCAGGAGTGGTCGGACAGCATCATGCGCGAAAGAGCCGCCCGCAACAGCGGAGAAAAGAAGTAAAAAGAGGAAAATGAAATATTTTTGTAAAAACTTTTGGCAAACATCCTTTCATTTGAATAGAAAACATTATCTTTGCACTCCGAATTATGACGTGACAAAAGAGTTTGATGTATTACTGTTCAACACATAGTAAAAAGAATAAGCGCACATTCGGAGTTCCGGCGAAATGGAAAAATGCCGGAAGCTATTTCTTTTTTCTTTTATGTCACTTATTTCCTGAATATTTAAGATTTCCTATTTTTTCAAACACCCGGAACTGCTTTTCGGCAAGTCCGGGCGTTTTTTCGTATATACGAGAGTAGAATAGAAAAAAAATACAAGATATAAAGATTATTAGTAACAAGGTAATGAGAAATGTAACATTGATCCTCGACGACGGGAGCCGCTTTCATGGCAAGTCGTTCGGCTATGAGAAACCGGTAGCCGGTGAAGTAGTTTTCAATACGGCAATGACCGGATACCCCGAAAGCTTGACCGACCCTTCGTATGCCGGTCAGTTGATGACACTGACTTACCCGCTGGTAGGTAACTATGGTGTGCCTCCCTTCACATTCGAAGCAAACGGACTGCCCACTTTCATGGAAAGCGAGAAAATCCATGCCGAAGCGATTATCGTAAGCGATTACAGTGAAAAATACTCTCACTGGAATGCAGTAGAAAGTCTGGGCGACTGGTTGAAACGCGAACAGATTCCGGGCATCACGGGCATCGACACACGCGAACTGACAAAAGTATTGCGCGAACATGGAGTGATGATGGGAAAAATCGTGTTCGACGATGAACCAAATAACATTCCCGAAGCTACCTATGCAGGTGTGAACTACGTAGACAAGGTTTCTTGCAAGGAAGTGATTCGCTACAACGAAGGCGAAGGCAAGAAAAAAGTAGTGCTGGTAGACTGCGGCGTGAAATCAAACATTATCCGTTGCCTGCTCAAGCGCGACGTGGAAATCATCCGCGTGCCCTGGAATTACGACTTCAACTCTCTGCAGTTCGACGGTCTGTTCATCTCCAACGGTCCGGGCGACCCTGACACCTGCGATGCAGCCGTACAGAACATCCGCAAGGCCATGCAGAACGAAAAACTTCCTATCTTCGGTATCTGTATGGGTAACCAGTTGCTTTCAAAGGCAGGAGGTGCTAAAATCTACAAACTGAAATACGGTCACCGCAGCCATAACCAGCCGGTACGCATGGTAGGCACGGAAAAGTGTTTCATCACCTCGCAGAACCACGGTTATGCCGTAGACAACAACACACTGGGAGCCGACTGGGAACCGCTCTTCATCAACATGAACGATGGTTCGAACGAAGGTATCCGCCACAAGAAGAACCCCTGGTTCTCGGCTCAGTTCCATCCGGAAGCTGCCAGCGGTCCTACCGACACGGAATTCCTGTTCGATGAGTTTGTAAAGTTGCTGTAATCCACTAAAAAACAAAGAAGACAATGAAAGAAAACATAAAGAAAGTATTGCTGTTAGGTTCAGGAGCCCTGAAAATCGGTGAAGCTGGTGAATTCGACTACTCTGGTTCGCAGGCCCTGAAAGCGCTGAAGGAAGAAGGTATCGAAACCATCCTGATTAACCCGAACATCGCCACCGTGCAGACTTCGGAAGGTGTGGCAGACAAAATCTACTTCCTGCCTGTTACTCCGTATTTCGTAGAAAAGGTCATCGACAAGGAACGTCCCGACGGCGTGCTGCTGTCATTCGGTGGACAGACTGCCTTGAACTGCGGTGTGGCTCTCTACAAAGCCGGTGTGTTCGAGAAATATAACACCCGCGTACTGGGTACTCCGGTACAGGCCATCATGGATACGGAAGACCGTGAGCTCTTCGTACAGAAACTGGACGAAATCAACGTGAAGACCATCAAGAGTGAGGCGGTAGAAAACATTGAAGATGCCCGCCGTGCAGCGAAGGAACTGGGTTATCCGGTCATCATCCGTGCAGCCTACGCGCTGGGAGGTCTGGGTTCAGGCTTCTGCGACAACGAAGAAGAACTGAACGTACTGGCCGAAAAAGCGTTCTCTTTCTCTCCGCAGGTGCTGGTAGAAAAGAGTCTGAAAGGCTGGAAGGAAGTGGAATACGAAGTAGTGCGCGACCGTTTCGACAACTGTATCACAGTCTGCAACATGGAAAACTTCGACCCGCTGGGTATCCACACCGGTGAATCTATCGTTATCGCTCCGTCACAGACACTGACCAACAGCGAATACCACAAACTGCGCGAACTGGCCATCCGCATCATCCGTCACATCGGTATCGTGGGTGAATGTAACGTACAGTATGCGTTCGACCCTGAATCAGAAGACTACCGCGTAATCGAGGTAAATGCCCGTCTGAGCCGTTCTTCTGCACTGGCATCTAAGGCTACAGGTTATCCTCTGGCTTTCGTTGCAGCTAAGTTGGGATTGGGCTACGGACTGTTCGACCTGAAGAACTCGGTAACTAAAACAACTTCTGCCTTCTTCGAACCGGCACTGGACTACTGCGTATGTAAGATTCCTCGCTGGGACTTGGGTAAGTTCCACGGCGTAGACCGCGAACTGGGCTCCAGCATGAAATCGGTAGGTGAAGTCATGGCCATCGGACGTACCTTCGAAGAAGCCATCCAGAAAGGTCTTCGTATGATTGGTCAGGGCATGCACGGTTTCGTGGAAAACAAGGAGCTGGTTATCGAAGACATCGACAAGGCACTGCGCGAACCGACCGACAAGCGTATCTTCGTCATCTCAAAGGCTATGCGTGCAGGCTACACAGTAGACCAGATTCACGACCTCACCAAGATTGACAAGTGGTTCCTCGACAAGCTGATGAACATCATGCAGACTTCTAAGGAACTCCACGAGTGGGGCAACAACCATACACAGCTTTCACAGCTTCCGAACGAGCTGCTCTACAAGGCAAAACGTCAGGGATTCTCTGACTTCCAGGTGGCACGTGCCATCGGCTACGAAGGCGATATGGAAGACGGTATCCTGGAAATCCGTAACCACCGTAAGAGTGTAGGCATCGTGCCGGTAGTAAAACAGATTGACACGCTGGCAGCCGAATATCCGGCACAGACTAACTACCTGTACCTGACTTACAGCGGCGTGGCCAACGATGTACATTACCTGGGCGATCACAAGAGTATCGTCGTACTCGGTTCGGGTGCCTACCGTATCGGTTCATCCGTAGAATTCGACTGGTGCGGCGTACAGGCACTGAACACCATCCGCAAGGAAGGCTACCGCTCAGTAATGATCAACTACAACCCTGAAACCGTATCGACCGACTACGATATGTGCGACCGTCTGTACTTCGACGAACTGACTTTCGAACGTGTGATGGATATCCTCGACCTGGAAAACCCGCACGGAGTCATCGTATCTACCGGCGGACAGATTCCGAACAACCTGGCATTGCGCCTGGATGCACAGAAGGTAAACATCCTGGGAACTTCTGCCAAGAGCATCGACAACGCAGAAGACCGCGACAAATTCTCGGCTATGCTCGACCGTATCGGCGTAGACCAGCCTGAATGGAGCGCACTGACTTCAATGGAAGACATCAACGCATTTATCGAAAAGGTAGGATTCCCTGTATTAGTTCGTCCGTCATACGTGCTTTCTGGTGCAGCCATGAACGTATGTTCTAACCAGGAAGAGCTGGAACGCTTCCTGCAGCTGGCCGCTAACGTATCGAAGAAGCATCCGGTAGTAGTAAGCCAGTTCATCGAACACGCCAAGGAAGTAGAAATGGACGCCGTGGCACAGAACGGTGAAATCGTAGCTTACGCCATCTCTGAACACATCGAGTTTGCCGGTGTACACTCAGGCGACGCTACCATCCAGTTCCCGCCGCAGAAACTGTACGTAGAAACCGTACGCCGTATCAAGCGTATTTCTCGTCAGATTGCGAAAGAACTGAACATCTCTGGTCCGTTCAACATCCAGTTCCTGGCTCGTGAAAACGACATCAAGGTAATCGAATGTAACTTGCGTGCCAGCCGTTCATTCCCGTTCGTCAGCAAGGTGCTGAAGATTAACTTCATCGAGCTGGCTACCAAAGTCATGTTAGGCTTGCCGGTAGAAAAGCCTGAAAAGAACCTCTTCGACCTCGACTACGTAGGTATCAAGGCCAGCCAGTTCTCGTTCAACCGTTTGCAGAAGGCCGACCCTGTACTGGGTGTAGACATGGCTTCTACAGGTGAAGTTGGCTGTATCGGCGACGACACTTCATGTGCCGTACTGAAAGCCATGCTGTCTGTAGGCTACCGCATTCCGGAAAAGAACGTCCTGATGTCTACCGGTACACTGAAACAGAAAGTAGATTTGCTGCAGGCAGCGCGCGCCCTCAAGGCCAAAGGTTACAACATCTTCGCTACCGGCGGTTCTTCTAAGTTCCTGGCAGAAAACGGAGTGGAAAACACCCGCGTATACTGGCCAAGCGAAGAAGGTCAGCCTCAGGCACTGGAAATGCTGCACAAGAAAGAAATCGACATGGTGGTAAACATTCCGCGTGACCTCACTCCTACCGAGCTGGAAAACGGATACAAGATCCGCCGTGCCGCAGTCGACCTGAACATTCCTCTGGTAACCAATGCACGTCTGGCAAGTGCATTCATCAATGCCTTCTGCTCTATGAGCATTGACGACATCGCTATCAAGAGCTGGGACGAATACAAATAATCCGTACCGCTTAAAAATATAGATAAAATTAATCCCCTCCGGAACTATTTGTAATGAATGAGTTCTGGAGGGGATTTTTTATTTGAGCGCATCGTACGTACAGTGTCCTAAAACCTTTACTACTATACCCTAAACTTCCCTTTTATCGCCTCAATACGTTCCCTCAGTTCAGGAACAAACACTAAGAAACCATTTTCTTCCATAAACACACGGCCATAGCTGTTGCCTTTGTCAGTCATCAGACTATGTACGGAGCCGTAAGGATCAGTCGCAATGTGCAGGGTTTTGAGCTTGTCTATCAAGCCGCTGCACGTGATACGCTCATACTGCAGGTACACGGCTATGATTTTATACACAATGCTATACGGTTTGTCGGCCCATTCGAATATCCGCTCGCATTTCTTGACTGTCGGTTTTTTGTCTGGCAAGACCTGAATTCCCTCCATGCTTATATCGTGCACGGCAGGCTCCACGCAATGTATCTCACGTCCTAATTTACGGGCTTCTTTTACCACGGTCATGCTCTCGTCCTCTTGCTGACATTCCATCACAATCATCTGCTCACATAGGGCAGCCACCAGCCGTTCGCACGAGCAAAGATTCCTACCAGACGGCGCACCAATCCATTGCGTAGAAATCACCAGCCCACCTTCATCCACAATCCTCCGGCACAAGGCATTCGTTGCCCCACCGTCAAACCCAGCCTCCATAATGGCTATCACGTGACCATCTGCATCCAGGCAACCTTCCATTGCGGCCACATCGCATGCGTTTGCCAGCCTGCCTACTACGATACAAGATTCTTGTCCATCATATCCACTACCGTACTTCTTCCCCCACTCATGCGCAATGGAAACATCCTGCGGAGAGGCTTGTGGGGAACCGGTAACAGATACCGACGGCTGCATGTCCAGCAGGCTCCAGTCGCCCATGCCATGCAACAGTATCGGACGAAAAATATCCAGTTCATTCAGTCTGCATGGATAAGACATCTCATCCAGAAACGACACTGTGCGTATGCCCATTGCCTGCTGTCGTGCCAGAATGCGCCCGCTTCTTCCAACAAATCTGCCGGAAGATCTTTCACCATCGGAACCAGTGAGACACAATCATGGATGCAGACGCTCAGTTCGTCTATATCGCCCCTCAACTGCAGGGCCAGCAGTTGCTGATGTGACACCGGTGCATGAGCCGCATCATAATCCGCCATCAGTTCTTGTTCCAGTTTCTCGTTCTCTGTAATCAAATGGGATACATAACCTTTCATAAGCGTTTACTTTAAAAATTATTTTGAGACAAATATCTGCACCCACAAGCTCAAAAGATGACCCTGTGAACAAAAAAAGTGATATATTTGTGTAAGAATCGCCTACTGACCATGAAAAAATTAAAAGGACAACTGCTGCGCTGGATACTAATTGTGCGAAAACTGCAGAACCAGCCTTACATATCGTTCCGTGAACTGCAACGCGAACTGGAACGTGAGCTTGCATTCCGCGGCTACGACCCGGTATGCTCGGACGCTACCCTGAAACGTGACCTGAATGAACTGAAGGAAGAATTTGGTCTAGACATTACGTACAGTCGCACACACAAAGGATATTCATTGCCAGCCGTCCGGAAAGGATGGCTGGATATGGACTGCATCATTGAGCCGATTGAGGTGATGACTGCCTTAGGCAACCACAGTCTGCCGGAGTACATCTTGCCGGAACAATATCAGACGAGGGGTACGCAGCATCTTTCCTATCTTCTTCATGCCATCCGACAGCGCCAGAAAGTGCATTTTCTCTATCGCAAGTATGCAGATAATACCCGCAGTGAACGTACGCTCTCGCCATACGCTCTCAAGGAGTGGCGAGGCAGATGGTATGTATTAGGAGCGGAAGAAAGCGGAAAGATAAAAACTTTTGGGTTGGACCGCATCGAGCAGCTCACCCCTCTGCCTGAGACATTTTCCAAGAACGAATCTTTCGATCCTGTGCAGAAGTTTAAGGATAGTTTCGGCATTTATTCCTCTGAAGAATATCCCATCGAAGAAGTAGTATTCGACTGCGACATGGAAGACGGGAATTACTTGAAATCGCGTCCGCTGCATCCCTCACAGCAATTGTTGAAGGAAGAGAACGGAAGAATGGTTTTCAGTCTGCGGGTACGCATCACACCCGATTTTCTGATGGAAATCATGTCGCGCAGCTGGTCACTCCATATCGTGCAGCCGGCATCACTCAGACAACGGCTTTGCGACATCTATCGGGAGGCACTACAACGGAATGAATCATCTTCTACAGAAGGTTAATTCTGCCGCAAATCCATAAAAGAAAAGAGGAAATCAAGCATCTGTGCGATTACTGATTTCCTCTTTTCCGTGATTCCGCTGCGATTCGAACGCAGGACCCACGCCTTAGAAGGGCGTTGCTCTATCCAGCTGAGCTACGGAACCATCCTTGTTTGCGGGTGCAAAGATAATAGCTTTTATCAAAAGTTCCAAAAATCTTAGCAACTATTTTCGCTCATAACTTATTTTTTTCTATTTAGCATTCCAATAAAAGGAATAAAACAACAAACATGAAAGACGTAAACCATTATGCTTGAGTCTATTCCAATCCATTCTGTCAAATTAGTATATAGTAGCGAAGAGAAGAACTGAACAATAAAAAACAAAATAACAAAGTAATCGGCAAAGCGAATAAACAAGAAAGTCATTCCTCGAATTATATCTCTGTCATTACGCAAACGCCCGGAAGTATAGCCAAAAACTACTCCTGACAAACCTATTCCGAATGAAATAAGATAATATATGCCTTGCTGAAAAGGTGAATTTCCTAAGGAGCCGGTAATACTTCGCAATATCGTCCAAGGAGCAAAAGTAGTCATGATGATTGTCAACGAATAGATAAATAAAATACAAGCAGAAAACAGTAGGGCACGCTTTTCTTTTCGCGTTAACTGCTTTCCTCTTTTCAAAATCCTGCCAATGGCATTAACCATGCCGCTATAAGAAGCTATTCCAAGGCCAAAGAGTAAAATCATTATAATTCCCAAAGCGGGAGTCTTAACATAATTACTTGTAATATGTCTAAGCTCCCAGCGGATACCTTCCGGACTAAGCAGACTTTGCACAGTGCCAAGCCCGTAAATACTGCCTATCCATGAGACTAATGCCACTATTACTGTCAATAAAAAGAAGAATGTAGCTACATGGGGAAAATAGTAATTATTCTTCATCCGGCTCTAAATTATCAATATCAATAATACGCAACTCTAAAGCGCGCGTTACAAGACGACATGCATTGACACCGCTTCGCTCATTAATAGTAAACAAGCGATTAATAAGATCGTTTTGCCGCTTTTCTATTGATTTTACACCGAAAGGCATACCTTTTAGATTTGTAATCATTTCTTTGGTATACCCTAGTGCCAAATGTCGAAGAAGACGTTCGTCATATTCATCAATATCATAATTGATGATAGCTTCCTGCCGGCGTTGTTCTTGCGCAACAGATTGTTTGAAGCGTTCTATTATTTTTTCGAGTATGGGATAATTAAACACAAGTTTCTTACCATCCATTACGGCTTGCACATCGGTCGCCGTCAGAAGCTCGCCTGTTTTGAGAATAATACCATCTGCACCAGCATTCAAAACATCTACCCAAAGCTTTTCATTCAACACCTCACCTGTGAATATAAGTACTTTTATTTCAGGGTGATTCTTCCGTAAAGAAGAACATATATCTACACCTATGGTAGTGGAACCACCCAATCCTAAATCGAGTAATACCATGTCAGGAGTATGTACTTTAAGAAGTTCCCAAAATTCATTTTCAGTCATAGCTGTACCAATCACCTCGGCATTAGGAATTTCATGTCTGAAAATCTCTTCAGTACCTTTTAATTCTAACTTAACGTCTTCAACAATTATAACTTTAAATTTCTTGCTTTCCATATTATCTTGATTTATTATATTTCATTATTTTGTTATCTTGCTGGAATAGTAAACCATATCATAAAACCTCCATTGCTTACCGGCTGGGCATTAATACGACAGCCACGTCTGCCTGCAAACTCGTCATGTTCACGAATTACCTGCTTGCATATTAGATATTCCGTACCTGTCAGAACTCCTTCGCTACCACGTTTCATTCGTGATAAATGCGGATAGAATAATTGATTCAGTTCTTCTTGAGTTTTATCGCGACGTTTATCTATAAAGTCGAACCTGGCAAAGTCTGTGTCCTTATATATATGTAAATACAGTCTTCCGTCAACCTCATAAGACAAGGCTTCATCTATTAAATTTTCAAGCATATATTTTAATTGAATCATATCTCCAAGCATTGAAACATTTTCCACCTCTATTTTTAGTTCTACTTTACAAAAAAAACGTTTTCCCACACGTTTCATGTAGCGTTCTGCATAATCAGCTAAATCCTGGGCCTTTACAATACTGCGTTTAAAAGTTATTTCTTCTAATTGTCGAGCAGCACAGGAACTTAATATTGTAAAAATATCTTTGTAATAGCTAATCAGCTCACTTACAGTCTCTATTTGTCTTCTTTCGTTCTCACGAACCGGTTCATTGTTTAGTTTGTCGATAATCTGCTTTATTTTATTAGGATAATAAATTGTTTCATGCTTAATGGTGGACAAACAGTTGTCCAAAACTAAATTCTGTACATGAAGCTGGTTTTCTTCACGGATAGCCCGGCGAGCATCGTCTTGAGCCGTCTCTATATCACGATATTTTTGTGCCATCAGCACCACCGCATTATAAGCGATTATAGCAACATATCCGGCTACTAACTCTACCATTAAGCGGTCATCTTCGCGCTCGCTATCAAAAGAACATCTTAAAGCCAGTACACCGGTGCAACGATTTTCTCCTCCGGTTTCTACCCACAAAGGAAGGCATTTAATACGATTTTTTTCCGTCCAATATACAGTCTGTGTCTCAAAACAACGTGTCATAAGTTCACGCATATCCTCATTTCCCTCATCCGATAAAGAAAAACTGCATTTCAAGTTATGACTGTCTTCACTATAAACGGCTATGCCAAGTACATCAATGGCAATTAATTCATTTATTCCCTCAAACATGGCATTAACCAAACTTTCCGCAATATCTTTATCGGCCTGTTCGTTCAGCAACGATCCTGTAAAAACCTGTTGATTAATCTCAAGCACCTGCTCCAAATTATACCGGTACAGCAAACGATGGCGAAAATAAAGCAAATAATAACCTGTCAGTAACAGCAGCAATATGACAATACAAAGAATAATAGCGACAATCTTATTATTTGCCGACAGTTGCATCTGCCGGCAATATTCCTCAAGAGAGGTGTCTTCACTTATCTGTTTATAAAGCGCAGTATATGCATTGTTATTGTATCGATAAGCATCTAAATGGCCCAACGCCAAAAATGCCACTGCTGATTCATTACGTACGTCCAACAGGGTATAATAATCCGTGTCAAAATGATTGTTGAACCACTCCAGTTCGGCTGCTGTCCCTTCTCCTTCCAATCTCAATAAAGGTGCTGTTTGATGAGAATACTGTTTATAGTGGACATTCAGGCAAAATAATGCGCTGTCAGCATATGATAAGGCTTGTTGATAAAGTCCTTCGATATTGCAATTGTATACATCATAAGCATAATTATTTGCTGCCGTTAACCATTTGTCATAGCATTGGACGGAGTCTTCCGGTGTCATTGTTTCCTGGCGCTCCAAATGATTCTCTCCACAACTGCTCAATAGCGATAGAGTAGATATAAGAATCAACATCAGTATTTTCCGTATTCCTTTGGGGAGGCGAAAATAAAAGCGACTGCCTCTGCCCGGTTCACTTTCAATATTAAATGTGCATATTCGAAAGATGTCGTTCGTTTTTCTATATTTATCGATAATGCCTTTACAATTCATCAGTCCGAACCCATGTCCTTTATTCTTTTGAAGTTCTGCTGCATTCTCGGTATTTTGTAAACCAATTTTTCCGGAATCATATACTTTTTCACTCAATATTCGTTCTTTGTCTTCTACAGAAAGCCCCAAACCATTATCTTGAATAGATATTTCTACATAATTTTCGTTTTCTTCTGCATACACAGAAATTTTCCCTCCTTGTTGGGTATACTTACGGGCATTTTCCATTAGAGTGTTAATCATAAAGAGTGTTAGTGCCTTATCTGCCTTTACTATGGCTTCGGTAGGTATTATCGTCAATGTCTGTTGCTTCATTTCGAAGGTCTTTCTTCCTTTGACTAAGACCTTAAACAGGTCATTTAATTCAAAATTTTCAATACTTAAACTAAGTGTTCCTTGTTTCATCTTTATCCATAAAGCCAGGATGTCGTTATACTCGTTGATACGGGTTATCAATTCATCTATATAATGATATTTGCTTTTCTTAATATCTTCATTGTCAATATAATTATTCACTGTAAGCTTATGCGTCTCATTAATAATACGGTCGATATAAGGCATGATACCCATAACAATGAAGAGACATGCTTTCTTTACCAGATTTTGCCGTTTGTTTTCTGCCAAATGTTGTTCGTGTATATATTGTTCTTTTTCCAGCCGTTTGCGTTCATCTCCCAATGAAATAAAAGCCAGTCCGTTTTCCAATGTCCATGATATATAAGGAATTATAACCTTCATCAAAGCTTTATCATCCTTTTTCATTTTCTGTGAAGAATACAAGTTTATTTCTCCTAACGGTTGTTCTTTGTTGGGGACACTTAGAATAAACCGAGTACAACTGCCATCATACTGTATCGGTTGTTTCGTTTCATTTTCGTAAACGACAATTTGCAATAGCGATGCTCCTATCAACTGCAGAATATCTTCACCTACTGCAGTGTGCATGGCACTTATGACATCATCCACTTCATTTGCATCCGAAGGTACGGAAGCTGTAATCTTTCTGCAAATATCGAGAGTACGTTTCAACTTGGCAATATATAACGTATTGCGAACTTTCCATTGTCTGTTTAGTATCCAGAACAGCACAATCAGTACTATAATTCCGATAATGACAACAGCCAATAAGCCAGTTAATTGCTCGGATTCCTTTTCTAATGCAATATAGCGGCTTTCCAGTTCTTTGTCTTGTCGTGTATAATCAAGTATATCAAGATAAATGTTTCTGTTATAATCAGATTCCGGTTTCATTCCCAGGGCAGCATAAGTTACACTAAGTTGTTCACGAAAGCGGGCAATCCATTCGGGAACCGTTTTGATACCATCATCATTAATCCATTGAAGTTCGATGGAAGTGGATGCCATGGGAACATAAGGGCGAAGACGATCTGTCGTATCTGTACAATGATAAAATTTCTCATGATGGCGGTTCACATATCCTAAAGCCTCAGATAGATAACTTAATGCTTCCTCATACCTTCCTTGCTCATTACAACAGGAGGCCAAAGTGCGATAAGTTCCTGATATCTGATATAAATCTCCATAGGTTTTAAATAATTGTAGAGCATTTTCGGCAAAAGACATCACCAATTCTTCCCATGGTAAATCTTCTGTATTAATGCCTCTCATCACACTGGGACGGCGTGCCATCAACAAATCATAATTCTTTCTCTCTTTCAGTAATTCCGCCATTGCTTGCGAAGCATTAGCTTCAAAGTATACATATCCTAAATCATGACTGATGCGCAAACAATCCACTAAGTAATTAAACTCGCCCAATACAACTTCCTCTTGTGTAGGTGCTTCATACATACCTCCCGAACCTTTCATGTAATAATAATAGAGCAGTTGTGCCGTGTCGCGCTCCAGTCCTTCGTCTACTTTAATTTCATTTATGGCCTCCAAAGACTGCTGTTCTTGCTGTAAATAATAATAGTAGATGGCTGATGCAATCGAGAACTCGGAATGTGCATAGTTCAAACGTTCTAATATCGTAGGATCGGTGATGGCAGAACGATCATCGTTAATACGCTTCATACGGCGTAAGGCACTGTTACGGTAATCATAAAATTCTTTATTCATGGCGGTACGCTGGCAAATCTTCATCATGCCAATGTCAGCTATCAGACACTCAAGTTCATTTGTCGTTGTTTCGTATACTTGTTGAAAGAACTTTTCAGCCGTTTCAAAATCCATGTGAATAAAGGCACAAAATCCTATATTATTCAGTGCTTCGGCACGCAAGGAAGAATTGTTTAAAGAAAAACGATATGCTTCATGGGCAGCTTTGCAAGAAGCCTTCAAATCTTTGTAACGCACTTTATAAGCAACTTGATTAAGTGAGTCGGCCCGAAGGTATAAAGAAGCATCTTTTTCGTTTTCACACGAGAAGAAACTTCCTGTGACTGTCAATATACTTGCACAAATAAGCAATAAACGCATTTTCTTCATTGGATATTTTTTCTCTAGGTTATAAGCAGCAAACAAAAATACAAAAATTCCGATTATTCCATAAATTAAAAACAAATAAGTATCAATGAAAAAGAGATTAATCTTTCAAGAAATAGAGATGATAAAAAATAGGGGACTGTGAATTTCATGGCAAATCATAAAACTAAAAAAGCTATCCGGTTATGGACAGCTTTTCTTTGTGCTCAAATAATCATGAAATTACTTTTTAGCTTCTTCCAAAGAAGCCTTTCTAAACTCTTTCAGTAATTTTTCCAGCTCTAAAGAAGCTTTGCGTGCACGTGTACCTGCAGCTTTATTACCTTTTTCTGTTTGCAATTCAGCATCCATAAAGAATGCATTGCTTAATTCCTTGATTTTTGCAACTAATTCGTTCATCTTACTATTTATTTATTAATTATTAAATCGGATTCAAATTAAATCCTTTTTTGTTAGAATACGCTTTAACATGCTTGTTTTTTACAGTTTTTCAACATTTTTAGCTGAAAAGATAGACGATGATACCTGTTATACACACATACACCAATGCATAAGGAATGGCAGCTTTTAATATTTCTCCTTCTTTCCCTTGTTGGTTTCCGGCGGAAGTAGCGATTGCAATGCTCTGAGGCGAAATTATTTTCCCTCCTGTTGCTCCTACGGTATTTGCAGCCGATAACCAATCGGGACTTACCTGAATATGTCCGGCAACACTAGCTTGTAATTTACCGAATAGGATATTGGAAGAGGTATCACTACCTGTAATAAATGTGCCCAAGCAACCGATTATCGGTGCAAAAAAGGGATAAAGATTTCCGGTAATAGTCGCAAGTGCAGTAGCTATTACGGATATCATACCGGAAGTATCCATGACAGTGGACAGGCTTACCAGACAAATCACTGTTATAAATGTCTTTTCCAATTGTTTCACCGTTTTCCAAAGTACAACGAACAGTTCCTTGACAGTTGCTCCCTGGATAAGGCCACCTGCAAATGTACCCACAAAAAGCAAAACGCCTGCATGGGTCAGCCACGAAATCGTATAATTCACTGTCGACATATTTATAGGAAGACTGATGTGTGTTACCCAATTATTCTCCAATGTGTTTCTCAGTCCCGGAAATAATGGGCTTGTCACAATTATCAATAAAAGAATAAAGAGATAGATGCTCCACGCCTTGAATATATCCTTACTTTTTAAAATGTTTCTCTGATTCTTTTCTTCTTTTGTTGCAGTCAGTTTACCATATAAAATAATAACAATAATGGACAATATACTTCCAATGATAGCAGGAGATTCAGCACCCATATAACGTGCTGCTATATATTGACTTCCCAAAGAAACACTGCCTACCAATAGTGTTAATAATACGTTTTTAGGTAGTGATTTTAATTTAGGATTTGTAAGAAAGAGTAATATTAATGGAATTAAAAACATCAAGACTGAAAGTTGGAGGACAACATTTGTGCTTAATGTTTGTACATTCAGGCTTGTTTCTTTGGCAAGTACAAGTACTGGTGTGCCAATAGCGCCGAAAGCTGTGGCTACACTGTTGGCAATCAGACTGACTGTTGCCGAAAAGATTGGTTTAAATCCTAAACTAATCAGAATGGCAGCAGGAAT